>Ga0209641_10004956_pt1 | contig 10931 bp, 10 predicted proteins | sample RifCSP16_1_FD_184022 | JGI IMG/M metagenome (GOLD analysis project Ga0209641, IMG submission 184022) | Soil microbial communities from Rifle, Colorado - Rifle CSP2_sed 16_1 (SPAdes) (version 2) | ecosystem: Environmental > Terrestrial > Deep subsurface > Rock core/Sediment | place: Rifle...
CTCGGGCATTCTGGACAGGTCCTTTCCCGACCTGCTGGCCGCGGCGGAGAGCGACAAACCCTACGTGCTCATTGCCCGGCCGGTGAGCGCCAGCGTTGGAGAAACGATCAAGACTCTGGAGGCGGACTGGGTCTGCGTTGACCAGGCCGAGGACCTGGACGATCTATACGAGACAACCCGCAACGTCGGAACTCGTATGCGCGGCACTCGCCCGGATGGACAGCCGCGCCTTAGCCGCCTGACCTACCTGGCCAATGCTGGCGACAACCCCCAGTTGTGGGAAATCTACGATCGCTGCGAGCTCGACACCGATCAATACCTGTCCATCACGGTCTCAAGCTATGACAATCCACATAACACACCCGAGCAGATGAAGCTCATGGAGGCGCGCGCGGGCGGCACCCAGAAGGACATCGACCAGTGGCTGCGTGCCAAGAGGCCGATGGGCAAGGGCGAGTATTTCCCGACCCAGGTCATCCAGAACTGCTCCGATCCTAGCCTGGATCGGATTATGGACAGTGGGCTGGAGGCGAAGATGGCCGGATTCGTTTCTGATGAATACCGGGGCGCCGGGATCGTGCGCTGGGAACTGCCCCCTGACCCGAAGCGGATCTACATGCAGGTAGGAGACCTGGGCACACGCAATCCGCCCGACCGCAACTCGGGCTGCATCATGGTCTTCGACGTGACCGAGTTTCCCAAGAAGCCCGCCGATCTGCGCGCGTTTCACTGGGTCATCTCCAATGGCGTGATCACTCCCTGGCTGGACGCCTTCAAGTTCTATATGGACTACTACAACACCGGCTCGCGCGCCGGTTTTGACTCTACGGGCCTGCAGAAGCATCTGGATGAGCTCTCGTTTCAGGTCGAGGACCTCCAAGTGATCGGTCTCAACTTCCAGGGCCTCAAGAGTTTCATGCTGCGCGCGCTGCAGCTATTCATGGCCAAGAGTCTTTTTCACTGGCCCGACAAAATCAAGGGCATTTCCTTCCAGCTCTCGCGCTACCGGCTGCCTGACACTAAAATCCCCCAGGACGTTGTGGCCACCCTGATGATGGCGGCCTGGATGCTGGAGCAGCTCTTCTGGGATGGCGCTGTCCCGGACGACGACACTCCGCTCGAGGATCCCGTCCAGATGGATGACCGCAAGGCCCGGCCGCTGGCCGACCGGAATGGAGCGCTGAGGTGATCTCCGCATCCTATGGAGTGGTAGATGGATATCGGCACCCATCGGGTAAATGGATCGAGGGATATATCTACTGCAAGACGTGTGGGTGCCATCTGGAGTTGTATGGCGATCCGGCTTTAGGTTGGATTGGAAGATGTCAAGATCGACTCATCTATAATTACTATGATGATACACATATTCCATGTCCCGGCAATAAGTGGCATTATGGCATAGGAGAGATTGCCTTTCCTGTTCCCGATAGCTGGCACGGAGCGCTGAGATGATCGCCTACACTCACCCGGAGACACTTGCACTCGTCAATCTGCTCGACATGCTTGCTAACGGCCAGGGTGCTTAGTCGAATGAGTGTTTTGCTTGACATACCAAGCGGGCAAGAGTTAGAATCTTTACGCCCGGTGTACCTGCTGGATAATGGCCAGTTATGCACCAGCGGCCCTTTGGGAAAGGCCGTCATCGCCCGAATAACCAATGGTCTGGTGCTCTTCTGGGATAGAAAAGCGCGCCAAGAATATGTGGGAGGGGTGGCAGAAGTCAAAAATGGGCTCCTTACAATCACAATAAGACTTGCCCTATCCAGGACAGGAGACTAAATGCGCAAATCTGAGGTGGAGCGGTTTTTCAGGAGGACATAGGATGAACTGCGGGGTCTATAGAATTCTATGCTCTGTGAATGGAAAGAGCTACATTGGAAGCTCAGTCGGAATAGTGCGGCGCTTTAGAACTCACCGAAATGAGTTGAGACGGGGCACTCATGCGAATCCTCATCTTCAAAGAGTCTGGAACAAGTATGGCGAGTCAGCCTTTGAGTTCCAGGTTCTGGAGATGTGCGATGAATCTGTCCTTCGCCAGCGTGAGAAAGAGATCATAGATAGGGTCAGGCCTGAATTCAACTGTCAGGGCATCGATCCAAACCGGAGTCTGGCTAGTCTAAGCCGAGAGACTCGAGAGAAACTATCGGCTGCCCAAATTGGGAATAAGAATGGTGTGGGCCACAAGAATCATCTTGGTCATACTCATTCTCCAGAGATTAGGGCCAAGATTTCACTTGCCCTCCAAGGAAAGCCTAGGCGCCCTTGTTCTCCCGAGACTCGCGAGAAGTTGCGGATTGCTCAACTTGGGAAACGTGCTTCTGAACAGGCCAGGGCAAAGATGCGGGCTGCTCATGCTCGTGTCAAGCGACATTATTCCGATGAAGCTCGGGCCAAGATTTCCAAAACCCATCTTGGAAAGCCTGGACATCCCTGCTCCAATGAGACTCGGGAAAAACTATCAAGGACACTGTTGGGAAGGTCCGGGCACCCATGCTCCCCGGAGACGCGCGCAAAAATCTCTCGCGCCAATAGGGAGAGGCGCAGAAAATGAGTTACGAGCCGGGATCTGACGAATGTTCTCCGGGTAGGACGCGCCGCCTCGCATTTCCTACGGACTGCCACGGTGTGTTCGCCGACCCATACGCCTGGGAGCTTGCACTGGAGGTCATTCACGGCTTCCAGCCCGACACGATTATCTGGGGCTCGGACGCGATGGACTTCGGGACAATCAGCAAGCACTCGAAACATATGCGTCTGCCCAGCATCCAGGAGGAACTCGACGACGAGCAGAAGCGTCGGGCTGAACTGAAGGCAGCGGCGGCAGGCGCGACGTTGTGGTGGCTGCAGGACAACCATACTACGTCGCGCTATTACAAATACCTGTGGGCAAAGGCGCCAGAGCTGGCCGAGGTGAAGAAGCTGGCGTTCGAGGAGATCATCGACTTCCCAGCCCACCGGGTCATCTCAGAGTACCACGCAGGTAAGACGCTTCGAGTTATTCACGGCGCGACGGTGCGGAAGTGGCCAGGCTGGAGTGTGCTGGATGAAATCCAGCAGCCGGACAACCGTCGTGGCCGGATGGTCCATTCCGTGATATGCGGGCACGTTCATCGCTTTGCTCACGTGGCCCTGGCCGACGGGGTAGAGGGTCTGGAGTGCGGCTGCTTGATGAATCTCTGTCCGAATTACATGCGCGACGCGCGCAGACGGACGGATTGGTGCCATGGTATGGGCCTGGCATTGTTCGGGGAGGACTGGAGTGAGATTATCCCGGTTCGATTCTTTGTCAAAGGCGATTACCTTACGTGCAGAGTCATGGGACAGCGCCATCAGGTCCGCCTGGGCAAGGACTATTCAGGCCTGTAGACGCGCGGCAGTCATTATGCTGGATGAGATCATCCGGGCGCTTTCCAGGCTGCGTAACCGGCTGGCGAGCAACCAGATCGCATTCGCGGACGACCGATATGCACGCCCGATGGACGCGGATGGGAGAGGGTAATCTATGACACCAGACGTCAGAACATTAAGTCATGAGCAATAATACTACTATTGATCCAGTAGGTCGGATCCAGCAAGCTATGCGCTCTATCCTGGGCACGACTCAGCCCTGGGAGCCAACGCCGGAGCAATACGGCGAGTGGACGACGCGCAATATAGATCTCGATGCCTGGTGGCAATGGTTGAGCGGGGAGGCGCTGGATGTGCTCAACCGCAATGGCAAGCTCTCGAAGGATAACTCATATCCTCTGATGTACCCCTTGAAGATCAACCCGATCAAGCCAGCAGCCATGCTCCACAACTACGCGCTGTGGGGAGAGGTGCCTGACACCTCCGACCCAATGGTCAAGACAGTGCTGGAGAAGAAAGAGGGGCTGAATACCGATCTCGTCGATAAGACACTTGCCCAGGTCTTCTACGAGAACCATATGCGCGATCTGGACATGGACATGGGTCTGCAATCCCAGTTTCTGGGTGGAGTGGTCTACAAAGTCACCTGGGACCCGGATGACGGAGATCTGCCTCTGGGCGTGCGTATCGAGTACATCGACGTGCGCGAGTTCTGGTGCGAGTGGTCCGGCAGCAACCACTGGTCGCTGACCAAGGCCTGGATCAAGCGCGACATCAGCGCCGAGGAAGCCAAAACATATGGCGTCGACATTGGCAAGGGGACGGGGATCTATCTTGAGAGCTGGACCCGCTCCGAGCGTCATATCACCATCAACGGCAAGGATGCACTTCATCCGAAGACCCAACGGCCCCTGAGCGAGCCGCACGATCTCGGTTTTGTGCCGTTCATTTACATCTGGGGCATTTCACTCGTTCCAGACATGATTGGGCTGGCCGAGGAACTCAATTCCCGAAAAGCCGACCAGGGAGATGCGCTGCGCAAGGGCGTGCACCGCAAGCCCTGGGGCAGAAACATTCCAAACGGCCATCCCACGATCGAGACGCTATCGGACGGGCAGGAGTGGATCAACGCTGGAAAGAGTATCGGCCAGCAGCCCGAACCCCAGATGGATACGCTCGACGCGCCGGACATCCCGGAGTCCTCGCAGAAGTTTACCGAGAATCTGCTGGACCTTCTGCGCATTGCGGGCTTCACGCCCTCTATCGCATATGGCGAGGAGGAGGGCAGCCAGCGCTCAGGCCAGACACTCTACAGCCGTATGTGGCCGACCCTGGCTCACGTCAGGCACGAGCGCGGCTGGTGGACAGAGGGCAAGAACCAGCTGGCCGAGTACGTTCTGCGCATTCTGGCTGCCCGGAAGATGGGCGATATTGTGCAAGCACATCTCGGGCAGCGCAAACGCCAAATCTGGTCGCCCATGGTGCCGGTTGATCGGGCGGCTCTGGTTGACGAGTTGGTCCAGCGCATGTCGTCGGATATGACGTGGCCGGAGCACGCCCTGGGGCTGCTGGGAGATGTAGTCGACATCCCGGCTGCAGTAGAGGCTATCAAGGCCTGGAAGAAATTCGAGGCCGAGATGGAAGCGGCGGCTCAACCGGCCTTCCCGAACGCCGGCGTTCAGCCTAAACCAAAGGGGCAAGGAGAGCAGACCTAATGGCTTACAGTCTGGACCTCGTGACGAGATTCACAGTAAAAAGCGGTTCTGTACCAGTCATGTACAACACGAACGATATTGCCGACGAAGCTCATGACGAAGCTCAGATGCAGTACATGGAAGTTGCCAACGGCGCCACCGATCTGGCGGTTCCTCTAGGCGGGTTGACTACCGTAGAGGCGCTTTCGATTGTTTCCGACCAGTCCGTGTCGTTCAAGATCAATGGCGGTTCTGTCGGTATCCCGTGCAAATCGCTGACTATTACTGGAGCGGCGATCACTGCTATGACTATCTCGAATGCCTCCGGCCAGATAGCCAACTTGAAGATGGCTATGGTTGGGACGTAAGGAGAATCAATGGCTGCAACAGTAACTGCCACAGACCGACAGAAGACCAAGGAGCGCACGGGAGATTCTAGTTTCCCGATGCAGACCGGCCAGCAGGTCAACTCGGCTATCAAGCTGCGGCACAATGGCAAGAGCAAGACGGCCAGCGAGGTACTATCCCAGTGCTCGGCAGCCGTATCCCGGCTGCTGAAGGCTGGCAAGATTTCGCCCGGCACTGCCCGGCGGCTGCGAACTAAAATCCAGCAGGCGCACGCAGTTGACCGCGGAGCGACAAAGTAGGAGCAACCATGACTACAAGCCATAAGAAAATCTCATTAGCACCATCACCACGGTTTCCTAAAGCCTATCGTTCTGCCATAGCTGCCGCCGACGTGGTGGCCATTCCCGGCGCCGTCACCTGCACCAAACAGGCAGGCGGCTCGGCCACTGCCGGGGTGTATTACACCTCTGTCGTCGCTGGAAACGCCCATGGTCGCACGACGGGCAAAGCCGGTGACGTGACTATTACTACTGAAACGACGAACCTGACCATTCGGGCGGCATTTGCTGCTGTCACTGGCGCAACGTTTTACGACATCTACTGCTCGCGCAGCGCATCCGCTGCTGCCGCGCTGTGGGTGGGCCGTATCACCGAGGCGCAGCGGGCAGCGGGATGTGTCATCACGGCTGTGGGTGTTGTAGGCGCGGGAGGTGTAGCTGGCGCGGTCGATATTCAAGTTGAGGGCACAGGGCTGCAATCCGGCACAACGGCTGCAGAGAACACGGCGTATGTGCTACCGACAGGGGTGGACTGTAGTGGGGCTGATTACGTCGATTTCGATCTGGCCTTTGCCCGAACCGGCGACACAGCGGCGCTATCCGCCACCATCATCCCGTTTTTCTACAACGCCCGTGACCTGACCTACTATCTCGGCGACCCGAAGACGCTGTTCTTTGGCGGGGTGAGCGGCGCGTTGCAGTCACTCAAGCAGCGCATTCGGGTCGAGATACGCGGCAACAGCGCAGCGGGTCTCATCGTCGCCAAGATTGCTGGCACGGGTGCGTCACTGAGCATTGATGTAACGCTGAGTTGACCGAGATGATGCCATGAAAGACATTCTGGTTTATCGCGCTCTCAATAGTTGGTACGCATTGGTAAATCTGGACAATTCAAACAAGATTGACGAGATCAAACTGCGGAGCTCTACCAAGCCGATGATCGCCGACTGGCAAACGCTGACCGATCGTATCCTGGTCGAGCGCAGCACAGCAATCGCCGAGGAAAAGTAAATGGCAATACGAACATCAATCGGCACCGGTCCGTGGTCGGCGCCGGGCACGTGGGATACCGGCGTCCCGCTCAACGGCGATTCTGCCGTCATCGCGCTCGGTCACGTCGTCACGTTCGACGTTGACCAGAGTGGGTTTGCATCGGGTCTCGTTGGGCTGACCATCACCGGCGAACTCACAGCCTCTACGAGCGCAGGCGCGTACTATCTCAAGATGGCGGCGCACATCACCGGCACGGGCAAACTGAGCGCCGGAAGTTCTGGCACGCCCTATCCTTCAACCTGCACTTTTACAATTCTCCTCAACGGCGCGTTTGCTCTCGGCAACAACACGGCGCTGGACGTGCAGTTGTTCTGCACTCAGCCTGTAGTGAATTACGTAAAACTGTCCGGGGTCGAGGCTGCCGGGCAAACGGCGCTCTCGGTCGATACCGATGTGACGGCCTCGCCGGGTTGGGCCGCCAATGCCGTCGTGCGCATCGACGACATCAACCAGACGGTGGACAGCGAAGAGCGCACGATCCAGTCGCTGACGGCGACCGAGATCACGATCACGGCTGGACTAACAGCGCAAAAAGAGACCGGCGCTTACGTTCATCTCATCTCCCGCAATATCAAGGTCATCGGTGTCGGAACGGGCAATGGCGTGTACAGCAGCAAGGTTGGCTGTACCCTGCGCTGCGAAATCCGAACGCACGTCTACGGCGTCATCTACGGCAGCGGGCACACGATCAGCGGCACGGTCAGCGGCTGCTCCAACGGCGTCATCTACGGCAGCGGGCACACGATCAGCGGCACGGTCAGCGGCTGCACCTACGGCGCCATCTACGGCAGCGGGCACACGATCAGCGGCACGGTCAGCGGCTGCACCTACGGCGTCAACTCCGGCAGCGGGCACACGTTTCTTGCGCCGACATTTCAATCCAACACGCAGGATTTGTACGCGGTCGTTGATGCTCGCGGCTGGAATACGCTGTTCGGATCGGCGGTAGAGTTTGCGAGTTACAACACCAATGAACGACCGGCAGCGGCTTACGTCGAGAGTCTCGACCACGACCGGGTGGCGAACGCATTCAAGGCCTGGTGCAGAGGCGGCATCGTGACGAGCGTGGCAACGCCAGTATATGGCACGCGCAGCGTGTCGTACCAGCACGCCTGCGAGAGCGCGAGTTATCCGGTGTTTATGCAACGCGCCGTGATGATTGAGCCGAACGGCTGGTTATTCGTGCGCGCCTGGCTGCGCAAAAATGCCAGCATGAGCGCCTATCTGCCGCGAATCTGGATTGTCGATCCATTTGCAAATCCATTGCATGATATTGCCAACCCTCCGCTGGCAGAGGCCACGATGACCAATGTAAATGACACGTGGGAGGAGCTGCGCGTGCAGTGGCAAAATACTGGTTCAACTCCGAAGCCAGTCCTGGTCATGTCTCTGGCTAAGGCGGCCAGCGGCATTCTGTACGCTGATTTCGAGGCGGCTCTTTTCACGGGCAAGGACGATTTCGTGCTGGCCGATCCCTATGCCATTCGGGCAGTTGCAGCGGGGGCGAAAGAGACGTATGAGCGTTATTACAGGCTGTAATAGCGCGAGCAAGGGCAGCGCGATGGAAAATCATGACCCACTACTCAACCTCCCACCCATCGAAGATGACGATCAGACCTCCGATCGTGAGCTGCTGGTCAATACCTACCGGGCAGTGCGGGAACTGGTCTCCCAGATGTACGGGCTGAAGAAAGTAGTCTTCGGCAACGGCGATATTGGACTGACGGAGCGGGTAAGAGGCCTTGAGCGCACGGTCGGCCTATTGGTCAAGATTGGGATTGGCGTAGCGGGAATCCTGGTCACGGGTATCCTGCTGCCGCTGTTTTTATCGGCCATCTACTTGCTGATACAAGTAATCGCCTACGTTTGGCCTTTGCTGGAGAAATAAAATGCCGCTCTACGATCATAAATGCCTAGATTGTTCACACGAGTTTGAAATATCTTATCCTGCCAGCGAAATTGGCAAGATCAAGGTGAAATGTGAAAAGTGTGGTGGAAAGACCATGAAGATCATTGGTGGGTGTCCCCATGTATGTCTGAATTGGAAACTGCCCAGCTCGCGCGATGATGGACATCTAAGAAATACCATTCATTCGGCGAGGCGCAATAAACCAAGCCCGCTGGATCAGAATTCGGGAAGATAGGAGAAGCCAAAATGTTGCTTCGTAAAGAGGAACTGATCGAGAAGAAACTGGACGTGTATCTGGATGGCGCACTCATCACTGGCGTCGAGGAGTGCGACCCGTCTCAGGGCTGGGTACGCACGCGCGTGAGCCGGAAGCCAAACAGCGGTTTGGTGGCTAACCTGTGCGTCAAGCGGCGCGGGAAGGTGGAGTTGAGGGCCAAGCCCCCCAAACCACCCGTGGAAATTGGCGTCGTCAAGCCAAAGGCTGTCCCTGTTTCCCCCGTTTCGAGGAAGCCAAAGGAATCTGAGAATGAGCACAAACCAACCGATGGAGTCTAGGCCCCACATCCTGTCTGACGTCAACATCGAGTTGATCAACTCATAGTTTTGGAGAACCACGACAATGGCCTTAATTATCGATCCCGACAATCTTAGCCAAGGCGGAACTACAACCGTCACAGATGCTGTGTGGGGCACGCCCACTGGCAACCAGGTGGCAATTACGAGTGCCGGGGCGGGGTTGCCTGCGATTACCGCGGCTGACTTCATCGAGGTGCGCGACCACAGCAACCCAGCCAACAACGGGCTCTACGTCGAGACCGGAGGCTCGCCAACCACGTCAAGCATCACGGTTACGAAGATGACCGGTACGCTGCCGCCCGTATCGGCCGGCTCGGAGTCGGTGACGATCCTGGGAACGAGAGGGTCAACGAATGCGGATCGAGACTGCGTGGGAAACTCGGGGTCCACGTATGATCTCGAAGGGACATTGCCCAGCCTGGCGGTAGGCGACATCATCCTGATCTCCGGGTTCGCGCAGGGCGACAATAACGGCCTCTTCCGCGTGACGGTCGTTAACACCGTCTCAGCCGACTACACGGTGACGAAGGTGAACGGGACGGCGGTCGGCACGACTGAGACAAACCAAACCGTCACGGTCAAGGAGCAGAACAAGAACGTCCACTTTGACACGGCGGCCAAAGCAATCTACTTGCTTGAGAGGGCGGCGCTCTCGACCGATGGCGTGACCATGCTCGCTTTCCATTCCTTCGCTAAGGAAGAGTGGAAGTCGGACGCCTTCTTGATCGCAGCGGGCGCTTTCCCCATGATCGGCATCTCGTTCGCGGCCGGTCAGTGGCAGTTCGGCGTCGACCCTTCTGGCAACAACAACGGCTGGAAGCCTGCTGAGAACATCACGTCCCCCGTGACGGTCAAGACGCGCCGACTGTTCCGAAACGCTGGGTGGGACGAGATCAACGCCAGCGGCAACACGCTGCGCAAGTATTTCAACGTGAGCACCCTCGGTTCGTTCGAGGATTCGGTGAACGACAAGGCGTACTACCGCTTCGGCACGGACGCGACCGACCTTGCTGCTGCCGTGGACTACGAGTTCGCGGGGCCGGTCAACGAGCCGGTGTTGTTCTTCCGCGAGTTCGGCAATCCTCCAACGTGTTCATTCCCCACGACCAGCACTATTACCCGTGCGTCCGGGTCGTTTGTGGATGATGGTTACAAGGTTGGGGGGCGCGTGACAGTTCGCGCATCGGCTACGGGTGACCACAATGGCACATTTGTCCTGACTGGGGTGGTGGCGCTCACGCTGACCGTCACGGGCACGCCTTTCACGGCCAGCGGCGCCGACACCTTGGCGCAACTCGCCGTGGACAACGCGAACACCTTCACGACGTTCATCCGCGTGAGGGATGCGGACCCCAACGGCAAGACGTTCCAGCAGGCCAACCTGGCGAGCGGCGGTGAGACGGCGATCAGCTCTAAAGTCGTTAAGTTCCCGCTCGCCAACGCGACCGACCTCGACATCGACGAGACGGACGCCAACATCGCGGCTAACTCGCCCTATACCGAGATTCGCACGCGCTACCTGCCGGCGGCCTATAACCGCGACGTGGACAGCGCGACAGATCGCAACTTCGGGATCATCGTGGATGTGGGAACGCATTCACGGGAGAACGGCGTCAGCAACGGGACGACCCTGTTCACGTCCGCCGCGCTCTCGCTCGGGGCTGGCGAGGATCTGACCGATTACACCGGCGGGACGCTCCTCATCCGCGAGGGCACGGACCAAGG
>Ga0209641_10004957_pt1 | contig 10931 bp, 7 predicted proteins | sample RifCSP16_1_FD_184022 | JGI IMG/M metagenome (GOLD analysis project Ga0209641, IMG submission 184022) | Soil microbial communities from Rifle, Colorado - Rifle CSP2_sed 16_1 (SPAdes) (version 2) | ecosystem: Environmental > Terrestrial > Deep subsurface > Rock core/Sediment | place: Rifle...
GATCATTTCTGATCCCCCAATCGTGATTCGTCCTTCGAACCCGCTCCGATTTGTGCGGGTGGGATTCACTGCGACTGAGGTCAACCGGCTCATATGGAGAATTCGATTGATGGTCCTTGCGGGGGGAGTCATCGCCTTTGTGGTCATTATTTTCGTCAGCAGATTGGTGGCCGCGAGGATTTCGAGACCCATTGTGGAAATCGCAGGAATTGTGGCGGAAATCAAGGCGGGAGACCTTGGCCGCGAATTGCCTGTACGATCTCAGGATGAAATCGGACGATTGGCGGAACTTATCAACGAGATGACATCAAAGGTCCGACAGGATATTGAGCAACTTCAGAAGCTGGAGCGATTTCGAAGTGAGTTTCTGGGGAATGTCTCCCATGAGCTTCGCACACCTATTTTTTCCCTCAAGGGATTCCTTGAGACCCTCCTCGAGGGTGCCATTAACGATCCGAAGGTCAATCGGACATTCACCGAAAAAGCCTATCACCACGCCAGCCGTCTCGATACCCTCCTCACCGACTTGATCGAAATCTCCAGGATCGAGTCCGGCGAAATGAAAATGAGCTTTCGGTACTTCGACACGGTGGCATTCCTTGAGACGGTAAGAGAGGATTTTTCAGATGAGGCACGGAAAAAGGACCAGAAGCTTGTGCTCCAGGCGCAGTTTCCGGAGATGCTTGCGTTTGGTGACAAGGAGAGGTTGCATGAGGCGTTGGGAAACATAGTGAACAACGCAATAAAATACAGTCCAAAGGGGGCAACGATCATTCTGGGTTCTATTGAAAAAGAGCGAACAGTACACATTTCAGTCACAGACAATGGTCCCGGCATTCCGGAGGAACACCTTTCGCGGATCTTCGAGCGTTTCTATCGTGTTGACAAGAACCGTTCTCGTGAAGTGGGGGGGACTGGTCTCGGACTGGCCATAGCGAAGCATATCGTCGAAGCGCACGGTTCAAGAATCACCGTCGCCAGTGAGGTTGGCAAGGGATCCACCTTCACATTCGCACTCAAGAAATAGGCTCACTTCCGCAGTCCCTCCTTCAACACCCTCTGTGATTGCGCTTTCAGGTTTTGCCTCAGCGTTTCAAACCAGTGTAACCAATATGAAAAAAAGAGGCACAAGCTCTAGCCCCATGCAGAGCCTGTGCCGTGGAGGAGATCCCCTACGAGTAGGGGATCTGCCAATTGATGATGATTAACTTTAAAGCAATTTGGGCAAGGACGAGAACTCAAGAACGATCACGATGCCACCCAATATCAGAAGTGCGACTCCGAGCGGTTCGCCGAGAAACCGAATGCTGCCCAAGACTAGGAGTATCCCTTCGAGGAAAGTCGGACTGAGTTTTTTCATCGGTGTGCAGCGTTTTCTTGTATTTTTCAGATTCCAACACCACCAGGGTGCCACAGAGGGAGGTATTAGTGGCACCCTGAGTCCCGCAATCTGCTATTTCACCAGCATCATCTTCCGAACCTGACTGAAATTCCCGGATGTGATACGGAAGAAATAAAGGCCGGTCGTAAGATGTGAAGCATCGAATGTGATCGTGTGCGTGCCTGCAGTCATAACGTCATCCAGAAGAGTAGCTACTTCCCGGCCAAGCAGGTCATAGATCTTCAATTGCGTGCTTGCCGACTGTGTCAGGGAGAACTTGATCGTAGTGCTTGGATTGAACGGATTCGGGTAATTCTGTTCGAGAACGTACTGAGCAGGGATGCGCGTTTCGTTTTTCACACCGGTGAGTACGCGATCCTGTGACAGGGCTGTCCAATTGTCAATCCATGACGGTCCCTGTGGATTGAAGGCGCCGTAATAGGCTGTGGTGGTGAAGAACCCGTCGGACGGCGTAACTGCTCCGGTTGCGGCAGGACCGGAAGCAGAAGGGCGGGGATCCAAGGCGAGGTTGCCTGTCCTGCCGATATTACGCAGCTGCGGATCAACAATCTGGTTATTATTGGCTGTATTGAAGAAGTAGTGTCGTGCGAAATCCTGGGTGATAAGAGCAACGGAGTCTGCAGCGCTTGTTCCTGCACCGAATCCCCACCAGATGTTATTGCTCAGGACGAGGTCACCGGCTTCGAGGCGTTGACGGCTGTCGGCACCGCTGCCGAGATCTTCGACGGTGAGAATCTTGCCGCCGCCCTGACCGTTGTAATCAGTGATAATGCTGTTATAGTATTTGCCGCCGGCATTATCGCGGAAGATCAGTGCTTCGGACCCATCGCCTTGGGGAGCTGCGCCGGTACCGGGACCAATATAGGTTGCATTGTAAATCAGGGGAATCGCAAAAGGTGTTCCGTCTTCCGGAGTCGTACCGCCATCCTGCTCGGCAAGACGGCCTGCAAAGTCCGTTCCTTGCAGTGCGAACCAGAACTGATTCTTGCCCGTCCAGCCTTCGTCGAAGTCAAACCCATCATCGGCGCAGAATGCCGAGACGAGGTATTTGGTGTTGACGGTTCCGCCAAACCACTCATAGCCGTCATCGAGATTGGAGTAGACCTCGATGTATTCGACGGTCGTTCCGCTTCCTACCGCACCCAGAGTCAATCCGTTGATCTCATTGCCGGAGCCGATCTCAAAGCCGCCGTGGCGGATGGACACATAGCGCAGAGTGCCCGAGTTATCGGCATCGTCGTTCCCGCCGTAGGAGCCGCGGGGTTCCAGCGTTGAAATGCCTTCAATCTGGCCGACACCGGATGTCGTGTTGATCTGGGCATTCCCAAGGATGATCACTCCACCCCAGAGTCCGCGATCATCGGATCCGAGATCGTTCGGATCGCTGATATTGTCTGCCTGGGCTGTAAAGATAATGGGACGTACGGCCGTTCCCATGGCATAGATCTTTCCATACCGGGCAACGATTAACGCACTGGTGTTGTCCACGGTTGAGGGTGGTTGTTTTCCCTTAATGACCGTACCGGCCTCAATGTGCAACACGGCTGCCGAATCCACATAGACCAAACCATCCAGTACATACGTGTTATTGGCCGTCCAATAGACCGTGTCGGCCACCCCAATATCCCCGTCAACCACTGTGATGGTGGTCTGAGCGGCGGCAGAGATGGAGAGAAGAGCCAGAAGTGAAATTGTAACCAGGAACCTTAGCATTGCACCTCCTATGAGGATGAGAAAAAGTTGTAGATGGATTTAGAACTCAGTTGATCGCGTACGCCATGGCGAACGACAAGGAAATTCCGGTTCGATACTCGGTCCGGACAAAATCCCTGCCTTTATATGTGTGGAGGAGCAGGAACTTGGAGTCGAGAAGGTTTTTTGCACCCAGACTGAGAGTAAGACGCTCGAACAACCTCTGAGAGAGTGACAAATCGAGCAACGGACGGGAGCGTTCGAAAATGTCGGGAGTTCCACCAAGGCTGATCTCGGCCAATCGGTCACCAATGACGTTATAAAAAAGGGAAGCGGACGTTCCCGTTGAAATGTTGTCATACGAAAGATTCAGATTGAGCAGATAAGGAGATTGTCCCTGAAGTTGGCGGGTCGAAGGGGTGGAAGGATCTACATCCCGAATAACCTGCAACTCCCCATCGGGGATGTTCACCCTCGATGTGATGACCGAGAGATTCCCGCCGAAACTGAATTCCCGGAGAGAATGATGAAGAACATCGAGGCGTGTTCTTATTTCGAATTCCATACCGTGGATGGAAGCCGCATCGACATTTTCATAGAGAACTTCGCCACCCTCGGACGTGTAGAGGACATTGATAACACGCTCAATAGGATTCTTCATATCCTTGTGGAATGCGCTTACTGCAAGGATTTCGCCTGGCCTTACAAACCATTCCCAGCGCAGATCGTAGTTGTTGATCAACGTTCGTTGGAGATTGATGTTTCCGAGAAATACAAAATCATTGGCAAATGAATAACTGGCATAAGGAGCCTTTTCTCTGAAGTTCGGCCTGGCCAGGGTTCTTCCGTATGATGCCCTGAGATTCATCGAAGGTGTCAACTGATACGTCACATTCACCGATGGCAACAAATCTTTGTCGGCGAGCCGCCCAACCGTATCTCTCCCACTTACGTTCATTGTTGCTTGCTCAAAGCGGATCCCCGCAACCAGGCGAAACCGGGAGAGCACAGGAATTTCGACCATTCCGTAAAAAGCCAGAATCCTTTCATAACCATCGTAGTTTCCTCCCCGTGCGTCAGGAGCGTTGGCCAAATAGTTTCCAAAGACGTATCGACCGCGGGCAGAGTCGTAACCGATTATTCCGGAATTCGCTTCAGAGAAGAAGGAGTCGGAGTTGCCGGCATAGACGGTTCCCGGTGCTTGTCGGTACTCGAAGCGTCGTTCCCGGAAGGCCCGGCTTTTCTCCTGAAACAACGCTCCAATTTTGAGTTTGGAGTTTGACCCGGTCAAAAACTCAATAGGCTGAGAGATGTCAAACGTGAGCCCGGAAGTGTTTTCGTCCAGACGCCGAAAGTAACGAGCAGGTCTGGGGAAAATGGAGGGACTGATGCTATACACCGTTGTATCTCTTCCCCCGACGACAGTATGAGAGAAGGTGTTCGAGAAGAAACGGGTGTCTGGCTCATCTTGTCTGGACTTCGATCGCGATCCGGACCATTCGATCGTTGTAGGCCCCAAAAGACCAACCACATGTTTCCCTTTCACCTGGTAGTTCAGGAGGTCTCGTTGCGTAAACTGAAGCACTCGCGTCTCGAATAGTGCGTTACCGCTGAGCTGCTCGGGCCATTCTCCCACCATATAGCGGGCTGTCGATTCCCCTGTTCTTGTGAGGACTAGGTTCGTGGAAATCTCGTGATTTGGAGACGGCTTCAGAGTGGCAGCAATCAACGATCCCCAGGATGCCTCGCTTACTCCCTTCGTGTCATCCATCGTGATGAGGTTGGTCAACTCATCGTTTGTGTTGACGGAACCTGTCAGCTTCCACCGTCCGATTTTACCATTCTGGTAAAGACTGAACTCTCTTCCGTAGCAAAGACTGCCCAGTACCCCGAGCTGACTGCCAAGAATGTCGAACTGATTCCCGACGTACAGAGAGTATTTCTGATTCATGGGCGACTTCCCCTTCATAGGCGCCATTTGCGTGGACGTGAACGACTTGGAAACCTTGTCCAGAAACTCCGCATCTTCCGTGTTCGTTCGTGCAGTTGTCGCATCGGGGATAACGAGGTTGGGATCGGACAAGAGGGATGGGATGCTGCGGGTCCCATCGTCAAGAGCGAGCCAATCCGTCGATCCGCCGTGGTAAGTCATAAAGTTGTTTTTCAATGACGAGAGAGTATTAAAAGATCCCGAAGAGGAGAGCCTGACTGAAAAACCATCGGGATACGATCTTGTGCTGATGTCGACAATACCGCCTGAAAAATTCCCCGGTTTATCTGGCGTGAACGACTTCACGGTGACAATGTTCTCAAGCATAGTGCTGGGAAGAAGGTCCATTTGAAAAGTTCGTTTATCGGGATCGACGCTCGCAAGCTCCATACCGTTCAGTTGAGTGCTCGTATATCGTTCTCCAAGACCGCGAATGTAGACGTATCTTCCCCCGACGACTGATGCACCGGTGACTCTCGTCATTGCATCTGCCGCTGTGCTGCTTCCGGAGCGGGACATGAGCTCCAGACTTACCGCATCGCTCACAGCCAGAGAGCGCTGTCTTGCAATGAGGTTCGTTGCCTCACTGTTTTGAATCAGCCGCGCGGTTATCACCACCTCTTCCGTTTCGATCGCTTCGGGATGTAAAACAACATTGACTTCAGTTGCCGCTCCTGCCTTTACTTCGACATCCGAAATCGTTTGCTTTGTGAATCCTACAACCGAGACGATGACGGCATAGACGCCCGGATCTATGTTTATGAGATAATGACCGTTCAAATCGCTTGCCGCTCCTATTGTTGTCCCCCGTACAAAGACATTTGCACCGAGAATTGCCTCTCCTGTTTCGGAATCGATAACCTTCCCGCTAAGGCGGCCTTTTGTGCTGACCTGCCCGAGAACCTGACCACAAACGGCTGTCATCAGGATAAAGGCCATGAAGAGTCTCTGCAAATATCGAGTCGGTGTCGGCGGCTTTGCGTTCAAGGTCATTGTGTCTCCTCCATGCAAGTGAACTGTGCGGGGCTTGGTGAGTGGCGATAACGTGCATGCTAAAATAAGAAAGCCCATTAGCGGTGTACTACGAGCGTGTTAAGAAATCTTTAAAAGGGGGGAGCGACCATACCAGGTCCCTGGGGGATCGAGTTAACAATTTCTTAACACTCTCCTCATCATTCTGTAATGTGAAATCCCCATATTGGGTCGGTTTAAGTGTTAGCCCCAAGCCCCATGTACCCGCGCACTTTATGGAGGAGATGCCTCGATGAGAAGGTCTCTCGTTGCCGTAGTGTTTCTTTCAATCCTCTTTGCTCTCGCCCCCGGTCAGGATAAGGGTCGATTGTCCGGTCTTGCATACTTCGACTACTCGTACAATGTCGCCAGGGACACCGCGATCGGCGGGTTCTCCAACAAGGCGTTGAACGGGGTGAAGTCCTTTCAGACTTTTCAATTTCGCCGCTTCTATTTCACGTACGATTACGACATTGCGACAGACTTCACCACACGATTCAGACTGGAAGCCGATGAATCAGCCCTCGCGAGCAACGGCAAGACGGGCGTGTTTGTCAAGGATGCTTCTCTGAGGTGGAAGAATGTGTTTGGACAAGGCGATTTGATCCTCGGTGTTCAACCAACGCCTGCCTATGAAATCTCCGAATCGGTGTGGGGTTATCGATCTCTCGAGAAAACGATCATGGACCTTCGGGGAATCGTCAGCTCGCGGGATTTGGGAGTCTCACTGAAGGGAAAGCTTGACGGCGAAGGGATGTTCTCCTACTGGGTCATGGTTGCCGACGGGTCGGCCAACAAACCGGAAACGGACAAATACAAACGGTATTTCCTCCACATTCGTTTGCAGCCGGTGAAATCTCTCGACATTACTCTCTACGGAGATCTCGACGCCCGCGCGACAATCAGCAATCCTTATACGACGAAAAGAGTTTCGAATTCGACGACGACGATGGCGATGTTCGTTGGCTATGTCCCGATGGATGGGCTGAAGGTTGGGGTGGAGGGGGTCTTGACGCAGACTGCAAACGGTTTCAACACAGGGACTGCGCTCAACACAAAAAGCGGCCTCGCTCTCTCGTTCTTCGGAAGCTACGGACTTGGAACCGATCTTACGATTGTCGGGCGATATGATCTCTACGATCCAAATACCGATGGAAGTGCAAAAACGGACTCACGAGATTATTTCATTGCAGCATTGGACTGGAAGGTCAATGACCGCGTGTCTGTGATTCCCAATGTTCAAATTGAAGCCTACGAAAAATCACCATCGAGAACATTCGATGCCTCGGTCAACGGTCGTCTTACAGTTATGTGGATATTCCAATAGTAGTTCTATCAGCAATCAATCGGAAAGGATACGCGTCATGCGTGCAATGCGCTTGTTATTCGGTCTCTTAGGTTTCCTGATTTTCTCCCTGCCAGTTCATGCTCAATTGAAATTGAACGGTGCTGGGGCGACGTTTCCCTACGTCATCTATTCAAAATGGTTTGACCTCTACCACAGAAAGACAGACATTCAGTTCAACTATCAGTCGATAGGCAGTGGGGGCGGAATCAAACAGGTGATTGAAGGTACGGTCGATTTTGGAGCGTCAGACGGACCAATGTCGGACGATCAGCTCAAGGAGGCAAAGTCGAAGCAAGGCATCGACATTCTGCATATTCCCACGGTTATGGGGGCGGTTGTGGTGACATACAATGTGGAAGAGATCGGCAAGGATCTTCGATTGACGGCGGATGTGCTCGCCGCGATCTTCATGGGTGAGATTACGAAGTGGAACGATACGCGAATCAGCTCCATCAATCCCGGGAAATCGTTTCCTGACGAAAGCATCATTGTCGCGCACCGTTCGGACGGGAGCGGAACGACATATATTTTCACCGATTATCTCGCCAAAGTGAGCGAATCCTGGAATTCGAAAGTCGGGCGGGGAACTTCAGTACGATGGCCTGTTGGCTTGGGCGGCAAGGGAAATGAGGGTGTTTCCGGACTGGTGAAGCAAACACCGGGGTCAATCGGTTACGTCGAATTGGCCTATGCGGTGAAGAACAACTTGCCGTACGCTTCGATGAAGAACAAGGCCGGAGAATTTGTCGAACCGACGCTCGAATCTGTCACGTATGCAGCTGCGGGAGCTTCGAAGAGCATGCCCGAGGATTTGAGAGTATCGATCACGGACGCGGACGGCAAGAGGTCGTATCCCATCTCCGGATTCACATGGCTTCTTGTTTACAGTACCATGAAAGACAAGCAAAAGGGGAAAGCGCTCGTGGATTTTCTGACATGGGCACTCAGCGATGGACAGAAATACGCAAAAGACCTTCTTTATGCTCCTTTGCCAAAGGAAATCATCATGATGTGCACTGCGAAGGTCAAATCCATCAAATATTAAGTTGCTCGTTTGGGAAATAACGAATGAACGTCGTTTCTGGCACGGCCACAGCAGGAAAAGGACGCGCGGTTTCTGGGACAAATCCGCTGGGCTCAAACCTGGCGGATCTTGTTTTCAAGTATCTCACTGCTCTCTTTGCAGCGGGAGTCCTCCTTCTTGTGGTGCTGATGGGGTACGAGATGTACCGCGGGGCAGAGGTCGCAATTGAGAAGTTTGGGTGGACATTCTTCGCTGAGAGCAACTGGGATCCGGTCCTTGAAGAGTACGGTGCACTGCCCTTCGTGTTTGGGACGATTGTTTCCTCTTTCCTTGCACTTGTCATTTCGCTTCCTCTGAGCATAGGTGTCGCGGTGTTTCTCTCTGAGATTGCTCCGGCGTGGTTCGAGCGTCCTTTGTCGTTTCTGGTGGAACTCCTCGCGGGGATTCCCAGCATCATCTACGGTCTTTGGGGTATTTTTGTGCTGGTCCCCTGGATTCGCACCTCCATCGAACCGTTTCTGTCGGACAATCTGGGTTTTCTCCCTTTTTTCCGCGGGGCTCCGTACGGATTTGGCATGCTTTCAGCCGGCATCATCCTGTCGATCATGGTTCTTCCCATTATCACATCGATTTCCAGAGACGTGCTGAAGGCAGTTCCCAGAGCCCAACGCGAAGCAGCGCTTGCGATCGGGGCGACGAAATGGGAAACAATCCGAATCATCCTTAGCGACGCGCGCTCGGGTATTTTCGGTGCGACACTCCTTGGCCTTGGGAGGGCCATAGGGGAGACCATGGCCGTCACGATGGTCATAGGGAACAGACCATCCATTTCCTTTTCGTTGTTCGATCCAGGCTATACAATGGCGAGTGTGCTGGCGAACGAGTTTACCGAAGCCACGAGCGACATGTACATTAGCGCGTTGATCTACGTCGCACTTCTCCTTTTTGCGATCACGATCGTCGTCAACATGTTTGCCAGAATCCTGGTTTGGAGTGTCACGAAAAAAGCCGGATGAGCAAACTCTCCACAAAAGACGATTCTCTTTTTCTACGACGCAAAGTGTGGAACAATGTGATGCAGTCGCTCTGTCTCACAAGTGCGCTTATCGCCTTGATTCCACTGATCCTCATTTTTGTTTACACAGTCAGCAAAGGTGCGGGCTATCTGAATCTTGAGTTTTTCATCGAAATGCCGAAGCCTGTAGGAGAGAGCGGGGGAGGAATGGCAAACGCAATTGTCGGAACTCTGGTCCTCGTGAGCCTGGGGAGTGCAATCGGCCTGCCGGCCGGCATCATTACAGGAATCTATCTGGCCGAATTCGGGAATAACAAGTTCGGATTCATGGTTCGCTTTATGACTGACGTCCTGAGCGGCGTTCCGTCAATCGTTGCGGGAGTTGTCGCCTACACGCTCGTTGTCATTCCCATGAAACATTTTTCTGCCTTCGCGGGCGGGGTGGCCATGGCTATCCTCATGATTCCGACCGTCACCCGGACGACCGAGGAGATGATTCGGCTGGTTCCCCACTCGTTCCGTGAAGCGGGATTGGCATTAGGAATCCCTCAATGGAAAACAACGCTTCAAATAGTCCTCCGGACAGCATTCCGGGGGATCGTGACGGGAATACTTCTGGCAATTGCCCGTGTGGCAGGGGAGACAGCGCCGCTTCTTTTCACAGCTCTTGGGAACAGATTCTGGTCTACCGAAATCGACCAGCCCATTGGGTCTCTCACGGTCTTTATTTATGATTATGCCAAGGCGCCGTTTGAGGATTGGAACAACCAGGCCTGGACTGCCGCCCTGGTTCTTATCGTCATGATATCAGCATTAAGCTTTGCAGTTCGCTTTGCCACTCGTAGTCGTTATTCGGAGAAATAGGTATGGTCATGGACGTTGCCTCACACGTGATGAACAAAAAGGAAATCCTGATGCAATCGCCACCCCAACCGCCAAAAATATCAGCCAAAGGCGTCGATGCATTCTTCGGAAAGGTTCAGGCCCTTCATAACGTATCGCTCGACATTCCCCAACACCGTGTTCTTGCGATTATCGGACCGTCCGGCTGCGGCAAGTCGACCTTCCTGAGATGTCTGAACAGGATGCATGAAGTTGCGGGCGGGAGTATGCGCGGGGAAGTCCTCCTTGACGGAGAGGACATTTACAAAGCCGATCCAGTAAGCGTGCGACGGAAGGTCGGGATGGTATTCCAGAAGCCGAATCCGTTCCCGACGATGTCGATTTTCGACAACGTTGCGGTTGGCCTGAGGCTCAATGGGCTGGCAAAAAGAAGTGAACTGAGCGACATCGTCGAACGGACCCTGAGACAGGCCGCCCTTTGGGAAGAGGTGAAAGACCAGCTGGATAAATCGGGGGTCAGCCTCTCCGGCGGACAGCAGCAGAGGTTGTGCATTGCTCGGACGCTCGCGGTCAATCCCCGGGTTGTGCTCATGGACGAGCCAGCCA
>Ga0209641_10004958_pt1 | contig 10930 bp, 7 predicted proteins | sample RifCSP16_1_FD_184022 | JGI IMG/M metagenome (GOLD analysis project Ga0209641, IMG submission 184022) | Soil microbial communities from Rifle, Colorado - Rifle CSP2_sed 16_1 (SPAdes) (version 2) | ecosystem: Environmental > Terrestrial > Deep subsurface > Rock core/Sediment | place: Rifle...
CCGTTGTCCGTGTGCCCTTCGAGCATTGTTAGGGCCTCTTCGAGCGTCTGGGCCTCTATCCGCTGGCGCGAGGAGTTCTCGCCCTCCAATTCCTTCGCGAGCCTTGCCCCCTCTTCCGGGCTTTCTGTCGTAAGGAGATTTAACGCCATGCTGGCGCTCGCTATCCTCCCCGCCGCATTGAGGCGCGGGGCGAGCTGGAACGCGATGTTGTCGGCATCACACCTGCCCTTCAGGCCAGAGGCCTCCATGAGGGCCTTGAGCCCAGGCCTCTGGGTCCTCCCGAGCTCCTTTAAGCCGTAATGGACTAATACCCTGTTCTCGTCTACGAGCGGCACGAGGTCAGCGACCGTGCCCAATGCCACTATGTCGAGATATCTCTTGAGGTTCGGGGCGTCCCCCTTGAACCACCCTGTCCCGCGAAGGCGCGCCCTCAGGGCGACTATCAAATTGAAGGCCACGCCGACCCCGGCAAGCCCCTTGAACGGGAAGGCGCAGCCCGGCTGCCTCGGGTTTACGAGGGCGTAGGCCGGCGGCGCCTCTCCGGAGATCTCATGGTGGTCGGTTATTATGAGGTCGACCCCGATGGTCGACGCAAACGCCGCCTCTTCGTTGTTCGACGAGCCGCAGTCGACCGTTATGACGACCTTCGCGCCCGAAGCGGCCAGCTTCTTCAATGCCCCGGCATTGAGGCCGTAGCCCTCGGCGAGCCTCTCCGGTATATATGTCATGACGTCGACGCCTATCTCCCTGAAAAAGAGGTAGAGAAGGGCGGTCGATGTCGCGCCGTCGACGTCGTAATCGCCGTAGACGGCTATCTTTTCGCGGTTCGAGAGCGCCTTTACTATGCGCTCGACTGCCCTGTCCATCCCCTTCATGAGCATGGGGTCATGGAGCGTGGCGAGATCGGGCCTGAGAAAAGAAGAGGCCTTGTCGACCTCGACAAGGCCCCTGTTCACGAGAAGCTGGGCCGTAAGGGGGAGTATATTGAGCTTGGAGCCCAATTCCTCCTGAAGGGCCCTGTTGACGGGCCTAACTTTCCAGCGTTTTTTATGCATGAGCCCTCAAACTGCCCCCCGAAAAAAGAACAGACAGGTGGCACATTTTACTTTCAATGGGGGGAAAGGTCAAGGCAGGAATGCTGCGGAACGCAAGCGGAACACAAGCGGAAAAAGTGTAAAAAGTGGAGCCTCGCTTTGAATCAACTACCCAGCGGTAAGCCGCGGGGTATCTCTTATCTATCCCCTCCCTTGACGGGAGGGGATAGAGGGGAGGGTGAAACCATTCTCACCCCCACCCTCCCCTCCCCCGTCAAGGGGGAGGGAAAAATGCGGCAAGCCGCAGGGTACAGACCCTGAAAGAAAATAAAAAAGCCCGGCAGGCCGTCTGCCGGGCTTTCAGGGCTGCGTAAGGGGGGTCGTCAGGCGCGCGGGAAGCCCTCGAAGAGCCTGTTCAAGGTCACGGCGTCGAGCTGCTCCTGAAGGAGCGGCACTATGGTCGGGTTGTCGACCTCCCTTTTCACCTCTTTTTTTATGACCGAGATGAAGGGATATACGACGTCCGGGTCGAACTGCTTGTTCCAGTTGTCCTTCACCTCGTCCATCGCCTCGTTGAAGGAGAGCCTGGGCCTGTAGGGCCTGTCGGTCGTCATTGCGTCGAAGGCGTCGACAAGGGCCATGATGCGGGCGCCTATAGGTATGTCTCCCTTCTTGAGCCTGTCCGGATACCCGCTGCCGTCCACCTTCTCGTGGTGGTTCCTGGTCATCATGGGTATGCCCTTCCAGGGGAACTTTATCTTCGAGAGTATCTCGTAGCCTATGACGGGGTGGGAATTCAGTTCCCTGCACTCGTAGCTCGTCAGCGGGCTGGCCTTGTTTATGATGGTCTTGTCAACGGCGATCTTCCCGATGTCGTGCAGGAGCCCCGCTATCCTTATCCCCTCGACCTCGTCGTTATCCCAGCCCATCTCGCGCGCGAGCACCGCGCTGTAGGCGGAGACCCTGTGGGAGTGGCCCCTGGTGTAGGAGTCCTTGGCGTCTATCGCGGCCGCGAAGGCGTGTATGGTGTCGTAGTATATGCGCCTAAGGTTGTCGTAGAGGTTCTTGTTCTCCGTGTACTTGTGCATGAGCTTCATGAGGAGCGAATGGCTGTGGAGCGAAAACGAGATGTGCTGGGACATCACCGAGAGGAGCTGGCCGTCGTACTGGGTGAAGGGCTCTCCCGTGAACTTGCCGTTTATGGCGATGAAGCCCAATAGCTCGTCCTTTACGATAAGGCAGGCGAGCATCCTGGCGTCGAGCTTGGCGAGCTCCTCCCTCGCGGCTCCGAGGAGCGCCACCGGATAGGCGTCAGACGACAGGTCGATGGGCTCCTTGTGCTTCACGAGCTCGCTTATCGCGTTTGGGCCGAGCTTAAGCCTCACGCCTCCTATGTCGCCCAGGCCCTTGGAGGCAATGGGGTCGAAAGAGCCCCTGTCATGGTCGTACTGGAATATCGCGCCCTTCGAGCACGAGAAGGAGCCCATGACCATGTAGAGCGCGGATTTCACGACCCTCGTGAAGTCCTTCGGCGAGGTTATCTCCTCTCCGAGCTCAGCGAGCGTGCTCAGGTTGAATAGGAGCTTCTCCAGGCTCAGTTCTGCTTCTGTCATCGCTTCCTCCAGTATTTCGCTCAAAAGGCCGCTCTCTTCAGGCCGTGGTAACGGCCCCGGACGCCTTCGCGTTGCCGCCTATCGCGTCCTCTTCGGTCTCGTATATCATTATGTGCTTGGTAAGCCCCACTATGCTGAACACGTCGTAGTTGACCTGCTTTAGCCCGGAGAAGAGGATGTTCCCGTTCATGTCCCTGACCTTCTCTATCATGCCTATCAATACCGAGACGCCTATCGAGTTTATGATGTCTGTCTCCGAGAAGTCTATTACCACCTTCTTGAAGCCGCGCTCGAGGTAGCTGGTGCAGAGCTCTTCCAATTTCTCGCCCTCGATGTCGTTTATGTAATTGTCCGGATAAAGGACGACGGTCTCCCCGACCTCCTTGAAGTTCTTATACCTCTTGACCATTCCTGCCGTCTCCTTTTTCCACAAGGTACTTTACGAGGACTATCTTGGCCCCGCCCCTCAGCCTCTCGACCCTGACCTCGTCCATGAGGCCCTTCATGAGCTCGAAGCCCCAGCCGCGCTTCCTCGGCAGGCCGTCCGAGGGCGCCTCGGAGAGAGGCTCGGCCGGGCTGTCGAAGTCGACCCCGCCGTTCTGGACGTATATGGTGAGCCTGTCCGCGGAAGCCACGAACCGCAGGAAGACCTTCGCGGTCTTGAGCCTGCTGTGCTCGAAGGCGTTTATGCACGCCTCGACGAGGGCCGCCTTGATCTGGCCTATGGCCGCGTCGTCGAAACCCATCTCGGTGCCTATCTCCTCGACGGCCCTGGCCGCCACGAGCTCGGCCTTCGAGGCAGAGGGCAGCACGACCTCGAACTCTCTCACGGGCACGATCCTGTCCGGTGTCTTCCGGGAGGCCCTGGAGCCCTCCTCGAGGTTCTCCCTTATTATCCGGAGCTGGACCGCGTCCGACGAGAAAACGCCTTCGGTATCCGCGCGCTTACCCGCCTCGGCCGTGAAGCCCTCGCGACCTACCATCCACCTGGAGAGCCTGGCCGCCCTGAAGTTCTCCTTCAATATCAGGGACCTCCTGAGGAAGTTCTCGACGTCTCCGGTGTTAACGGGAGAGGCGGCGTCCTTTACGGAGACCATCCAGACGACCTCGTTGCCGGAGTCGTACCTGCCGTTCTGGAAGCCGTGCGCCACCACCCCTGCCCATATCCGCGCCATCGGCGAGAAGGTGGCGGCGCATCCGCCGCGGACAGTGCCGCGCATCGAGCCCAAGCTACGGCTCTCCGGCCTCGAGCCGCTCGGAGTCGAAGCAGCCCACGGTCTGCGGCAGATGGACCTCGCCCTCGTCGCCGGGCCCCTTGACCGAGCCCTTCTTGAACCTCGCGGCAAAGGACTGGTTGCGCAGCAGTATCTTCAGTATCTTTTGATTGTTGAATGCCTTAATTACTTCGGCGGCCTCGTCCTTCAGCTTTACGCTTATCTTCGAGCTCCTGAAGTTGAAGCCCTCTTTGAGGACCTCCCTCGCGAGATAGGTCCTCACCTCTTCGGCGGACCTGCCCTTGACCCTCGTCTCGTATACGTAATAGATGAAGTCCTTAACGGCGGCGTCACCGGCCCACTTTATGGAGCCGAGGTTGACCTCGATGAGGCCTGCCCTGGAGAGGCCGTCGATTATCCCGTTCAATTCCCCGGCGCCCTGCCTGAACCTCTCCGAGAGCTCCTCGTCTGAAATAGGCCTTTGGGCCACGGAGCAGGAGTGGAGCACTCGTAAGCTGTTTATGCCGCTGAGTCCCAGGGCCGAGCGGAGCGCGAGCCCTATGTTGCCATCGAAGAGCTCCGCGGTGTATACGTCAGCGAACTCCTTCAGGGTCGTAAGCCCCTGCCCTGTCTTTGAAGCCGCCCAGACAAGGCTCTTCATGTACATGGGGTTGCCCTCGAGCCTGTTGGCCGCGAGTTTCAGTATTTCCGTCTCGGCGTCGACATGGTAGAGCCTGCAGAGGTCGAGCATCATCGAGGCCGAGAGCTCCTCGTCGAGGCCCGTCATCTCCATGGCCTCGGCCGAGCCGTTGAAGGCGCCGCCTCCGAACGGGACCCTTACGGAGGCCGAGGCGACGAAAGACGTCTGAGCGAGCGTAAGAGAGCCCATGAGCTCTCTCGTGAGCTGCAGGTCCTTGCCGCCCGCGGGGCCTGCCGCCTTGTCGAGGTCGTCCAGTATCAGGTATACGGGGATGCCTGAGCGCGAAGAGACGGCCGCGGGGCTTGAGAGCGCGTTCCTCAGGGCCGCGGTGGTATCGCTGGCCTTGCGCGCCTCCCTGTGTATGGCAACGAGGTCGGCGAGCGGATAGAGGTCGTTGTCTACCAGGAGCCGATCGAGCTTATCGAGCGATATCTCCTGGCGCACGTACCGGGCGTCGCGGAGCCTGAAGGCGAGGTACTGCTTCAATACCTCCTTCAGGTAGTCCTCCGAGAACTCCTCCGGCGAGCCGTAGCCCTTGAACTGGTAGTAGAGCGGCACGACTTTCGCCTGGTTCCAGAAGAGCTCCCTGTAGACCCTGCGGAGCGTCTCGGTCTTGCCTGTCCAGCGCCTTCCGAAGAGGAATATGGCAGGAGACGGCTTCTCTGACGCCCTCCTGCAGATGTAATCTATCTCCCTTGCCCGTCCGAAGAACTCGCCATCCGGGCAGGTAGGGAAGAGCATCCTATCTTTCATATAACACTACCTTGTTCTTGCCCATCTTCTTTGCCAGATACATGGCCTTGTCGGCCTTGTTGATGAGGTCGTCTATGTGGCTCGCGTCGCCGGGGAACTCGGCCACGCCCAGGCTTATCGTGGGCCACACGTCTAACTCGGGGTTTGAGGGCTTGAAGTCCTGAACGCCCTTCCTTATCCTCTCGGCTATTACGGTCGAGTCCTTCTTGTTCGTATGGGGGAGTATAACGGCGAACTCCTCGCCGCCGTAGCGGGCCACCACGTCCATCGACCTCACGGCGTCCCTTATGGCCTTTGCCACGCCCCTTAGGACCTCGTCGCCGGCGAGGTGGCCGAACCTGTCGTTGAAGGACTTGAAGTTGTCTATGTCTATGATGAAGGTCGTGAAGCACTCGTCGTGCCTTTTGACCCTTTCGACTTCCTCGAAGAGCCTCTCCCTGAAATACCGCCTGTTGAACAGGCCGGTGAGCGGGTCTGTCATGGAGAGCAGCTTGAGCTCTTCGCTCATGCTGTAGTAGGCACCGCGCTCAAGCGCTATGGAGGCGTAGTTCGCGAACGACTGCAGCAGGTGGAGGTCCTCGTCCGAGAAGACCTCCCCGGAGCTCTTGTCAGCCATGTTGATGACGCCTATTACCTTGCTCTCGAGCTTCAGGGGAATGGAAATGAAGGACTTGGTCCTGTACCTCGGCCTGTTCTTCCATGAAGGGACCTCGTCCTCTATGTCCCTCACTATAACGGGCACGCCCCTTGCCGCTATCGACCCGGAGATGCCCTCCCCTATCTTTACCCTGAGGCCATCGGCCAGCTTCTTGTCCATGCCCTTGGCGGCCTTGACCGAGAGGACCTTGTTCTTGCTGTCGACTATCATGAGGGAGCCGCGCTCCGCGCCAACGAGCTCGGACGACTTCGCGAGTATGGTCTCGTAGAGCTCTTCCCTGTCGAGCACCGGCGCCAGCGACTTGTATACCTGCTCGAGCGCCTTGAGGCCCTTGAGCCTGCCCGCGTCCGGCGTCTGGACACACTCGCGGCTGCCCGGGACAAGACGCTTCAGGAAAGGCACGGCCATGCTGTTCAATATGTCCGGGATCATGAAGATCGATTTAGCCGGCACGGTCTTTATCAAGGGCCTGAGCGCGTTTATCGCCTTCTCGCTCAGGCCGAAGCCTATGACCCCTTCGTAAAAGTCCCTGACCACGCTGCCGTCCAGGTATACGCGCCCCCCTATGAGCACAAAGGCGCGTCCTGAATCGAGGATCACCGGCACCGCGAAGAAATACTTGTTTGCGTGGCACTTGAAGATATATGAATTGCCCTTCCCTATGACCTGGGCGATTGCCTTCGAGACCATTTCGGCGCAAAGCGGCCCACCGCGCCTCGTGGAGCTTATGGCCGCGCAGACGCACGGCTCCTCTACGGACGGGACAAGGCAGTTGCCGTCCGAGTCATAGAGGGCGAGCGGCATGTCCAGGAGGAGCGAAAGCCCTTTCTGGAACTGAGCCCAGGCCGACAGGTCGACCGGGGCAGGATTGGCGGAGATGCTCTCCTTCATTTCCATAGCGCCGAGTTTAAGGGTAGAACCGTCCATAAGATGGGCAAAGGACGCCCGGATACCTCCGTCGGTATCCCCGGCATCTTGCCAGTCTCGGCCCGCCATGAGCCTGTCGCGGTTGTCTTTACCGGAAGGTCAGCCTTTTTACCTTATTTTATATAAACTGCCTGTGTAAAATAGCTGAAATCCCAACAATTGTGAATAGCACAAAGGCTGGAAAATTACAATAGGGTTTTGGATGGGAGAGGCCGCCTCCTGGGCAAAAGGCGGAGGCGGCAGAGGGGGTCAGGCCTTTGCAAACACCGGTTTTTTCTTGTTATTCCAGTAGAGGAGCAGCGGGCTTGCGATGAATATCGACGAGTATGTGCCAACGATGACGCCGAGTGAGAGCGCGAGGGCAAAGTCATGGATGACCTCTCCGCCGAGGATGACGAGGGCAAGGGAGGCAAGGAGCGTAGTGGATGAGGTCACTATGGTCCTGCTGAGGACCTCGTTCACCGACCTGTTGATGAGGGCTACGAAGTCCTCCTTGGTCTTCTTCCTCATGTTCTCGCGTATCCTGTCGAAGACGACGACGGTATCCGTGAGCGAGTATCCCGCCACGGTCAGAAGGGCCGTGACTATAAGGAGGCTCACCTCCTTGTCGAGGAGATAGAATACGCCGAGCACGGCCAGGACGTCGTGGAAGGTCGCTACGACCGCGGCCACCCCGAACCTGAACTCGAACCTCCACGCGACGTAGACGAGTATGCCTATCATGGAGACGATCACCGCCCAGAGCGCGTCCTTCTGGAGCCTTTTGCCGACAGTGGGGCCTATCTCGGTGGTGGAGTCGATTACGAACGAGTTGTCGGGCATCCCCGTTGTGAACACCCCGCCGATGGTCTGGGAAAGGGCGCGGAGGTCGCCGTCAGACCTCTTGAGCTTCACGAGGAGCTTCGCCGGGTCCGCGAACTGCTGGAGGCTGGCGTCCTTGAAGCCGCGCTCGGCCAGAAGGGTCCTTGTCTTGTCTATCTCGAAGGGCTTCTGGAACCGGAACTGTATCGCGATGCCGCCCTCGAAGTCGGTGCTCAGGTTCGCTCTTCCGAGCGGTATGGCCGCCGCGGCCACAAAGCCCAGTATGATGAGCAGTATGGAGATGACGAATGTTATCTTCCTCTTGCCGAGAAAATCTATCTTTGTATTGCGAACGAAGTCCATCTATCCTCCGAAAACGGGGCCGCTATATGCTTATCTTTTTCAACCTGAGCTTCTCGCTCTGGATGTCGAAGGCCACCTTCGTGCCGACGAGGGCGGTGAAGAGGTTTATCAGTATGCCGAGGCTCAGGGAGACGGCAAAGCCCTTTATCGGGCCGCTGCCGAACTGGAAGAGGACCGCGGCCGTTATGAGCGTGGTTACGTGGGCGTCGACTATAGTCCACCAGGCCCTGTCGTAGCCCGCGTTTATGGCCGACCTCGGCGTGCGTCCGGCGTGGAGTTCCTCCTTTATCCTCTCGAATATGAGGACGTTGGAGTCCACGCCCATGCCTATGGTAAGGACTATTCCCGCGATGCCGGGAAGCGTCAACGTGGCGTTCAGCCACGCCATGGCGCCGAGGAGCATTATTATGTTGAGGAATACGGCGAAGTCGGCCACCAGGCCCGATGCCCTGTAGTAGAAGATCATGAAGATAAGGACAAGGGAGGCGCCCAGTATGCCCGCATTTATGCCAGCCTCGATCGAGTCCTGGCCGAGGCTCGGACCGACCGTCACGTTCTGTATGATGTTGACGGGCGCGGGGAGCGCTCCGGCCCGGAGGACTATGGCGAGGTCGGTCGCCTCTTCATAGGTGAAGCCGCCCGTTATCGAGGCCCTGCCGCCGGATATCGGCTCCCTTATGGCAGGGGCCGAATGGAGGTTGCCGTCGAGGACTATGGCGAGCCTCTTGCCCACGCTCTGCGTTGTCACCCTCTCGAATACACGAGAGCCCGCGGAGTCGAAGGTAAGGGAGACGTAAGGCTCGTTATACTGGCTGTCAAAGGCCACCCTCGCGTCAGCGAGGGAATCTCCGGTGAGGATAGCCTCTTTCTTCACAAGGAACGGGGTCTTGCTCATCGCGCCGGTCTCTTTATCCACCGACTGCTGGTAGATGACCTCAGAGCCCGGCGGCGGGCCCTGCGCCTCTGCCGTGAACGGGCTTACCGACTCGTCCACGAGCCTGAACTCGAGGACAGCGGTCTTGCCTATGAGCTCTATCGCCCTTTCAGGGTCCTTGAGGCCCGGGAGCTGTATTACGAGCTCGTTTTCGCCCTGTTTCTGTATAATTGGCTCGGCCACGCCGAACTTGTCTATCCTGTTCCTTATGGTCTCGAGGGCCTGGGATATGGCCCAGTCCCTTATGCGCTTGGTCTCCTGCTCGTCGAGAGCGAAGAGCACAGAGCCGTTCTGGGCCGAGGGAGCGCCGAATACGCCGAACTCGTCCTTAACGGTCTTCTCTATCTCGCCCCTGCTCTTCTCGTCGGGGAAGGCCACGGCCACGGAGTCGACGCCCTGCCTCGTGACGTTATAGAAGGGTATGCCCTTTCTCTTGAGCGTGTCCTCGACAGAGCCAGCGAGCCTCTGCGTGTGGCTCTCGATGGCCTTGTCCCGGTCAACGCTCAGGACCAGGTGCATGCCGCCCTGCAGGTCAAGGCCCAGGTTTATCTTGGGTATGCTCTCTACCCAGAACGAGGGCAGCCTCTTTGAAAGAGGCGTCGAGGGCAGGAAGAGCACGATGGCCAGCACCGTGAACGCCGCCAGAAGGACCAGTCTCCAGAAGATACTTCTCATCAATAAAGGCTCCGAAGTGAAAGGCCGGCCGCAGACGGCTTGAATACAGCGAGACCTTACGCGGCCTCCGCTGCTTTAAGACCTGCTGCCCTGCACCGGCTTTAAAAACAGAAAATGCCGCCCCATGCGGGGCGGCCCTTTGAACGGAAAAAGCCTTAAGCCTGCTTTCTCGAGACCACGGCTTCCTTGGACATCTTTACCTTGACGCCGTCCGATATCTCCACCTGGACCGTGTCCTCGTTTACCGAGACGACCTTGCCGTGGATGCCGCTCGAGGTGACGACATTGTCGCCCTTCTGGATGGCGGACATCATGGCCCTGTGCTCCTTGGCCCTCTTCTGCTGCGGCCTTATGAGGAGGAAGTAGAATATGACAAAAAGGATGATGAGCGGGGCTATGCTCATGAGGCCCGAGAGACCGGACGCGGCCGGGGCTGCGTCCTGGGCATAGGCGAGGGCTACTGGAAAAAACAACACTGGAAAATCCTCCTTTTTTTATAAAGAGGCGGTCAGCTCAGAAGGCGACCGCTCTTCGTGAAATCTCTTCTTGAACCCGGCGAATGCCCCCTCTTCTATCGCCTGCCTCATGGACCTCATGAGCGAGGTGTAGTAAAAGAGGTTGTGTATGGTGTTGAGCCTGGGGGCGAGTATCTCGCCCGCCATGAACAGGTGACGGAGATAGGCCCGAGAGTAACGGGTACAGGTATAACAGGCGCACCCTTCCTCTACGGGCATCGGGTCCCTCTCGTATTGCGCATTCTTTATAACCAATTTTCCATGCCTTGTAAAGAGCGTTCCGTTCCGGGCGTTCCTCGTGGGCATCACGCAGTCGAACATGTCTATGCCCATCTCCACGCCGAAGACCAGGTCCTCCGGCGTGCCGACGCCCATCAGGTACCTTGGCTTGTCCTTTGGCAGGCGCTCTACCGTGGCCGCGACCATCTCCTTCATGAGGCCCTTTTCCTCGCCGACGCTCAGGCCCCCTATGGAGTAGCCGTCAAAGCCCATGCCGACGAGCGTCTCGGCGCTCTCCCTTCTGATGTCGGCGTACATGCCGCCCTGCACTATGCCGAAGAGGGCCTGGCCATTGGGCTGCTTGGCCTCCTTGCACCTCTTCGCCCACCTGTGCGTGAGCTCCATGGAGCCCCTGGCGTATTCCCTGTCAGCCGGGAAGGGCGTGCACTCGTCAAGGGGCATTATTATGTCCGCGCCGAGGGCCTCCTGCACCTCTACGGCGCTCTCGGGCGTAAGCGTGTACC
>Ga0209641_10004960_pt1 | contig 10923 bp, 7 predicted proteins | sample RifCSP16_1_FD_184022 | JGI IMG/M metagenome (GOLD analysis project Ga0209641, IMG submission 184022) | Soil microbial communities from Rifle, Colorado - Rifle CSP2_sed 16_1 (SPAdes) (version 2) | ecosystem: Environmental > Terrestrial > Deep subsurface > Rock core/Sediment | place: Rifle...
AAATCTCGTGACCAGGATGAGCGAACTCGCCGCCGGAGCCGCCCAGGGCACGCTCGACCAGACCGGCAGGGCCTATTACAACAGTGAATACAACAAACTCATCGAGGAAGTAGACAGGATAGCCAACACCACCGAGTTCGGCGGCTTCAAGCTGCTGAACGGGACAAACGCGGCCCTCACGATACACGCAGGCTTCAGCAACAGCAGCAACGACCAGCTTTCCATATCGATGAACTCACTGGTGGCCGCCGGAGCGATAGACATACCTACAACAGCCCAGGAGATGGTCTCCGTTGAGACCGTTGTCAACCCAGCGGTAAGCGGCGGGGGTACTATCACATTTGATGGCGGTGGCGGGTCGCTTACGGCAGGCTCCCTGAACCAGCTAGTCAATCTGATTAACCTGACCTCAGGGGATAATGGCGTAACCGCGTCAGTCGCAGGCGGTCCCGGGGCTTACAGCCTGAGGCTTGTTAACATCACCCCGGGTACCGGTCATGACTTCAGCATAAGCACCAACTCAACGCCCTTTCAGAACTTCACGGTAACGCCCGCCCAGGACGCCTTACACATCGGCGGAGGGCTCAGCCTTGCCGCGAACGCTCTGACCTCGGCTTCCGGCGCGCTTGGCGCTATGAATGCCATAAGCTCCGCGCTTAAATCCATCAACGACGCAAGGGCCATCTACGGGGCTTCGACCAACAGGCTCAAATCCGCCCTTTTCAACCTTCAAAACACCTACACCAACTATCAGGCCGCCGAGTCAAGGATCCGCGACGCTGACTTTGCCTTCGAGACAGCCCAGTACTCAAAGAACGAGATAATGGTACAGGCTGGCACATCAGTGCTTGCCCAGGCGAATTCCCTGCCGCGTAGTGTCTTGTCGCTCTTGATTTAAACAGGCACAGACAGGCCATAATTGCAGACATGAGAAATTAAAAAAGGCCGCGTAAAGCGGCCTTTTTTAATTACAAGTGGAGTCCGGATCAGACGAGCCGCATGGACTCGAGCCTGGCTATCCTCTCCTCCATCGGTGGATGGGTGCTGAACAGCTTCATCATCGAGCCGCCTGAAAGCGGGCTCACGATGAACATGTGACTCGTTGCCGGGTTCGCGGCCATCGGGATCCTGTGAGAGGCCATGTGAAGCTTACGGAGCGCGTTCGCCAGATACATCGGGTTCCCTGATATCTGAGCGCCGCCCTGGTCGGCCTTGTACTCCCTTGAGCGGGATATGGCCATCTGCACCAGCATGGCGGCTATGGGACCGACTATCATCATGACGATGGCGGCTATGGGGCTTCCACCCTCGCGGTCGTCAGACCTGCCGCCGAAAAGCATCGACCACTGAGCCATCTGCGCAAGGTAGCTTATGGCTCCGGCAAAGGTCGCGGCAATGGTGCCCACGAGGATGTCCCTGTGCTTTATATGGGCCAGCTCATGCGCGAGCACGCCTTCGAGCTCCTCCCTGCTGAGTATCTTCAATATGCCGGTCGTCACGGCCACAACGCCGTGGGCCGGGTTTCTGCCCGTGGCAAAGGCGTTAGGCTGAGGCTGGTCCATTATGTAGACCTTGGGCATGGGGAGCCCGGCCGCCATTGAAAGCCTCATGACGCTTGAGTAAAGCTCCGGGGCCTCGGCTTCGGTCACGGGTCTGGCGCCGTACATCTTAAGGATTATCTTGTCGCTGAACCAGTAGCTGATGAAGTTCATGGCGAAGGCGATTATAAGGGCCATGGTCATGCCTGACCTGCCACCTATGACCGCCCCGACCGCGACGAGCATGAGAGTTAGAGTTACCATGAGAACTGCCGTCTTAAGCCCGTTCATCTTCGAGTTAGCCTCCCTGCGCTATAATGGTTTTGAAAATAAAAAAGACCTTTACCGCGGAAATACATCACAATGGATTCCCCCGGTAAAGGTCTCGCCGTTAGACTCGCTAACCAATGGCGCCGGGCCACAAGGCCGTGCTGACGGCGGCACACTGTTAAGCTACTCCCCTTTACGGCTCAAATATTAACAGATTCTTACCATGAAGTCAAGAGGGCAGGCCCTCAGGCAGGCTCCTCAGACCTTTTTACGGCCATCGATGACGCTCTTTACCGTTCTGCTCAAGTCGGCTATCCTGTAGGGCTTGGCTATGACCGCACTGAAGCCGAACCTCTTGAAATCCGACATGATATCGTCGTTCGAGTACCCGCTCGAGACTATGACCCCGGCGTTCGCGTCTATCTCCAGGAGCCTTTTTACGGCCTCTTTCCCGCCCATGCCGGCCGGGATGGTAAGGTCCATTATTACCGCGTCAAAAGGCATGCCAGCCCTCATCTGCTCTCCGTACCTGGCGAGTGCCTCATGGCCGTTTTCAGCGAACTCGACTTCGTATCCCAGCTCTTCCAATATCGCCCCGGCCGCTTCCCTTACCATCTGCTCGTCATCCATCACCAGGACCCTGCCCTGGCCGCGCTCAAGTTCCTCATCACTGGCGCCCTCTTTTTCAGCCACGGGTTTCCCTGTGACCGGAAGATATATGCTGAAGGTCGTACCGTTGCCTTTCTGGCTTTCCAGCTCGACAAAGCCGTCGTGGTTCTTGATGATGGAATAAACGGTCGCGAGCCCTAAGCCGGAGCCCTCTTTTTTCGTTGTGAAGTACGGGTCAAATATCTTGCCGAGATGTTCCTCGTCTATGCCCTTGCCCGTGTCCGAGACCTGTATCCTCAAAAACCTGCCATGGCGTCCTCTGCCATGTTCTTCCACGACCACCGCAGATATCGTTATGATGCCGCCATCTGGCATGGCCTGGTCGGCATTGATGACAAGGTTGTGTATTACCTGGCTTATCTGCCCCTCGTCGGCCTCCACGGCCGGGAGGCTCGCCGGCATGTCAAGATGGCACTTTATGTTCGAGCCCCTGACCGAAAAACTCGCCGATTCCTTTATAATGCCGCTCAAATCCACGGCCATTTTAACCGGCAGGCCGCCCCTTGAGAAGGTGAGGAGCTGCTTTGTCAGGTCCTTTGCCCTGTGCGCCGCGTTGTCGGCGTCGATCAGGGGTTTGCTGACCCTCTCGTCTTTCTGCGACAGGAGCCTTGCTACCGACAGGTTGCCTATTATCGCGGTGAGGAGGTTGTTGAAGTCGTGGGCTATACCGCCCGCGAGCGTCCCGAGGGACTCGAGCTTGCTGGCTTTCAGGAGCTCTTCTTCCTTCTTCTTCCTTTCGGCTATGTCGCGCACCAGCAGTATCGACGCCTTCTGACCGTGCCAGAGCGTTTTGGACGCCGCCATTTCAACCGGCACCAGAACTCCGGAAGAGGTCTTGAGCGGGACCTCCTTTTGACAGTACTGGCCGGAATCGAGTACATCTTTAAGCCCGGGGCAGCCGGCCAGCTCCGCTATTTCACCGAAGTTCATCTCTAACAACTCGCCGGGGGCGTAGCCGATCATCTCGGCAAGCCGCCTGTTGGCGTAAATGACCCTGCAATCACCTTCGAGAGCCACTATGGCTATGCCGTCGTTCGCGTTCTCCGAGAGGGCCCGGAAGTTCTGCTCGCTTTCCCGGAGCTCTTCTTCCATGCGCTTTCTTTCGGTCGTTTCCCTGAATGCCGCGAGCAGGGCTGGCTCTTCGCCCCATGTCGTCGCAACGGTCCTTGCCTCTGCGTATGCCCTGCCGCCGTTTTTCATGACCTCCACATCCTTCTCGCCCAGGCCGCTCAGGAGGATAAAGAACTGCTTGCCTGCCATGTCTTCGTACTTCGCGCCGAAAAGCTCCTCGGCTGCCCTGTTCATGAAAAAGACGGTGTTGTCGCGGCCTGCCACGACTATGGCGTCGGCGCTAGTCTCAAGTAGCCTCCTGTAATTCGCCTCGGATTCCTGAAGCTGCCTTGTCCTCTTCAGGACTCGTTCCTCGAGGTTCTCGTTGAGGAGCTGCAGCTCCTTCTGCGTCGCCGTAAGTTCCCGGTTCTGCTGCACGGCGTTCTCGTAGGTGGAAAGGAGGAATGTCAGTATCTGCCTCTTGCCGGAACTTATGGTGTATCTCTCTCCGGCAAAGCTCACCTCTATGCTGGAAGAATCGTCCTCTCCCCTGTTTACCGAGTTCAGGAGGGCCTCTATCTTTGAGATCAGGTAGCGTTCCTCGAACGGCTTCGTGAAAAACGCGTCCGCCACGACCGACGCCCTCTGGACGATATCTTTCCTGTCCATGAGCGATGTTATGAGGATGACGGGCACATGGCAGAGCGATTTGTCCTGCTTTACCCTGTAGGCAAGCTCGTAGCCGTCCATGACCGGCATGACCACATCGCTTATTATGAGCGTGGGCGGGTTCTGGCTGGCCAGGTCAAGGCACTCCTGCCCGTTCGTGGCGAGCGTGACCGAATAGCCCCTGCGCTCGAGCAGAAACTTGAGCTGCTCAGCCTGCGTCGGGCTGTCTTCGGCGACTATTAAGCGGACATCCTTTGCCCCGGAGCGCGCCGAGTGCCCTATGGAGAGCATCCCCTCTATCCTGGCGAGCAGGGCCTGCTCGTTATACGGCTTTACGACGAAATCGTCAGCCCCGCACTCCATGCCCCTTACTACCTCCCTGGGGTCGGAGAGCTGGGTTAAAAGGATGACCGGAATGGACTTCAAGGCCTCCCGGGCCTTCATGGACTTACAGAGCTCGAAGCCGTCCATCTCCGGCATGACGATGTCAGCCAGCACCAGCAGAGGCTTTTCTTTTTCAAGAATCTCAAGGGCCTCGCGCCCGCTGTATGCCAGCTTTGAAGCGTACCCCGCCCGCCCCAGAGTCTCTTCTATCTGCTTTGCCTGCGTCGGGCTGTCCTCGACGACCAGTATGAATTTTCTCAAATCCATGCCGCTGCCCCTGGCTCTGTCATCTCTTTCCCCTCCCATTGACGATACCCTCTATCTTGGAAGGTATCCTTTCGGGCGGGAGCACGAAGGCGGCCCCCCCGAGCCTGGCCGCTTCACCAGGCATTCCGTAGACCACCGAGCTTTCCTTGTCCTGTATTATCGTCACCCCGCCCATGTCCCTTATCTTTTTCATCTCTTCGGCTCCGTCCTTTCCCATGCCGGTAAGGAGCACCGCCACTACCTCTGCGCCGTAGGCTTCCAGGGCTGAACGGAAAAGAAAAGAGATGGACGGCTTTATCCCGTTCTCCGGCGCGTCCGTGCTGAGAAAGAACCTGCCGGATGAGTCCACGCCCATATGGCAATCGTCCGGAGCGAAGTAGACCCGGCCCGGAAGCGCCCGTTCGCCGTCTCTGGCAAGGCTTATGGGCAGGCTTATCACCGCCCCGAGCCATTCGATCATGCCCTCGATAAAGCCCTTTGTTATGTGCTGAACGACGAGTATGGGCGCCGGGAAGTCAGCCTTGAAGCCGGAGAGCACAGTCTGGAGGACCGGAGGCCCGCCAGTCGAGGCGCCCATGAGCACGGCCCTGATGTTTTTTGCCTCATCCAGAGGCTCTTTCGGAGCAAGGGGCAGCCGCCTGTTTTTGCGCCAGCGCCTCACGACCCTGACCTCGCTCATCAGCTTTACCGTGCTTATGAGTTCGTGGGTCGACCTCTCGTAGTCCGAGTGCCCGATACCGGGCGGTTTTTCCACTATCGCAAGCGCGCCGGCCTCCATCGCGCGGAAGGACTGCTCTACCTGGTCCCGATTGTAATTGGCGCTCACTATCACAATAGGGACCGGGTGCGTCTCCATTATCCGGCTCGTGGCTTCATGCCCGTCCATGCCAGACATCCTGATGTCCATTGTTATGACATCAGGCCTTTCGGCCTTCACGAACTCGACCGCCTCCTCGCCGCTGGACGCCTCTCCGATGACCTTTATGGAAGCGTCGGTCTCGAGTATGTGCTTCAGGTACTGCCTGGCGACAGCTGAATCGTCTACTATGTATACGCTAATCAATTCGGTTTGCCCCGATTTCCCTGCCGCTCAATTGGTTCTGACCGCGGGGAGCGAATTCCCGGCGAAGCGGCCCTTCATTTGTTTTATGCGCAAAAAGCTGTATCGCTTTGCTGCTTTTCCCAGCCTTGAAAACGACGGCTCTCAAACAGGCGCGTCAGGCCGTAAGCCTTTTTATTATCTCCAGAAGGTTGTTCTGGTTGAAGCTGCTCTTTATCATGTAGGCGTTCGCGCCCGATTCGATGCCGCGCTCCCGGTCCTCCCGGGTCTCGAGCGCTGTCACCAGCACCACTGGTATCTCTTCGAGTTCCTTGTCCGCCCTCAACCTGGCCGTAAGCTCAAATCCGTCCATCCTCGGCATCTCGACATCAGAGACGATTATGTCGAATTTTTCCGTCTTGATGAGCGTCCAGGCGTCCACGCCGTCTACCGCCGTCATCACGGCGTACCCCGCGGTCTCGAGTATGTTCTTCAGGAGCATCCTCGATGTTATGGAGTCTTCGGCCACGAGCACCGACCTTTTTTTTACCTCTATGCGCGGCTCTGCCACCCTTGCGGGGCCGCCTCCGGTCTTAACCGCCGACCTCAGAAGATCAGGGATGTTTATTATCGGCACAGGCCTTCCGGTGCCGAGCACCGCTGCCCCGGAGATGTTCCGCACTTTTTTCAGCTGAGGCCCCAGGCCTTTGACCAGGACATCCTCCTCGCCGAATATCTCGTCGACGCCGAAGACTATCTTCCTGCCCCCGGCTGACAGAATCAGCACGGGTATATACTCGCCGGAGTCCGCCTTGCCTGCCAGCCCCAGCACAGAGGCGAGCCACGCGAATGAAAACGGCTCTCCTCCTATGGTAACGGTCTCCCTGTTCTCGGCCCTGCCAAGCTGGGCCTTTTTCACCCTGAGGGTCCGTTCGACCCCGGCGACAGGCACGATGAAGGACTGGTTCCCCGCGCCCACGAGTATGCCCCTGAAAGTGGCTACGGTAAGGGGCAGGAGCATGCTGAAGACCGTTCCGGCCTTCGATGACTCGACCGTGATAGACCCGCCGAGCCCTTCGACCTTCTCCCTCACAATAGCAAGACCCAGGCCCCTGCCGGAGATGTCCGTTATTATCGGGCTCGTTGAAAGGCCGGAGAAGAATATAAGGGAGAGCGCGTCCTGCGGCCCGATGCCTTCCGCGCCCTCAGCACTTATGATGTTGTTCTTGACGGCAGCGGCCGTAACCCTTTCGGCGTCTATGCCGCAGCCATCGTCCGCCACCCTTATCTCAGCCGTGTTCCCGTCCGCGTGCGCGACCGATATGGTTATCAGTCCCTTCCTGGGCTTTCCAGCGGCCTCCCTCTCTGAGGGCCTTTCTATCCCGTGGTCAACGCAGTTCCTCACAAGGTGTATGAGAGGGTCTTTTATCTCTTCGAGTATCCTTCTGTCTATCTCCAGACTCTCGCCCTTCAATACAAGCTCTGCCTCTTTTCCTTTTTTCCTCGATATGTCCCTCACCAGCATGGGAAAGACCTCGAGCACGCGGGAAAAGGGCAGCAGCATCGTTTTCTTCGTGTCTTCCAGGAGGCTGCCTATCATGCGGCCCAGGCCGCGTGAATGCTGGCGCGCCGACTTTGACAAATCCCTGGCCGCAGCCTCAAGAGAATGCGCTCGCTTGTCGACCCTGACAAGCAGCTCCTGCAAAGCGGCTGGCGCGACGGAACGGGCAGCCCTGGCAAGCTCCGAGCGCAGGCCCTCGGCCATAGCGAGGAGCTCTGATGCCCTCATTGCCTGTATCGACGCCCCTGATTTGAACGGCAGCATCTCCTCTGCCTCGGACAGAAGGCTGGCGAGCCTTTCCGCCGGTATCCTCACGGTCTCGGTGAGGTCCTTGAACTGCGCCCCCCTGAGCGGCGCTTGAGCTTCGGCTTCGGTGCGGGTTTTCAAAGCATCCGGAGGGAGCCCGGCAGACATGGTCTCAACCGGCCCCGGCGGATAATCGTCCGCGGCCCTCGGGTCGTACTTCACCTCAAAGGACGCAACCGGCGGCCCTCCGGATGAGAGCCGCTCAAGCTCGGTCACAAGCGACGAGAGCTGCTCGGGAGGCACCCCGTGCCCGTCGATCTCCATCGAAGAGACGGCAGCCCTGACGGTGTCTATGGCAAGGTATAGGGTGTCGAACAGCTCGCGGGACTGGTTTATCCTCCTGACCTTCCACTGGGCGAAGATGCCTTCGAGCGCCTGGCAGACGGATTCGACCTCAGGGATATTGACTGCCCTGGCCGCCCCCTTCAGGCTATGGGCCTCCCTGAAGATCGTCTCCACGATCTCCATCTGGACCTCGATCGGCGGCATGCGCTCAAGCTCGCCCAGACACGCGCTCATGGTGACGACATGCTCCAGGGCCTCGGCCTTGAAAGTCGCCAGCAGCCTTTTTCTGAATTCCTTATCCCTGTCCATCTGACCCGTTTATACCTTGTAGTGGCGGACCATTTCCTTGAGCCTGGCGCCAAGGTCCTGCAGGCTCCTTATCGTCAGCTCGACCTGCTTCGTGCTGGCGGCGTTCTGTGTCGTAGCCTGCTTTATGTTGTTCATCGCGACGGCCACCTGGTCCATGCCGATGAGCTGCTGCTGGTTCGAGGCGGCTATCTGTATGACCGCCTGCGAAGCCTCGCCGATGCTGCTGGCCAGCGCCTCTATGGCGTCTCCGGTGCCCGAAGACTGCCTTACGGTCGCCTCCACGGCCTTGCTGCCCCGCTCCGTGGCCAGGACCGCGGCGCTGCTGGATTTCTGTATGTCGTGCAGTATCGAGCGGACCTGCTTTGTGGCCTGCTTTGAAAGCTCTGACATGCTCTTTATCTCCTGGGCGACTATCATGAAGCCCCTGCCGTGCTCTCCGGCCTTGGAAGCCTCTATGGAGGCGTTCACGGCCAGGAGGTTCGCCTGCTCGGCGATGTCGTCCACGGCCGCTATTATCTCGCCTATGGCCTGGTTATGCTCCGCGAGCTTCACGATGGTCTCGGCTATGTATTCGACCTGCTCCCTTATGTTGCTGATGCCTTCGAGAGTGTCCTTCACTAACCTCGTGCCGTTCTGGGAGACCTGGGCCGCGCTCAAAGCTATCTCCGAGACATGCTTCGCCTTCTGGGAAGAAACATTCGCGGTCTGTTTGACCTCCTCGACCGTGGTCGTGGTCTCGGATACGGCTACGGCCGTCTGCTCGGTCCCGGAGGCCAGCTCAGCGGTAGTCGCGGCTATCTCATTTGAAGAGCTCGCCAGCACGCTTATGGCCTCAGAGAGATCTACCGTCTGTTTTTTAAGCCTCTCCACCATCCTGGCGAAGGTCTCCGAAAGGACCCCGACTTCGTCCTTCCTGCCGAGAGCGCGGATATTCACTGTGAGGTCGCCGGAAGCGACCTTTGCCGCGGCATCCGATATTTCGCTCAAGGGCTTGGCTATGAGCCTGTTGAGGAAAACGGCCACAAGCAGGCTAACAGCGACAGCCGCCGTACCGAGAGCGAGGAACAGCACGACATACCAGCTGGCTTCCTGCGACGATTTTTTTATATGGCCGAGGCCGTTTTCCTTCATTATGTTCTCAATTTTCGTGATTATGGATGCCAGCCTGCCGAACCGTTCGTACTGCGTACCCATTGCCAGAGACATGGCCTGTTCTTTTTTTCCGTTATAGATTAAGGGAATGAGCTGTCTGTCCCTGGTCTCCTTATATTCGGTAAAGTTCCTTTCCAGCTCTTCGAGCAGCCTGGTTATCTCAGAATTGTGCCGGTTCCGGTCGTAGAGGGTCTTGAAAACGGAATCTATCTCGGCGTTGCTCTCCCTTATCTTCGCGTTCTGAGCGTCCTTTTCGCCCCTGCTCTCCACCCCAACCATCGTGAGGAGTGCAATCCTTGAACCCTCTATCCCGGATTTGAGCATGCTCATTTCAGCGCTGTTCGTAAACTCGTCGTAGAATATCTCGTCCCTTGTCTGTTCCATGGATGTGACGCTGCTTATGGCGGCCACGATGACGATCGTGAGAAGGACTATTACCAGCCCAAAGCCCATGAAAAGCTTCGCGCGGGTCGAAAAGTTATGAAACCAGCTCATGTTTTATTTCCTCCTTAGGCCTGTTCTGCCGTTTCGTATACTATTATGGATTTGTCTGCAAGGAGCTTGCCGGCATCTAAAACCGTTATACCCTTCGGGCTGACCCCGACGAGGTACTCTTCCCTCACGCCTGAAAGGGTGGGGAGCTTTTTGAGCTCATCGGACCTCAGGGCCTGCACGCCTTCCACGGTGTCGGCGAGTACGCCGAACCTCATCTCCCCCCAGGAGAGCACCAATAGCCTGTTCATGTCGCTTATGCCCCTGTCGGGAAGCTCGAAGAACTTCCTCAAGTCAATTATCGAGAACATCTCTCCGTGCAGGCTCACTATCCCGAGCACAAAAGAAGGCGTGCACGGCACCGGCACTATTTCGGTCGCGGGGCAGACCTCGTTCAGGTACGCCGACTCGAACGCAAACCTCTCGCCCCCGAGCGTAAAGACCACCGCCTGCATGCCTTCGTGTTCCTGCTCGTCCCTGGGCGGGGCGGCGAACGAGGCGGCCCTCTTTTTCAGTATGCCCCTGGCGCCCTCGGCGGCCGCGCCGGCAAGGGCTTCATCAGCCTTCCGGAGCCTTTCCTTTACCTTGTCCCAGTCGATCCGGCCTTTTTTCAGTTCAGCCATATATCGGTCCCTTGAGCATCGAAGCTATTATCTCTTTGAGCCTCCCGGCCATCATACCATCGGATTCCGGGAGAAGGTCGTCGTCTTTTTTAGTTTCCAGAAGTTTGTACGCCGTCCTGACATGCATTTGCGCCTGAGCGCCGCCCCCGCTTGCAGTAAGGAGCTTACCCAACATGAAGTGGGCTATCACGAAATCCTGGTCAAATTTGCAGGAACACTTCGACCAGAAATTTTAGACTTCGTGTTTGGGGTCCAAGACCTATGTCAGATGATCGGTTCCAAGCGGTACTGGAAAGCCTAAGCAGAGAT
>Ga0209641_10004964_pt1 | contig 10920 bp, 13 predicted proteins | sample RifCSP16_1_FD_184022 | JGI IMG/M metagenome (GOLD analysis project Ga0209641, IMG submission 184022) | Soil microbial communities from Rifle, Colorado - Rifle CSP2_sed 16_1 (SPAdes) (version 2) | ecosystem: Environmental > Terrestrial > Deep subsurface > Rock core/Sediment | place: Rifle...
GCGCACATGAGGTCGTCCAGTTCAGACATAATGGCACTCCCCGCTGACGCAGGTCAGGCACTTGCGCGCTTTATAGTGCTCCGCGACCTTCTCCGGCGTACCGGAACAGATGATCTTGCCATGACACAACTGTGACGCCCGGTCCGAGATCATAGCGATCTCCTCCCGGTGGGTGATGAGCAGCACCGAGCCGTTGTTCCGCTTGAAGGCGTTGATCACGTGGATGATGTCCTGGGTGGAAAGCATGTCGATCCCTGAATCCGGCTCATCGAGGATGGCGAGCCGGGAATTCAGCGCGAGGACCGAGGCGAGCTCGATCCGCTTGCGCTCGCCGCCGCTTAAGTGTTTATCAACCATCCGCTTCAGACAAAGCTCCGGCTGGAGGCCGACCATTTCAAGTACGGAGCAGGGGTCCGCGTCGCGGTCTTTCAGGGTCAGATAGTCCCTCACCGTGATGCCCTCGAACCGGACAGGCTCCTGCCATGCCATGGTGATGCCGAGCCGCGCGCGCTCGTGTATTTTGAGAGCGTTGATCAGGGCGCCGTCGAACCGGATATCCCCCGTCTCCGGGCAATATTCATCGCACCCCATGATGAGGTATGCAAGAGTGCTTTTGCCTGTCCCGTTCGTGCCGAGGAGGGCATGGACCTCACCCGCTTCAATGTCTATCGAAAGCCCGGTGAAGAGAGGGATCGTGCCTTTCGGCCCGACACTGTAAACGATATTTTTGAGTTCAAGAAGAGGCATGGTGGATCACCGGAGAGTCGCAACCGGTTCTTTTTTTAAGTCTATCATGATGCAGGCGATTTCAGGAGATATCAAAACATCACGTGCACGAGACGACTAAAGTAATAGAAGATTGATTGAGTAGATTTACTGGCCGGGGGTTTTCAATAAAAAAACCGCCGCCCTCGTGATGAGGGCAGCGTCAGAAAATATCTCGTATCAGAGAAACAGGAACAGCTTAGCAACTGCACGTTCCGCAGGAACTCTTCTCCATGCCGCTGAGCACAAAACCCTGTCCATCCAGAAAATCCACCTTCGTGTTCGAGAGCATGTCATTTGCCCTCGGCTCCAGGAAAAGCTTGAGGCCGCCGATTTCGTGGGCGATATCGCCCGGTACCGCCGCTTTGGCTATGTCCATAGCCAATGAGGGGCTTCACCCGCCGGGGACCAGAAATATCCGAACGCCATCTCCCGGCGCTCCCTGCTGGTTCACAACTTCCTTGAACTTATTTACCGCATTGTCCGTCAAATTTACCATTATCCCTCCTCAAATTCCATTCTCACATAACTTTCCATATGAGAAGCATAAATTTTATGGCTTATAGTACCATTATATTCATATATTCGCAACTGTTTTTAACTGCTGTTTACTGCTATCGCTATTGCCGTCATGAGAATAAAACCCTGTATTATTTTCAAAACCATGCCATGAAATAAACGCTGTGAAAATGTGACCAAGGTCACAACCTCCTGTGACTACCGTCATTGAACAAAAGTGCACATTTTTTTACAGTATTGTACAGGGAGATAGTACGGATCTTCGGTCGTTATCATTCAGCACTTTTCACACCGTCTCTGCGGTGTTTATGCGACAGTATTCATCGGGATAATATTTCTTGTGGAAAAACCGCGCGACGTTGACGAGCCCGATCAGCACAGGAACTTCCACGAGAGGCCCGATTACGGTGGCGAAAGCAACTCCTGAATTGATGCCGAAGACAGCGACTGCTACGGCAATGGCCAGTTCAAAATCGTTTGAGGCCGCCGTGAAGCTCAGTGTCGCCGACTTCGGATAATCGGCCCCGATCTTTTTTGCGACCCAGAAGGTGACCAGGAACATGAATACAAAATAGATAAAGAGCGGCACCGCGATACGCAGTACGTCGAAAGGCAGCTTGATGATATACTCGCCCTTGAGCGAGAACATGACGACGATGGTGAACAGCAGCGAGATCAGCGTGATGGGGCTTATCTTCGGGATGAACGTCTCGTGATACCATTTCTTATCCTTGATCCTGATGAGCGAGAACCGGGTGATGATGCCCGCGAGGAAGGGGATGCCGAGGTAGATGAACACGCTTTTAGCGATTTCGATGATCGATACGTTCACCGCAACGCCGGAAAGACCGAAATAAGGCGGGAGAATGGTAATAAAGAACCAGGCGTAGAAAGAATACGTCAGGACCTGAAAGATCGCATTGAACGCCACCAGACCTGCGACGTATTCCGTATCGCCGCATGCAAGATCATTCCAGACAAGAACCATCGCGATACAGCGCGCAAGCCCTACCAGGATCACGCCAACCATGTAATCGGGATATGCACGCAGGAACACGAGCGCCAGGACGAACATGACGATGGGCCCCACGATCCAGTTCTGGATAAGGCTCACCGCCAGGATTCTCCAGTTGCGGAACACGGCTGGAAGCTCCTCGTACCTGACCTTCGCGAGCGGCGGGTACATCATCAGAATGAGGCCGAATGCTATGGGGATATTGGTGGTACCGACCTGGAATCGGTTGATGAATTTCTCCGCTCCGGTGAAGAAATAGCCGAGGCCGACCCCGAAGGCCATTGCAGTAAATATCCAGAGGGTCAAAAATCTGTCAATAAAAGAAAGTCTTCCGCCCGCGCTCGCAGCCATACCTAAGCTCCTTTCTCTTTTAAAATCGTAATAATATCCTGAACTTTTTTCTTGATCTCGTCCCTCGCCCTGCGGAATTCCCTCATGATCTTCTCTTCCGTGCCGGTTGTCCCCACGGGGTCTTTGATCGGCCAGTGGATGCGCCGTATCTCCGGCGGCGTCCGGGGACAAGCCGCTTCTGCGTTGGTACAGAGCGTGATGACCACGTCCATTTTCCTCAGCAGGTCTTCGTCTATTTCTTTTGATTCCTGTTTTGAGATATCGATCCCCGCCTCTTTCATCACAACGATCGCCCGCGGCTGCACGCCGGCGTGCATGAGCCCCGCGCTGTATGCTTCGACCAGCCCTTTTCCCAGCTCGCGGGCGAACCCTTCGGCCATCTGGCTCCGGCAGGAATTAGCGGTGCAAAGAAACATTACTTTGAGCATAATAAATAAACGGTAAAAGGTCAATGGGTCAATCGGTGAAGCGAAATGTCCTTTCCCGATCAGCCTATTCACCTGTTCATCGTTTTCTCCTTAACCGCAACAACGTTTTTTGCCGCTGAGAGGGATGACCTTTGCCCCTGTCCCCTTTGTTTCCAGGAACCGGGATAGCCTCTTTCTGTCTTCTGCCATGGCAGCCGCGGGAACTTTTTCGCATACGGAGAGGAGCAGTAGCCTCCTGAAAAGGTCGGAATCATTCAGGCTGTAGTGTATCCACCTGCCCTGCTTCCGGTCTCTGATGAACCCCGCGTCTTTCAGCGCACACAGGTGAAATGACACCTTGGGCTGGACCATGTCCAGGGCCGCCGTGATGTCGCAGACACACAGCTCCCCCTTTTCCAGGAGCTTCACGATCCTCAGCCGGGTCTCGTCGGAGAGAGCTTTAAATATGGTTACCAGTTCGTTCATATTTTTTTCGGTGAGTGGGTGAATCGGTTGATCGGTAAATAGGTTAATAGGGAAAGTGGCAACGCCCCCTGCACCGATTTGCCGTCTCACCGCTTCACCTATTCACCTATTCACCTATTATCAGTTCCTTTATTTTCTCGATACTCGGCAGCGGCTTGCCGGAATGCTTGATCTTTCCGTTTATGATAAGACCGGGCGTGGATAGAATACCATGCCTCGCGATATCGCCTATGTCAGTGATCTTTATGACCTGAGCATCAACGCCGAGTTCCTTGACAGCGGTCTTCGCCATCTCCTCCATCTTGTGGCAGTTGGCGCAACCGGGACCGAGAACCTTGATTTCCATTGTAAACCTCCTGTTTCGGTAAATTGGTGAAACGGTGAATAGGTGAATCGGACACCCCTTCATCTACTGACTAATCCACCGACTTACCTGCTCTCCGATTCTTCCTTCCGAGATTGAATTAACTTGGTAATCATTGCCCCGATTTTCTTACACTTCTCCTCAAGCAGGTCAAAGGTCTCTTGAGTTACGTAATGTATGTCTTTGGCGATTTCAAGATGTGTTCTCAATTCCGAGAGGGAGCCTTTGGCAATCATCAAAAACCGAATAAACTCTTTATCACTATTACGTTCATATCCCTCGGCAATATTCGACGCTATTGAAACGGCCGCTCGCTGCATCTGGTCTTTCAATCCATAATCCCTGGACAGGCTCCCCTGTGCTGTTGCCGTATAAACATTGACTGCAAGTTCTTTTGCCTCCTGCCATACCCGCAATTCCTTGAACGATTGATATCCCATACCCGCTCCCCCTTTCCCCAATTCACCTATTCTCCAATTCACCGATTCACCATTTTTATAATATCGCGTTGAACAAATATCCCACAGCAATGATCGTTACCGTCATGATACCCACGAACACAGCAAGAAGCTTGATCTTGAGCACTTTTCGGAGAATGATCATCTCGGGCAAGGACAAGGCCGTCACCGCCATCATGAAGGCAAGCACCGTCCCTATGCTCATGCCTTTTTCCATCAGGGCATACACGATGGGGATCACTCCCGCGGCGTTGGAATAAAGCGGAACACCGAGAGCCACGGCTATTGGAACTCCGAAAGGATTCTGCGGACCCGCATACTTGACCAGGAAGTCTTGAGGCACATACCCATGGATGAACCCACCGATGCCGATAGCGATGATGACGAACAGCCATACCCGCTTGAGAATGTCAGCCGTATTCCACCGGGCCGAAGCAAGCCGTTCCCTGAACTTCTGCTTTGCCGTCTCCCGGGCAACTCCCAGGGAATGTATCTTGTAGACATATTCCTCGACCCAGTTCTCGAGCTTCAGCCTGCCGATGACCATTCCCGCAAGAATTGCTGCAAAAAGGCCGGCAGCCATATAGAGAACAGCGATCTTCCAGCCGAACATCCCCCAAAGGAGCACGAGAGCGACCTCGTTCACCATGGGCGAGGAAATGAGGAATGAGAACGTGACCCCGAGCGGCACGCCCGCCTCCACGAAACCGATGAAGAGCGGGACCGCGGAGCAGGAGCAGAACGGCGTGACCACGCCGAGGAGGGCCGCCAGAATATTACCAATAAACTCTTTTTTATGCGAGAGGATCCGCTTCGTACGCTCCGGAGGGAAATAGCTGCGAATGACAGATACGGCGAAAATAATGACGGCGAGGAGCAGAAATATCTTGATGGTATCGTAAATAAAGAACTCAACAGCACTGGCAAGGCGTGTGCCCGGCTGCATATTGAAAAGGGAATAGACGACGTAGTGTGAAAATTCTTTGAGCATCCCAACCTCTATATATAAACAATTTTTTATATATTAGACAGCAGAGGCAAAGATGTCAAGGGGTATTTCGGGGTGTTAACGCAGATATGCCTGTATGCTATTTCTCTGCAAGACCTGACATGATCGCGTGAATGTTATTCGCCCCCGATAAACGGGGGCGCTACTTATACTGTAGCGTCGGGGTTTACCCCCGACGGCCTTGCCGCGGTTGTAAATTGTTGGTTGCGGCTGGAGGCCGCTCTATGAGAATGACAGCGATAACGCATATTGGGTCTTGTTTTACTGTTTCCCGAACGGACAGACGGGATACCTGCATTCCTTGCAGTTCAGGCAGAGCCCGCCGTGCCCCAATTCCGCGAGCTCTCTCCTCCCGATCCTTTCTCCCGCAAGCACCCGGGGAAGGACAAGGTCGAAGATGGTGATCTTATGATACATGCCGCAGGCGGGAATGCCGAGGACGGGAACTTCAGCGGAGTTCGGAGTGCGGAGTTCGGAGTGATTGCCTGCGGAACTGTCTGTCTTTAATTCCGCACTCCGCATTCCGCATTCCGCATTTTCAAGGTACCCCACCAGCACCATCGCCCCCGGCAGCACGGCGGAGCCGTAGGTAAGATCGGTCGCTCCGAGATTGCCGATGGCGAAACGCGTCACATCATCGGGGTCCACGGACATGCCGCCGGTGGTGATAAGAAGGTCGGCCCCGGCGTTCAAAAGTTCCCGCAACCGGTCCTCGATATGCTTTTCATCGTCAGGCGCATAGTACATGCCGACGATCTCACCGCCGTATTCCTCGATCTTTTTCGCTATGATGGGAGCAAAGGCGTCCTTGATCCTTCCATGGTAGACTTCGTTTCCGGTGATGACGATGCCGGCCCGGGGTCGGCGCAGTTCCTTGACTGAAATGACGCCGCCACCGGAAGGGGCATGGGGCATGGGGCCGGGGTCACGTGAATTCTTTCCTTGACCCTTGACCCCTGACCCTTGACCCTTAGCTTGATCCGCAATTCTTACCGCTTCTTCGATCACCTTCTTCTTCACCACCAGCGGTATCGCCCTCGTCCCCGCGACTGTCTGTCCTTTTTTAACGACAGTATTGTCATGAAGCGTCGCGCACATAACTTCGCCGAGCATGTTGAATTCCAGGAGGGCGTCGCGGTCGATCTTCAGCAATCCGTTCCTGCGCGCGATGATACTGATCTTCCCTTCCTTCGGCTCCCCCTTGATGGCTACCCCTTCGCCCATAAGGGCTTGAGCGATCGCGTGTGCGGCGTCGTCCTCGTGCAATTCGTCTTCGGCTACATTCAGCACAAAGAGCTGTTCCTTGCCGAGCCTCTGAAGATGACAAATGTCCTCTTCCCGTATGATATGGCCCTTCTTAAATGCGCGTCCTTTGAACTCGCCGGGCCTGATCTCGGTTATATCATGAGCGAGGACCGTACCCACGGCCTGCTGAACAGGAACGGTCTTTGTCCCCTGTTTCAGCCTTTCCTGAAGCGTGTCACACATGGGAACCTCCTGTAAACTCCGTTAGAGAAAAAATCCACTAACGATTAGCCATCACAGATCGCGGCTTTTTACCACTGTCTTTTAAGGAATGATGTACACCCCCAGGAGTAAACGGATTCTCTAACTGAGTGAATACGGACTTGAACTTTTCGCCGGGCCGGGGCAGAGGTGGCCGTGAATTTTTACGGATTCATCAAGAAGATTTTTAAAATCAATGATAGCCGCACGCCTTTGTATAGTGTCCATCAGATTACATCCTTGTGCAAAATTATCTGTTTCCCACGCACAAAATGCGGGATTATATTTCAGGCTTTAGTGAAGAGCATACCATAACTATGTTAGTGGCGAAGCGTATTTTCAATTTTCTTGATCCCCTCCGTCATAACCACCCTGCCCTTATCATCCACAAAGATCGCCTCATAGCCGAGCTTCTTGACAATCGTCAGGCCCTTCTCCGGCCCGAGAATGAAGAGCGCCGTGGCAAGCGGGTCGCCGACCGATCCGCGATCCCCGACGAGCGTGACCGATTCCATGCCCTCCGAGGGCTTGCCGGTGCGCGGGTCCAGGATATGGTGATACCGCTTCCGGTGAACGATCTGATACCGCTCATAGTCTCCCGATGTGGATATGTACTTGTCCGAAAGCTCGAGGACGGTGAGGGTCTTGGTCGGGTCCCGCGGGTGCTGTACGCCGATCCTCCAGGAACTGCCGTCGGGTCTGTGACCCATCACACGGATATCACCGGCAAGCGCAACAATCGCATTATCGATGCCTCGTCCTTTGAGCAGTTCAGCCACCTTATCGGCAACGTACCCCTTGGCGCAAGCGCCGAAATCCATGATCATCCCCGGCTTCTTCAGAAAAAGCGTGGACGCCTTTTTGTCCACGATGATATTCCGGTATCCCACGCGGGACCTGATTCTCTCAATTTCCGTCTCCGTCGGCGCCTTCCCCTCCTTAAGGCGCATCTGCCACAGGACGACGAGCGGGCCTACCGTGACATCGAATGCTCCGTCCGTAAGCTCCGATATTTTTCGGGCGGCTTCCTCCATCTCGATCATCTCGGGAGAGACCGTTACAGGGTCCTTCCCCGCCGCCATGTTCACCCGCGTGAGCTCGCTGTCGTCCTTATAGAGCGACATCATCCGGTCGAACCGTCTGACCTCGGCCATGGCCGCGTCAATAGCCGCCTCAACTTCTTTCCCGGTCTTCGCGACAACGGTGATGGACACTTGCGTGCCCATGATCGTTTCGGTCTTCTGCGCGGTCTTGGGTCCGGAACAACCCGTTACGAGCAATATAAATATCAAAACAAAAAAAGGTCCGTGCTTCATCATTGCTTTGCCTTCCCGGTGATTTTAAAAAAGGATAAGAAAGAATCCTGAAGGATCACTTGCCCTGCGTCTTTTTTCTTTTGGCGATCAGCCCCCTTGCCGCGCTCCTGACGGCCTCGGTCACATTCTTGCTCTTCTCGACCATGGCAAGGTCCTTGTCGGTCAATCTGTTCACGAAAGGCACGGAGACGCCCGGCGGTGTTTTGGGATTGTTCACCAGCGCCACGGCCACGGAATATTTTTTGGACCAGTCCGCGTTCATCCCGATCGTGCGGATCACATCCTCGCCCAAATTCGCCGATTTCGCGAAAGCCTCTATTTCCCCCTCGGTCAGCCTGGGGTTATCGAGGACGGCAAGAGAGATCTGTTTATTCGACTCTCTGATCAGAAGTCCCCGCGCCTCCTTGGCGCCCCGCATGGCGAGCCGCATCTTCTGCGGCGTGGTCATCCGCTGGACCTGCTGCATAATGTTCAGTTTTTTCTTTTCTTTATGAGACGCGGCAGACGTTTTCGGCCCCGCTGAAGCGGCAAGCGCGGTCTCCGTTTTGGCCAGAGCGCCCGCGGCATCGTCCAACACCACAAGGTCCATGACGCGGGTGCCGGAAATGAAATTCTTGATTTCTTCAGACGCCGTCAGGGCGATAAACGCGAGAGTAGTGTCGGTCAGGTTGGGACATCGGACAAGATCACGCATGATATCCTCATCATCGCAATAGACATGGGCTATGCGTTCGAGGACGGAAGCCGGTGTTTTGACGTCGAGAAGAATGTGCCGGAGGGCGATAGGCGAGCAGTGTTCAACATCAAGAGGGAGCTGCCTTCTGAACCGGGCAAGGAGGTATTTCCATATGGAATACGGGTCCATCTGCCGCCTCCGGAGTTACCGCGTGGATGGCCAGCTGTTTCTCTGCAAAACCTGACATGTTCGCGCGAAGGGTTACTGCTTGCGGCTAAAAACTTTATTTCCCCAGCAGTCGCTTTGCCACGAGCGACGCCGTTCCCTTCGCGCGGAAGGCGCTGATGAACTCCGAGGCGGACTTGTACGCCGCATCCTCGGTCTTTTTCATGTATTCTTTCGGGATGGAGTTGATCTCTGAGAGAAATTGTTTGGTCGCGAACTTGATATCCTTGCTTTCCTTTTTTGCCCACTCCCGCATCGCATTCATAAGATCCGCGGGCAGGCAGTCGTGCGCTATGTTCTGCCAGTTGGTGCCCACGTTGCCTTTCCGTATCCCATAATCCGCAAACTGGCCAACGAGGTCGAGCGGCGTGCCGGTGATGCCGTGCTGCGCAATGCAGGTGCCCCATTTCTTGATGGCGTTGTAGATGTCGCCCGTCCGTTTGAGCTCGATATGGACTTCCTCGCCGGGCTTATAGTTGCCGTGTTTGGAACCGTTGTTGGTGGCCAGGAGATCGGCGTGAACACCGGCCTTTTCCATGCCTGCGATGAATTCAACCGCCTCTTCCACCGTCGTGATCTCGCCGCCTTCCTTGATGGCCTTGATCTCGCCGACTTCCGCCTCGAGGCCTGAGCCCGCATCGAGCACCATGCGGCCGAGTTCCGAGCTGATCTTGATGTTGTCCTCGGTCTCGTTGAACGATGCGTCGATGGCAATGGACGTGTACCCTGCCTCAAGCTCGGCCTTGATCAGACTGCGGGAGCTGTCCACCACCGCGGGGTCCGGGCTCTTGGTGGTCACGTGGTCGCCATGAATGAAAAATGGTTTGGTGAGCTTTACTGCGTCTGCATAGCCGAACACCGTATCCGCATAAATCTGCGGCGTCATGCCCGTGTAGCCGCCCTTGAGATCTCCTTCGCTCTTGGCCAGTTCAAAGCACACGATCGCGTCCAGGTCTTCAGCCGCCCGCATGATGCCGGGGATCACGTGCTTGATGCGCGTATTACAAGCCATAATGATCACTTTGTCATCTTTGAGCACCCTGAACACATCGTGCGAAGACAGCACATTCAGCTTGCTTCCGCTTCCCAGCTTCTTCCTTGCATTTGCAGGCATCAGATCATGGAATGTCTTTGCCATCGCGCCCTCCCGGGAAAAATGGAATGGTAACAACACGGTCAAATTATACTGTCGGGCACACGAGATGTCAAGCAGGCCCGCGGCTTTCTCAAACGGAGTAATTCCAGCTTCTACGAACCCGGCGTAACGACTTTGTACCCGGCTTCTACAACGGCGAATGAAAGCTTTGCCGGCGTGACCACGGCGTCATCATACGCCACAACGGCCTCGCCCTTCTGGAGATCCACCTGAGCATCCTGTACGCCCGGTACCGCCTTAAGCGCCTTCGCCACCCGCATGACACAGTGATTGCAGGTCATTCCCTGAATTTTGAGCGTTGCCTTTGCCATGAGATCCTCCTTCACATCTTATGATACACAATACCTGATGAATGATACACGATTTTCGGACGAAGTTGAAGTTAAAGTTTTTATCTTCCTTCTTCCTTCACCTCTGGACCAAGGCAACCGTGCCTGCACCCAGCGGTTACGAGTGCTTAGCGCGAGTGCAGGGTGTTGCCGTTATCAGAAAACGCCGACGCGGTCGGCTCGCTCCATATCCCTCATCCCTCGACTACTTGATCCCATATTTTTCCATCCGATAGATGAGCGTCGGCCTCGTGATATCAAGGTACTCCGCCGCGCGGGTCTGATTGCCCTTGTGCCGTTCGAGCGCCCTGATGATGAGGTTCTTTTCCAGGTCTTCA
>Ga0209641_10004965_pt1 | contig 10916 bp, 12 predicted proteins | sample RifCSP16_1_FD_184022 | JGI IMG/M metagenome (GOLD analysis project Ga0209641, IMG submission 184022) | Soil microbial communities from Rifle, Colorado - Rifle CSP2_sed 16_1 (SPAdes) (version 2) | ecosystem: Environmental > Terrestrial > Deep subsurface > Rock core/Sediment | place: Rifle...
CGCTCCGGCAAGTCGCCAAGACGGTCATTAACCATTTGGGGATGGCTGTCACGGTCCAGACGATGGCCCGGGCGACGTACAACGTCACGGCGGGATTCTCGACCCTCACCACGACCGCCACTTCGCTGAAGGGATTGCTCTCCGAGTATCACACCCGAGAGATCGGGGATGCTATCAAGGCCGGGGACCGGAAGCTGGAGATCGCGGCGGCGCTCTTATCCACGGCCCCGGATACCGAGGACCGCGTGGTCATTGGGAGTGCGGTGTATCGAATCGTCCGCGTCATCACCCATTGGGCCGGTGGGCAGGCCGCGCTCTATGAGTGCCAGCTCCGGGGGAACGCATGACGGTCGAAGAAGCCAAAGCCGCCCTGCGGGACCGCAGCAACCAGGCCGTGCGGATGCTGGCGTTTGAAGCCCTGTCGCGGATCGTGCTCAGGACGCCGGTGGATACTGGACGGGCCCGGGGGAACTGGAACGTCGGGGCGGGCGATCCCGACCGTAGCGTCAATATCATGGGGTTCGACAAGACGGGCATGGAGACGATCAATCGCGGGCGGCCGCTTCTCGATGCGGCAGGCCCGGACCAGACGCTCTACGTCACCAATTCCCTGCCGTATATCCTGCCCTTGGAACACGGGCACTCCAGCCAGGCGCCGGCGGGGATGGTGATGGTGACGCTGGCGGAACTCCAACCCTTGGCCAGCGAGATCGCGGCCCGCATTCGCGCGGGTGCGCTCTAATGGCCAGTGCCCTCGATGCCGCCCGAGTGACCATCGAATCTCGGATCAAAACGCTCTGGGCGGCGGACGAGAATACCACCATCATCTGGCCGAACGATCCGAAGGACCCGCCGGCCTCGGGCACCTGGATTGAACCCGCAATTGTCTGGGGCGATGGATTCCTGAGTACGAAAGATGGCCGGCAGATGATCACGGGAGTGGTCAGCATCAACGTCTTTGGGCAGGCCGGCAATGGGTTTGGTCCGGTGACGCAATCGGCAGATTCCGTGCGGGACATGGTGAATAGCGTCGAGGTGTCCGGGGTGCGTTTTGGAGTGCCTTCCGGGCCGCGGCGGATTCCCAATCCTGAGAGTAAATGGGTACAAGCGAATGTGCGGGTCCCCTTCTCAGTGGACGAAACGGTGTAAGGGAGGAACGACATGGCGAACGTGCGAGGACAGGATGGTTCGGCCACCGTGGCGACAAACGCCATTGGCGAACTGCGGGATTGGGCCTTGGATGGGGTCAGCATCGAAACCATGGACGACACGGTGAAGGGCGACAAGCACCGCACGTTTCTTGGGGGCGTGGGCGATGGCGGCACGGCCCGGTTGACCTGCTGGCTAGATGGGGCAGATGCCGGCCAGTCAGTGGTGATTGGCTACTTCGCCGCCGCCACGCCACAAAGCGCTGCGGTGACGGTCGTGCTAACGGCATCTACTGGCAAGACCTACACCTTCAGTGCCGTGCCAATCACGATGAGCCTGGGGAGTCCCGAAGGCTCGGCCTTGTGTCCGGTGACATTTACCTTCAAGGTCTCGGGTGCCGTGACCGCAGCGTGGGCGTAATATGAGCAACTACCGCGGACAAGACGGCCTCCTGATCCTGGGAGGGGAACTCATCGGGACACCCAAGGCGCGAGCGGCGGTCGCGACGGGTATCACCGAGTTTGCGGTCACCGGTGGCGGGACCATGACCGGGCTGGTGACGGTGGGCGACATTTTCGCCATTGATGGGGGAACTGACCATACCGTCACTGGATCGTTCTATGTCGTCAGCACTAACGCCATCGCGACCTTGGTGTTCACGCCGGCCGTGGCGACGGCGATCGCCTCCAATGCTACATTGACCTTCGAGAGTCATTCGGTCGCTGAGTTGAAGGAATGGACTCTGGATAGCGAGATCGATGTGATTCCCGATACCGTCAAGGGGGACAAGCACAAGACGTTCAAGGGTGGGATCGCCGGCCATCGCGGTCGAGCCACGGCCTGGCTGGATGGTGCCGACACCGAACAGGCGGCCCTACTGGCGAAGATCGCGGCTGGGACGCCAGATGGCACGGTTGCTGCACTCACATTCAAAGTGGCGGATGGCAAGTATTTCTATGGCGCTGCCCTGTTGTCCAATTTCAGCGTTGGCTCACCTGAAGGATCGGCCCTGGTTCCTGTGAGTTTTGACTTCCAAATTACCGGCCCCTTGGCCAAGGAGTGGAACTGATGGCGAAGGCGATTGATAAGGTCCGGGCCGCCTACAACGCCGGCAAACGCCAGCTCGTGGTCCCGGAGTTCGACAACCTCGAACTGTGGTTTGGGCAACTCACGACCGCCGATATGCAAGCCGTCCTGGCGCGGGAACCCAAGGACTCCTACGAGCAGGATCTCCTCCTGCTGATTCATAAGGCCCAAGATGCCGACGGGAAGCCCGCATTTCAGACGGGCGATCTCCACTATCTCAAGACCGAGGCCGATTACGTTGTCTTGCGGCGGGTGATTGCCTTCCTGTACAGCACAACGGCCCTGATCGAGCAGGAGGTGAAGAAACAGATCGAGGGGGACCCTTCCTCCGCTTCCGCCTGAGTCTGGCGGAGGCGTTGCATAAGAGCCTGGCGGAGATCGATGCCCTCCCCCAACAGGAACTCTTGCTGTGGGGGGCCTACGAGCAATGGAAGCGCGCCCATGAGGACTAGTGGCTGAGAATGAAGTCATAACGTTTGGGGCGGCGTTCGATCCCTCGGGGGTGGCCCGGGGCGTCACCATCGCCAATCAGAAGCTCAACGAACTGAGCCAAAGCGCCAAGCGCAACGAGGCGGCCTTCGCCAGCGCATCGCTCAGTACTAGCCGATTCAGCGAAAAGGGCGTGGCAACGCTCCGCGCCCTGAGTGGGGAATCCAAGAAAACCTCCACGGCCTTTCAGCAATTGGCCGCCGATGTGCGCTTAGCGCAGGCCGATTTCGCGGCGGGCCGGATTGGCTCCGGGGACCTCGCCACCGCGTTGAACGTGGCCCAACAGAGCGCCATTGGGATGCGGACCCGGGGTATCGTGCCGATGGGTACTGATCTTGGGGCCTTCAATCGAGTGATGCAAGCGACTGTGCCCCACATGACCAGCATGGGGCACGGGTCGCATATGGTCAGCAGGGAATTGGCGATGATGGGGGCCATGGCCTTGGGCACGAGTGGAAGTGTCGGGAAACTCGGCGCGGGGCTGGCGATGATGAGTATGGGCGGTCTGACGAGTTTCGGCATCATCGCGGGATTCGCCGCCATCGCCGGGGCATTCACGTTGATCGGGAAATCCGCACGCGAAGCGAAGGAGAAGATCGCGGAGTTCCTGGAAGAGCAACGCAAGGCCGCTATCGCCCGGTTGCCAGAAAGTGCGCGACTGGCCCGGACTGGAGAAGAAGCTGAAAAACAAATCGCGGCACAGCGCGGCGTTGTCGCCAAAGCGGAACGGGCCGCCCGTGCCCTGCGGATTGCCGAGCAACCCATGGGCACGACCACTACCGAGGCCCAGCTCCAAGAAGCGGTCCTGAACGACAAGAAGGCCATCGAAGCACGCAAAGTCCTGGCGGAACTCCTCGGCCAGCAAGCGATGATTGCGCGGGAAGTGACCAGAGCGACCGAAGAGGAATTCGACCAGATCCTCAAGGCCACCGGCTATGAGGCGCGGATCAACGATGCCCTGAGACAGCGCGCCGAAGCGCTGGAAGCCCTCCGCACGATGCGCCCGGAGATGGCGGGTCCTGGCGTGCTTCCCGGGACGCGGGAATCCCGCATCGTGTCCGCGTTCATCGCCACGGAGACGCTGGGGGCTCGGGCCGAGAAAGGTGGGCTCGCCAGCATCCTCGCGCCGTTGAGCAACGCCGCCAGGGATCGGGTCAAGGATGTGCTGGATGCTGAAAAGCGGCTCGCGGCCGAGCGGGCGAAGGCTACTCTTGAAACTGCCCGGGCGACACAACAGCTGTGGGGCGCTATCATCAGCGGAGCCTCGAATCTGATTCAGAGTCTCATCCGCGGTGAGGCATCAGCTGGGTCGGTGGTCGGTGGGATCGGCGCGACCATCGGCGGGGCCCTAGCCGTATCAAATCCCCTGCTGGGATTAGGAATCCTGGGGGCCAGCGGCATCCTTGGGGCGCTCTTCGGCGGCGGGAAGAAAGAATTGCCTGTCCGGGATGATAGCTCGCGGGCGGAACTCGCGCGCCTTCGGCAGGATCTCCAGCGCATCGGACCGGATCGTGTCGTGGTCGTCCTCCGGGATGAACAGACGGGGACCGAACGTATCCTCTACGAAATGAATCGCCGCACCCGCCGCGATGCCCAACCGCGCCTGCCGCCAGGCATGGGGATCTAATGGGTTCGCCAGCTTATCTGGTCCAGAACTATTTCAGCGATGTCGCGTTCCCCACGCACACCATCAGCGCGGAGGAAGAAGCCACGGGCTTTGAGCCGTGGCGCGTTGCGGATGGACGGCGGAGTCTAGCGGATCACTGGAAACCGACGACGGCGAATAGCGAGACGTGGGTCAAGTTCGATACGGGTGTTGCCGCAACGATTACCGCGGTGCCGCACATTGTTGCGCTTGATCGAGGCCACAACCTCGCAGGAGTGGCGGCCCTCAAGTTCCAACTGTCCGCGAATGACGCTGACTGGACCGACCTGGTGTCGGTCACCATTCCGGCAAGCGCCAGTTCCGCGACGGCGCTTGATGCAACGAATGGTGCCACCACCGAGGAGGGGGCATGGCTCAAGCAGGCCACGCCAGCTTCCACCTATCGCTATGGCCGGTTGCTGGTTCCCGCAATGGGGGCGGGCCTCGTGCCCAAAATCGTGGGATTGTGGTTTGGCCCCTCCTGGCAGCCGGGCAATCCGACGATGCCGGTGCCTGATGAGGACTACGAACCTATCTACGAAGAAACCGTCATCCCTTCAAGCGGGTGGCGGGGACGCAGTAAGATGGTTCCCCTGCGCACTGGGGAGTTGACCTACAAGTTCGCCAGTGAGGCGGAGTATATCACCGCTCGCGGGCATCTCTGGGATCACTTCCGCTACAATCGTCCGATGTGGGTCGTGCACGATGACGCCTACGCGGAACGGACGGTCTTGGTCCTCCCGCGCACCGAACGGCAGGGTTTTGGATTTCACGCCGACTGGTGGAATCTGCGACGGGGTACCATCCCGTGGGTTGAGCACGAGCCCTTGGTAGACCGATGAAAGCGGGCTGGACGCCCGATCTCGCCCGGCTGGTCCGCCGGCCGGATAGCCCGGCTCGGCTGGCGATCGATCTCCGGGCCATCGAGGCCGCACACCTCCGGAAGACGAATAGCGAATGGATTGAAGCCGACGCGACCACCGGCTTCAACGCCAGCGCCGTGGACCAGGGGCTTCGGCTCACCGAGAGCGTGATCACGCTCATCACTCAGGCTGGCCCAGGCGATGGATACTTCACGCAGCTCGACCGGCTCACGCCCCTGGATGTCGCGATGGTCGCCTGGGCTGGGAGCGTGCCCCATGATCTAGAGATCCACCGGATCAAGGCAACGTTGCATCCGAAACGGGACGGCGGTCAGCCCAAGACCGTAGCGACGTGGAAGTGCCAGATCTTCGGACTAGAGGCGGTCTATGAAGAAGGAGAGCTTACCGAGTTAGCGCTGGTGCCGCTCGGCGATCCATTGGAGATCGAAGCCACGGGGACATCGGCGGCGGAATACACGTTTAGTTGGGTGGGGACGTATCCCAAACCCCAGCCACTATCGATGTCGATTCCGGTTGATGGAGGTACGGTCTATCCGACCCCCGTATGCTTCGTGGCGATCTGGGGACTCAAGACGGATAAGTCCGCGGCCGACAACGTGGGCTGGGCGCGGGATTCCACCGCAGGATCCGTCATCACTGATGGGAATACCCTCACGGGCAAGACGCTGACGCACGTAACGTCCCGCCTCTTTGGTGATGCCTATACCATCGCGAATGCGGATGTTCCCGTCGTCACCCTCGAAACGGCCGATGTCGCGGCTGCGACCATCACTTGGACCACGGACCCCTTCGCGCTCTCCCCGATCCCGACCGATGGTACCCAGGTCGTCCTGTCCCTGATCGGCGAGATGCCGGATGATAGCACCATCACCGGACAGGTCCGCAATGCCGCCGATACCGCCTGGGCGGATTTTCTGGATGGCGAGACCTGGGATGAGGTCTTCTCAGGGGTCAGTCCCCCGGCCTCCGGGCAGTACCAACTCCGTGCCACGCTGACACCGAATACGGCGGAGGACCTGACGCCGATTCTCCGCATCATTGGCGTGGAATCGGTGGAGACGGTGGACCTGCGGGACGTGGCCGACGTCGAGAGTCTCGAATGGACCTTCGACCCGATTACCTGCAAAGCCGCGATCCCCGAATTGCAGCTTCGAGTGGCCCAACACGGCACCCGCGATTTCCAGGACCCAGTGACGGAGGCGTTCGCCACCCATGACCTCGCCGATCTCAGCATCCGGCTGGCTATTGAGGGGGACTACCTGGCCGATGCCGTGGCCACGTTCACGGCGGATACCGGCACGCTGTTGAGTCTGTACCGCTCCCTCGGGTTCGGGGGCTGGAACATCAACTGGTCTGGGGCGAATGCCAGCAACGCCACCATCGCCATCTCGGCCAATCAACTGAAGATTCCCTATGGCTACGTCGGAGGGAACAGCACAGGGGTTAATTCCTTCTACTCGGTCGAGGACCTCGCCGACGACAACTTCACCGCCTACGTCAAGTACACCCGAAACACGGTGGCGCAGGCGGATGAGAATCGCGCCGGGTTGTACGTCCTGACTCACGCAACGGGCGGGGCGACCACTTCGCGGGAGGGGGTCCTGGTCGCCATTCGGGGCACCGATGGCGGTGGCTCGACCTGTACCATCAATCTCACCCGATTCGACGCCGCCGGCGCCGCGGCGCAGGATGTGGTGGTGAACGCCGCCTTCACCTTGGCGCTCGGTGCCTCGATCTATCTGGGCGTCAGCGTGTCCGGTTTGGATGTCGCGGTCTGGACAGCGGCGACGGAATTCGGCGCCCGCACCACCCATGGGACGGTCACGCTGACCGCAGACCTCCGGGATGGCGCGCACCAGCGGGTAGGAGGCTATGCCCGCTGGGCCTTTGGCACTGGCGCAGTAGACGCTGGCCATTTCCTGGATGATCTCACGGTCGTGGATGGGATGACGCGCCGTGCGCGGCTCCTGCTCGATGAGTTCCTGATCGAAGACGTGGAAGGCCTGGGCAGCAGCCTCCGGGTCACGGGGTATCCACCGCTCGCCTTGCTGCGCGCCGTGCTCCCCAAATACAGCGGCGGGGCACGAGAACCCTACGTCAAGACCAACCAAACGCTGAAGGCGGTCTACGACGATCTCCTCGATACGCAGTTGGGCATCGCGGGACGGTACCGAGGGCCTGGGGTGCTGGACACCAGCGAGACGGTGACCAAGACGGTTGAGGATTCGGATGTCAAGGTCGAACTGGATGCGATCTCGTTCCTGGCGGGTGGGCCGAGCATCAGTTCCCAAGCACAGGTCAAATGGGTGGATGTATTCGGCGAGAAAGCCGTCGTCGCCGTGTTCGATCCCCACGAAATTGAGCCCCTGCACGTCACCCCCGGCTGGCGGGCTCGGATTACGGAATACTCCGTCCCCTGGAATTGGAATGACACTGAAGGACGGTTCGAGGACGAGTATCACCAGATTCTCACCACCCCGCTTTCGGCCTTGGAGATTGCGCGGTTGGAAGGTGAAGTCCGCGTCCCCGACGAGATCGCCCGCTGGATTGATACCGCGACCTTAGCGCAGACCGTGGTGGAACGGATGCTGGACCGCTTCGGGACCGGGCTTATCGAAGTGCGCTTCCGGAGTAGCTACCCGCATCCCGAGCTGGACCTAGGCGATCTGGTCGCCCTGCGGACGGATCGCTTCGTGGCGAAAGATCCCCACAGCACTCGTAGCCTACGGGGACAGCTCTGGATGGCTGGCATCGTCCGCGGTATTCACGATCCCTGGGGCCGCGAGTTCTCCATCTGGGTCCGCAGTTATGCCGACATCGGGGCCTCCCTCGTCGCGGTGATGCGCGAAGGGTATGCCCGACCCCAGCTCACGAGCCTCCAGCTCTTCGTGGATGCGGCCGGCGCCGTGCGGGCAACGGCCGTGGTGCAGGATGGCGCATCGGCCCGATTCGCCCTGGCATCGGACACCGATGCTGACGACGATACGGTCTTCCCGAACCTGGCGACGACGCAAGCGGGTACCCTGGTCGCGGCGGACAGCAACGGGAACATCGTCAGTGGCAACTTAGGGACGCTCGCCTCCGGGGAGACCGCTTACGTCTCCGCCTTGGCCTATGAAGCAGCCGATGGGACCGGGAGCGAAGCGGCGGCCCTGCGCCGGGAACGTGTGACCTATGGCGCGGGTGCCGTGCCGGGGACGACGATTACCCATATCTCGGATGGCTGGGCGGCGAGCCTGAATGGTGCGGAAGGATCGCTGGTCCTGAATACGCAGGGGGAAGAGGGATTCTCGAATCTCGAAGACGCGACACCCATCAGTACCACCTACATCGTCTATTTCCTGGTGAATTCGCTCAGTTTCACCGACGATGACACCATGCGGCTCACGTTCTATACGAACGATGGACCCGCGAGCACCAACTGGACGCAGGTGGGCTTCATTGATTACGTGGCGGGTGAGGCGCACAACAGCATCCGCTCGTTTTCGTTCGTGGCGGCGTTGGGTGCCAACTTTGACATTCGTGTGCGTGCGACGACGGAGCCTGCCGGCACGGGGCTGAGTTGGTCCTTCACCATGCGCTCAGAAGCCAACAGCCCGGCCGGTGTCGAGTACGACGCGATTTCGGGCGCGGTCACGCCGATGCTGGTGACTGGAGTCGTGCCTGATGTGGGCGATACCCTCTATGCCAACGCCACTGCGGCGTGGACGGCGGCGCCCGGCAATGCGACGACGACCCGGAAATTCTGGCGGCAGGTGGGCGATGGGGCAACCCCAGGCGCCCCGGCGTGGGACACCTTGCTGGCCGCTGATTTACCGAGCCATTCGGCGGCCCTGCTGACCTCGGGCACCATGCCATACGCCCAGCTTCCCACGGGCGGCGGGATCTGGGCGAATGGGGGTGCACTCTCCATCACGGGAGGTGTGACCACCGTTGCGGGCCTCACCAGCAGCGCCTTGGTCACCGCGCAGGCGGGGCTCACCGTCTCCTCAGGGCAGCCATTGACCGTCACTGGTGCCACGATTACCGGCCTCACGGCGGCGAGTGTGGGCGCGGCGGCGTTCCCCGCTAGCGCAGCCTACTCGATGTCAGGCCTCCTCACGCTGAGCGCGGGGCTAGAGGCGACGACGGTGACGGCGAGCGGCACCATCACCGGCAACTCCACTGGTGTCTCGGTTGATGTGATAGGCGTCGTCCAGTTGCGTGACGCGGCGGCCAGTATCCGCGGTTTCCTGGCTGGCACTACGACGGCCAACCGTATCCGGTTCGGTGACCTCAATGGGATTGACCGCATTTATCTGGGTCTTGCTGGTGGCGCAGTGGACATCAGCCCTGTATCAGCAGGCGCGGGGACTCTGGGCGGTGTAAACGCCTGGGGTGCGGCCACGATGGGCGCGCTCACGGCGACGACGGTAACGGGCACAGGGCTTTTCCTTACACCGGCCAGCGCGAGCGGCGGCGCAGGGTTACGGTTACCCCATGGCGCTGCACCTTCCTCGCCAACGGATGGCGATATGTGGACGACCACGGCAGGTTTGTATGTGCGGATCAACGGCGGAACCGTTGGGCCACTCACCTAACGAGGAGTGACACGATGACAGACATCCTTGCAATCGGCCGCCAACGGGCCACGCTCCTGGATCAACTCACGCACCGACTGATCGAGTTGGAGACCGACGTGAGCATCCTCTATCCCGAGGGGCATGAGCGGCACGAGCGTGCCCAGGCCGACTACGATGCGCTGGAGAAACAAGTCGCGGCCCTAGAGCTGGACAGCACCATTGCCGCCTTCAAGCAGGCGGAGGCAGCGCGTATACTCAGCGAGCAACGCAATGCGCTCGATACCGCCTTGGCGAACTGCGCTACCGAACTTGCCAACGCCGATATAGCACTCACGAGGGCCCAGGATGCTGTGGATGCACTCCAGGCGCGGCAAACGCAATTGGTAAATGATCGAGCGGCGCTCGGATGAAACTGACCCCGGAACAATTCGCCCTGAGCTATGATGGGCTACTGGCCTCGCCCAAGGGGTTCGCCGCAGGCGAGCGCCGGCTGTTCGCGAAGATCCTCGACAAACTGGAAGCGCTAGCTGCCCCCGTGGAGATCCAGACCCCAGCCGGGCCCGTCATTACGTTTCGCGTTGCCGCTAACGTCGAGGTGGCCCTTGAGGGGGTGGAACGGAAGCTCGTCGTGAGCGCGCTCGATGCCACCCAGTGGACCGCGCTCGCGGTACGCCCCGCTGAACGGCTCGTTACCTACTGGCGAGACGGGCTGCCCGCAGCGCCGGCCACGGATAAGCCATGATGGGGCTACCATCGCGGGACTGGTGGCTCGGCGGCGCGCCCTGGTGGAGAGAGAACCATCCGTTTACCCATGCCGTCGGTGGGCTAGTGCTGTATGGCGCGGTGCGGGTCCTGCTCTGGGGCCTCGGCCTGTCCGGCGGTGCCTGGTGGGGCCCAATTGCCTGTGTCGCCTTTCTCTCAGCCTTTCGGGAAGAGGTGGGCACCGTGGAACAGCCGTGGCGGGCGCCGTATCAGTGGAAGCCAGGAGACATCGGGGACATCGTGTTCGCGACCCTGGGTGCCGGTCTGGCGGCCCTGCTGGTTGGGTGGCTGACGTGAAATCCGTGACCGTCCTCTTCCCGATCCTCGCCCTGCCAGCCG
>Ga0209641_10004966_pt1 | contig 10915 bp, 8 predicted proteins | sample RifCSP16_1_FD_184022 | JGI IMG/M metagenome (GOLD analysis project Ga0209641, IMG submission 184022) | Soil microbial communities from Rifle, Colorado - Rifle CSP2_sed 16_1 (SPAdes) (version 2) | ecosystem: Environmental > Terrestrial > Deep subsurface > Rock core/Sediment | place: Rifle...
ATTGCTTGAACTGCATAAGCTGATGTATTTTTTACAGGAGGCGGGAAATCCTCTTCGTCTTAAATATGAGAAAGCTCTGTATGGACCTTACGCGTCAAATTTGAGACACGTTCTTGATATTATGAACAATGTTTACATCAGCGGTTATAATGACAGAGAAGACAACCCTGAAAAAGAAATAGAGCTATTGGATAATTCCTTTTTAGAAGCGGAAGAATATTTATCGAATAAACCGGAGATCATGAAACATTTGCATAAAGTGTCGTCGCTGATTTCTGGTTTTGAAACCCCGTTTGGAATGGAATTGCTCTCTACGGTTCACTGGGTTGCTAAAAGAGAAAACGCCGAAACACCGGACAGAGCGGTAATGCTAACACACGAATGGAACAGCCGCAAAAAAATGTTTTCAGAAAAACAGATCAAAACTGCATGGGAAAAACTGAAAAGCCAAAAATGGATATAAAGCACTCTAAGTTATATAAGGTTGGGTTAAATTAACCTACCCGACTTGATTAGTCGATGGGCGAATCTGAGGACGAAGAGGAATTGAAAACAGTGGAGAAGAGACTCAGCGTATGTACCTTTTTGGAGTTCTTCCCGGGAGATTGGAACATGATAAACAAACGTAGCCATTCTGTTTTCGCCCATTTTCGCAAGATATTCAATAGTTCCATTTAAAAAATAAAATACCACGCATATAGCGCTTCTTAAGCTGTATAACACCGTATATGGCATAGTGGGTTCTTTTTTTTATTTTCGCCCATTTTCGTTTATTGACTTGGAGCTTGGAGGGTATAAACTTATGATGCTTGCAACCGACATGTCAGAAAAAGGGCTTGAAACCCTCATCGTAAATTCCTTAATAAACGACTCCGGTTACGTGCCAGGCGACCCCAGAGACTATGACCGCGAACACGCCATTGACCTTGCCAAACTGATTGAGTTTGTAAAGGTAACCCAGCCCAAAACCTTTGAAGCGCTTTCTCTTGGTGAGGACACACCCAAACGCACCAAGTTTCTGCATCGCTTGCAGGGTGAGATTGCCAGGCGGGGCGTGATTGATGTGCTTCGTCTCGGTGTTCAGGATGGCCCGGTAAAGATAGAACTGTTTTACGGAACGCCCTCTGATCAAAACCTAAAGGCGCAGGAGCTATACAAACAGAACATTTTCAGCGTTACGCGCCAATTGCAATACAGTATGGATAATACGAAGCTTGCTCTGGATATGGCGATTTTTATTAACGGTCTGCCGGTAATCACTTTTGAGTTGAAAAACAAAATCACCAAGCAGACGGTGGAAGATGCGGTTCAGCAGTACAAGCGAGATCGGGATTCCCGCGAGCTTTTGTTTCAATTCGGGCGCTGTGCGGTGCATTTTGCCGTTGACGACCACGAAGTGCGGATGTGCACCCATCTGAAAGACAAAGCGTCATGGTTTCTGCCGTTCAACAAAGGCTATAACGACGGCGCTGGAAATCCGCCAAATCCCAAGGGAATCGCCACCGATTACCTCTGGAAAGAGGCTTTGCAGAAAGACAGCCTTACCAATATCCTGGAAAACTATGCCCAGATCATAGAAAAGAAAGATGAGAAAACCGGCAAGAAAAAATATGAACAGATATTTCCGCGTTACCATCAGCTTGATGTGGTGCGAAAACTTCTTGATTCGTCTCCTGTTGATGGGGTCGGAAAGCGCTACCTTATTCAGCATTCAGCCGGAAGCGGCAAGAGTAATTCCATAAGCTGGCTTGCGCATCAGCTTGTCGGACTGGAAAAAGACGGCAAAGCTCTTTTTGATACGATTATTGTCGTTACTGACCGCCGGGTGCTGGACAAGCAGCTTCGCGATACTATCAAACGCTTTGCGCAGGTCTCATCCATTGTTGGCGCTGTTACAGAAGGGTCTCAACAGCTTCGTTCGTTTTTGGAGCAGGGAAAGAAGGTCATCATTACCACAGTTCAGAAATTCCCCTTTGTGCTGGATCAGATCGGCGACCATCATCGCAACAGTAAATTTGCCATTATTATAGACGAAGCACACTCCAGCCAGGGCGGACGAACCGCATCAAAAATGAATATGGTGTTGGCGGAATCGACTGCTCAATACGGCGAACCAGAACCGGAAGAGGATATTGAAGATGCTATCAACAAGATTATTACCTCCCGCAAGATGCTTTCCAACGCAAGCTACTTTGCCTTCACCGCTACGCCCAAAAATAAGACTCTGGAAATATTCGGCGTGCCTTTTAAGGATGGAGACACGGTCAAACACCGTCCGTTCCATGCCTACACCATGAAACAGGCGATTCAGGAAGGCTTTATTCTTGATGTTCTGCAGAACTATACACCGGTTGACAGCTATTACCGCTTAATAAAATCGATTGAAAACGATCCTGAGTTTGATACCAAGCGCGCCAGGAAGAAACTCCGCCGTTATGTAGAATCTCACAATTACGCTATTCGCCAGAAAGCGGAGATCATGATTGACCATTTCCATGATGAGGTGATTGCCCGCCATAAAATTGGCGGCAAGGCCCGCGCCATGGTGGTATGCAGCGGCATTGAACGGGCGATTCAGTATTACCATGCCTTTTGCAATTATCTGACGGAACGGAAATCGCCGTATAAAGCAATCGTGGCCTTTTCGGGGGAATATGAATACGGCGGCAAGAATCTCACCGAATCGAATTTAAACGGTTTCCCAAGCAATAATATTCCGGACACCTTTCAGAATGACCCATATCGTTTTCTAATCGTTGCTGATAAATTTCAAACAGGTTATGACGAGCCGCTTTTACATACCATGTATGTGGACAAACAGCTTTCCGGAATCAAGGCAGTTCAGACGTTGTCGCGCCTGAACCGGGCGCATCCCCTTAAAACGGATACTTTCGTATTGGATTTCATGAACGATGCTGAAGTCATTCAATTTGCCTTTTCCGATTACTATAGAACGACCATACTGAGCAATGAAACAGACCCTAATAAACTGCATGATTTAAAGGCTTCTCTCGATGGGTATCAGGTGTACACGCAGTTTCAAATTGATGACGTTGTGTCGCTATTCCTAAAGGGTGAAACGAGAGAAAAAATCGATCCGATTCTGGATGGGTGCGTCGCCAATTATAATGCTGAACTTGACGAAGATGGGCAAGTGGATTTCAAGGGCAAAGCAAAGGCGTTTGTAAGAATGTATAACTTCCTCGCATCCATTCTCCCCTATGCCAATTCTCAATGGGAAAAGCTGTCGATATTCCTCAATTTCTTAATCCCTAAACTGCCTGCTCCAAAAGAAGATGATTTATCAAAAGGAATTCTTGAAACCATAGATATGGATAGTTACCGCGTAGAGATACAAGCTGTTCATGAAATCCAGTTGGCCGACAACAATGCAGAGATTGATCCTATTTTAATTGGAGGTGGAGGGAAAAAAGCAGAACCGGAACTGGACCGACTGAGCAACATCATCAGGACATTCAACGATCAATTCGGAAATATAGACTGGAAAGACGCTGATAAAATACGAAAGATTATAGCCGAAGAACTTCCGGGAAAGGTTTCAGCAGATAAGGCCTATCAAAACGCCATAAACCAGAATGACAAGCAAAATGCCCGAATTGAACACGACAAGGCTCTCGAGCGCGTCATTGTCGAGATGCTGACAGATCACACTGAGCTTTTCAAACAATTTATGGACAACCAGAGTTTCAAGAAATGGCTGGCAGATACAATATTCAATGAAACATATAAAAAGCGGACAGCCTAAAAATAGATTTGTTAAAGGATAAAATTCGATATGAAAAAAATATTACTGGTAGTTCTTTTATTAAACGTGCTGCTTCTATTTCAAAAAATCAGCCATGCAGATTCGCCGATTACGGCTACCGGGTTTTACGAGGCTTATATGGATGTTAAAATGGTGAAAAGGGCGCATCTGGAGGGTGTGATGGGACTAGAGATTGCTGAATTTCTTACGTCTCCTGAAAACCCCATAGATGTTAAGGCTGCTGTGATCAATGCCCTTTCGTGGAGATTTGACGGGAAAAATAATGTGGAATTGTATGCTTGTTATTTAGCGTTGTTGTATCATGTGTCACTTATAGAGATTGACACTGCTTTTCTCAGTGCAGATGAAATATTTTGTATGGGATATTTAATGGTAATGGATGATTACTTTCATCCGGAGAAGGCCTTGCCCTTGCTTGAAGAAGCGCATAACATGGAGAAAGACAGTTTTGCCGTTTCGATTATTTTAGCCCTTGCAAAGGCACAACGAGCCTTTGATTCAGATTGGTGTGAGGTATGGAAGCTTACAGAAGAAGTCTTAAAAAATAAAGAGCTTAAACAGGATTTACGGCATGAGGCGACAAAAATGATTGTAGACTATATGATTTTGTACAAAGAGTATTGTGAATAATTCACAGTATAGCCGTAACCAAGATAACCACCCCTAGTTCCCCTCCTTCGCAAGGAGGGGATAAAGGGAAGTGGACATCTAATAAATAATTTTAAACGGTTAATACTGTAGGTAGACGAAATTTACATTTAAAAGGGAATTGTAGATGTCATTTAATGTATATGTCACACGACAGATTCCTGAGGAAGGAATAAATCTCTTAAAGAAGTATTGCCAAACGGTAGAGGTAAATCCATATGACAGACCGTTGATTTATGATGAGCTTCTGAGGCAGGTGAAAGGCCGTGATGCGGTACTAACGATGCTTTCAGATAAGATAGATGCACGCTTGATGAGTGAGGCATCAGATCCCTGTTTAAAACATACAGGGACAAGCTTAAAGATTATTGCCAATTATGCCGTGGGATACGACAATGTCGATATCAAGGCTGCTACCGAAAAGGGGATTGTTGTAACCAATACACCAGGCGTATTGACGGATAGTGCGGCCGATATGGCATGGGCACTTCTTTTTGCGATAACAAGGCGAATTGTTGAAGGCGACAGATTGACCCGTGCGGGTAAATTTACCGGGTGGGCACCCATGATGCTCTTGGGTGGTGATTTTATTGGAAAGACCCTGGGTATTATTGGGGCTGGCAGGATTGGGGCGGCAATGGCCATGCGTTCGAGGGGATGGTGCATGAAGGTACTTTATACCACTCAGTCTAACAAGAATGCCGTGCTGGAAGAGATGCTTGGCGCTAAAAGAGTTGATTTGGAAACGCTGCTGAAAGAATCGGATTTTATTTCTATCCATACCCCTCTGTCTGAAAAGACAAGACACTTGATTGGATCAAAAGAGCTTTCTTTAATGAAAAGGACGGCATATCTCATCAATACGGCACGCGGGGCGATAATTGATGAAGCAGCATTGGTAAATGCCTTGAAAAATAAACAGATTGCAGGCGCAGGGTTGGACGTCTATGAGGAAGAACCAAAATTAAAACCAGGTCTTGCGGAACTGGATAATGTTGTATTAGCGCCGCATCTCGGCAGCGCCACTATAGAAACCCGCACCAAAATGGCTGTAATGGCTGCGGAGAATATTATTGCTGTGTTAAACAAACAAAAGCCGAAAAATTGTGTGAATCCAGAAGTGTTTACATGATTAAAATACGGAAGGCAAAAGATACGGATTTTGAGGATATATGGGATATTTTTCATCAGGTGGTGAAGAAAGGTGATACCTTTGCCTTTGATCCAAAGGCAAGCAAGGAGGACTGCAAGACCTTGTGGATGTCGCCTCCTGTTTACACCTATGTTGCAGAATTGAATAATAAAACTCTGGGGACGTATATTCTGAGGAAGAACCAGCCTGGACTGGGCGGACATGTTGCAAATGCAGCTTACATGGTACATTCTGAGGCGCATGGACAGGGAGTAGGTAATGCCATGGGAAATCATTCCATTAAACAGGCTAAAAAGCTGGGCTTTTCAGCGATACAGTTTAATTTTGTGGTAAGTACGAATATCGTTGCAATACAGTTATGGTTAAAACTCGGATTTAAGATTGTCGGTATCGTTCCAAAGGCATTTAACCACCAAAAGCTTGGCTTTGTAGACGTTTATATTATGCACAGATTTGTGTAAAGCCTCATTTAAAATTTTAGATTTACGATTTCAGATTTGTAATTTTTCAATCGTTCGACTGAGCGCTCACGACGAAGTCTCAAATCGTGATTCGTAAATCATAAATTTTGTTAAGAGATTAATATTTTCATTGCCATGGATAATTCGTTTGTGAGAGACATTACCCTTTCAGCTTCATCGATTGTCAATGTTCCAGTGCCACAACTGGGGGTTATGATAGACCTTTCTTTAATCAATGTTTTCGATAACCCCTTATTAACAAGAAACTGGATACCTTCCTCAAGCTTCTTTACCAGATCGTTTAACGAAACACCAGTTATTTTTGGTGAAGTTGGTACGATTCCCCAAGCGAGATAGCCGCCTCTGTCGAGAAATACCTTTATTTCACGCCAGTACATCAAGTACTTGTCCATAAACTCATAGGCATCGAAACTGACAATGTCTACCTTAGATTCCATAAGCATCGCCCAGTCCGTATTGCCGCAGCAGTGAGTGCCTGTTAATCCTCCATGAGACTGAACGGCATCATAAACTTCATTGAGGGCGCTGATTGCCCTTTCACGGCTGATGTTCATAAATGCCGAACCGAAGCTTGTAAGGTAAGGCTCGTCTGCAAAGATAATGACAGGCATGCCATACTGTGATAACTTCGTAAACTGCCAGTATGCCTTCATCGACATTAATTTGATGATTACATCAAAAAATTCATCGCTATACAAAGCTGTAATTCCTGATGATAGTTTTAGAGAGCCGGCGAGGGTGATTGGACCAATGACCTGCCCTTTTACAGCGCGGATGGCTTTTGAGGGCTGGTTTTTCAGTTTATTGAGCATGGTATAAAACCCGGCGGCGCATTCGTGACTTATTGCAAACAAATCGGGATCATTCTTTAAAAATAACTCATAAAATCTCTCGAGTCCGCCGGATGTATCTTGAGTGTCATCGATGCTTACGGTCTTGCCGTCTTCATGTATTTTGATGCAAGGGAGACCTTCAGTGTATTGAATACACATTTCTTCTTTAGGGCTGATTTTGGGCAACTGCGGCCAGCATGGAATTTCCGGGAGTGACTTGAACATGATCTCACAAGCCACATCGGCATCAGTATGTGGAAGGCTGCCAATCGCAGTAGCCGAAAAATTCCCTTGAAAATTAGTTGTCATAATTACTACCTACCCTTAAATCAGAAAGTCCCCTCTTGGGAGGGGATTTAGGGGTGGGTAAGTCGGTAATTCGTGAGATATTCACTGAGATTTCACGACCAAGGGACCCACCCCTAACCTCTCCCAAGAGGGGAATAATTTGTGCCATTATAAAATATGTGGATTTAAATTAAACACGGACAAACGAAGTTTGTCTGTGTCACCTTAAAACCCGCATAAATAAAATGAAAATTTATAATTAAGGAATATGGCAAGAGAACTGAATATTCAATTCTTCAACGAATTGAAAGTCGTTTATCCAGCGTACTCCCATATTATCACAAACGTTAGGTATTTTAATCTTGGTCGTATTGGCAGCAGTTACTTTTTCTTCTTTGGTAACAACAATAGCACCTTGATGTAAGGCGTTGGCAATCACCCACGGGTCAGCTAAAGAGCGGTTTTTGGTATTATCAACAAGGTTTTTATGTGCTGGATTTGTGGCGTAAATCTTTTTCAAACATTCAGTAACAGGGCCATCTATTTTATATTCATGGATTTTGCTTTTTTTTAACCAATTTGTTAAATCATCATCTGTTCTGGTAATTTCTTCATACACCATTTCCGGAAGAAAAATTCTACCTTCAGCACCTAATTCATTAAGTATTTCCCAATAATCGATGCAAAATTTTGGTGCATAGTAGTCCCTCCAAGCCCGAATGAGCACATTAGCATCCAAACAATATTTTTTAGGTTGTGTGCTCATAATTATAGGAAAGCTTCTAGTTTTGAAAATTTATTTATCTGCGTATTTAACAAACTGCTTGCCAGAGTTGGCTCAACGAAACCACCCCTAAAGGCATCCAATACAATTTGGGTAAACAAGCGGCTGTTTTTATTTAATCGCAGCAAGTAAGGGTTCGGGCCACGTTCTTGTTTTTTTTGCTTTGCTTTCTTTTCATCCTCTCGCTGTAAAAAAGCCTTATACGCGCTGTCAGCTAATATTTTCAGTTTTCGATATTTGTCTATTGAAATAATTTGCAATTTGAGTGCTCTAAACAAAAAGGCAAAGGAACTTACTCCTAGTTTTTTTGACATTTTTGAAACTTCATTAAGTGAATTAAAAACTGCTGAATCCAAGTTTTTTATCTCTTCTATAGGCATTAAAGCATTTGCAGCCACTTCATTGCAGAACAGCTCTATAGGATGCAGATTTCCTTTGTGTTTTAATTCAGGTTCAATTTCATTAGAAATGCCGGATTCAGCAATCCAAATATGTGCAAGTTCATGAACAAGAGTAAAGAACTGAGAGGTATTCCAATCTTCCGAATTAATAAAAATAAAAGGGGCATAAGAGTCAGCAATGGCAAAACCTTGCATTTCTTCGCTGTCTAACTTTAATCTTGTATGAATGAAACTGGTTTTTGATATAAAAATCCCTCTTGATTCTGCTTTGTCAATCCATTCATTTATTGGGCCGTAGACAGAATAATTATTTTTATTAATTTGAAGCGTATCAAGTATGTCATTAGCAACTTTTGCAGGATTATCATGGATGGAAAATCTGCCAACGAAAGGCAGAACTGATTCATTATTGTTCTCAAACACATCTCGAATCCACGCTTGTTTTTGCTGAATTTCTCTTATTATAAATACAGAGGCTGTTCCAAGCGGTTTGGCAGTTTTTTGGCGAAAATCCTGCAAAGGCGTAAAGTCTCTTGGCGCTTCGGGCAGGAAAAAAATAGCAAAAGGTCTTTTGTATGCCTTTGCCAATGTTTCTGCTTGCTTGATGGTGGGTTGTCCGGAACCATCTTCCCATTCGATAAGCTTCTCCGGGGCAATGGAAACCTTAGCTGCGGCTGTCTCTAATGACATTCGGGCGGATTCTCTTGCCCATTGAAGCACTTTAGGCGTTATGTAGGCTTTGTCTGCCATTCTTATTTATTCTCTAAGTTTATTTGTTTTTCTGGCTTGGCGAGTATTTAGAAGTATTTAGGGACACATCCCTTTTTTGGTCTACCTTCTAGCTCCAGGGCAATCTTAGCCGTTTTTCAACACTGAGTCAATAATTAAGTATGGTATCCCCTGAATCCTCGTGAGTCAGGGAAGGAAACGTTTACGAGAAACACTAAAAATGGATAAAAATCTTTTGAGAATCATTGAAGCAATTGAAGCAAATTTGTTAAATTAATAGGGAATTATCCTGGGTTTTTCTTGACCAATATAAGCAGGGGTATTGAAGCAAGCTGCGCTACGACTGAGAATGCAATGAGAGACATAAGGGAGATATCGTAGAGAATCCCCATCAATGCGCTGCCTAAAAACCAGAAGATTCCATAGCCTGTGTTAAAAATGCCGTATCCTGTGCCTCGCCTGTTTATGGGAACCATATCTGCAATTGCAGCCCTCATGATGGATTCCTGTGCCCCCATGCCCATACCCCACAGCGCCATACCAATAAGGGCAAAGGAAAATCCGCCTAAAAAAACCAATGGGGCAAAAAACAATGAAAAGAGGGAAACAATAATCAATACAGAGACACCTTTGCGGTCAAACAGGTATCCAAATAAAAGCGCTGCGATGGCGTCAACGCCCATCGCAACAGCGTAAAATACAGGAATCCAGGTGTCTGAAACAATTGATACTTTTTTAAAATGGTACGCAATCAGTGGAAAGTCTGCATAACCTGCTGCAATCAGCGCAACGGCAGTGAGATAAAGCCAGAATTTTTTGGGGAATCCCTTCGTCTCCAATTCAGGTTGAGCCACTTCAAGATTCCGTGGTTGGGGGTATAGCCATCGGGCTGTCATGAGCACGCTTATTGCCATGATAGCCGGTATAAGCAGCGTAACAAAGGACGTCCGATAGCCTCCTTTAAAATAAAGTACTCCACCAACGATAAGCGGTCCAAGCACTGCTCCAATCTGGTCTAACGCCTCGTGCAATCCAAAACCCTTTCCCCTTCCAATCTCCCTGGTTGCATGAGAAAGCATGGCATCGCGCGCCGGGGTTCGTATTGCTTTTCCTATGCGCTCCGTAATCATGAGAACGGCTGCAATCTCCCATCGTCCCGCCAGAGCCAGGGCTGGCACTGCCAGCATATTCAAGGTGTAGCCAAACAACGTGATTGCCCAATATTTCCCTATTTTGTCACTAACATACCCGGAAATAAGTCGCAGGCTATGTCCGATTAACTCACCAAATCCTGCAACGATTCCAACCGTCGTTGCGCTTGCTCCAAGTAAAGCAAGATACGGACCGTTTATGCTGCGGGCGCCTTCGTATGTTATATCTGCGAAGAGACTCACTATACCAAGCAATATGATGAATTTTAGCGCATTTGCTTTAGAATCATTGTTGGTAATTATGGCTGTGCTTGATTGGTTTTGCATAGCAATAAATTTATGTTCATGTTCAGGAATTTCAATCTTTTTCGTTGAGCAATGAATAACACACCCCTAGCCCCTCTCAAGAGGGGAATTTGAGAAGTCCCCTCTTGGGAGGGGATTGAGGGGTGGGTAAAGAATAGTCGTTGGGTTTTTGTCTTTTAAAACCCAACCTAATTTATTGCAATCCTGACAATCATTCGACTGAGCGCTCACGACGAAGTCTGTGTTCATCTGCGTCCATAAATAAAAAGAACATACTAATAAATTTAAAATGTTGAGTCAAGTAAGTTAAAGATGTTATTATATTTATACAGGATTAGCATGAGATAAGGATA
>Ga0209641_10004968_pt1 | contig 10911 bp, 9 predicted proteins | sample RifCSP16_1_FD_184022 | JGI IMG/M metagenome (GOLD analysis project Ga0209641, IMG submission 184022) | Soil microbial communities from Rifle, Colorado - Rifle CSP2_sed 16_1 (SPAdes) (version 2) | ecosystem: Environmental > Terrestrial > Deep subsurface > Rock core/Sediment | place: Rifle...
AGGTTTGGTAATCATTATCAAGAGCAACAGGGTATGTAATGTTGAATCTTTTTATGGCATCTTCTACATTTTTTGTACTTTTTTCGAATGCAAATTCTGGTGTGTGGACTCCAATAATTTCAAAACCATAATCTTTGTAAGATCTGTACCATTGTGTTACGTGTGGCAAGGTGCGAATGCAATTAATACAGGTGTATGTCCAAAAATCGATAAGGACAACTTTGCCACGTAGTTGTACAAGTGTTAATGGTTCTGAGTTAAGCCATTCAGTGATACCTACAAATTCGGGAGCATCTGACATTGTTGCAATTCCTTTGGATTGTCTGAGCATGTTTAGTTCTTCTTCTATTATTTTGCTTTGTTCAATGGTAATTGTTGGGAACCAACGTGCAATTTTTTCCTGTACCATTACGTCGACGTGAAAGACAATTGCCAAAGCGCTTGCAATAACAATAACGCCAAATATTTTTCGTACGGCATGGGTATAGGGTTCTATAGCACTTGCTGAGCGTAGAATTTTTGAGCCACCAAAACAGATAAGTAACATTGGTATTGCGGCACCAATGGTATATGCAAGTGTTATAAAAATTGTGGCGAGAGTAATACCTTCAGTAGCTGCAAGAGCTGTAATTGTTGCTAAAATAGGTCCTGCGCATGGTGTCCATAATAAACCGAGTGCAATGCCGAGAACAAATCCGCTCACAAACTCTTTTTTTATGTTAATTGAGAATGTTTGTACAATGCTGCCTAGACGTGCTATCTGTCCGGTAACAGCAATAAATGCATTTTCAAAAGATGGAACAATCATGGTCAGGCCGAAGAAAATAATGACACACAATGCGATGTAGCGAAAAATATCAGGCGATATACCGGTCGCTTGTACAATTGCGCTGAGTGCAAGGGTAAAAAATGAAAAGCTTATGATTAATCCAGTGATAATTCCCAATGGTTTGTGGTGGTTATGATTTGCCCCTGCAGTAAGAAGAATGGGAGCAATAGACAGTATGCATGGAGAAAGAATAGTGACAAAGCCTGCAAGAAACGCGAAAAGAATGAGTAAAAACATTTTGATCCTTTTATCTTAGGGTAAAATCATGGCATTTTTTACCACGAAATGGGTATGTTCTATAATTTTTTCCTAAAAATGGTATTCTAAAAAGAGATAATATCTGAAATATAGCATGTGTTACATTAGCTATTTATAGTCCAATCTACACTGCCTTCCGATTGGACGCCCTTATGAAACAACGTGGGATCCAAGTGTAAGTTCTTGATTGGGGTCCCCATACGTAATGAAATGTAGTATGGGGTATAAGAAATGGGGTATAAAAAAATGAAGAAAATGAAGGTTGCTGTCCTTGTTTCAGGTGGTGTAGACAGTTCTGTTGCGCTACAATTGCTGAAAAACCAAGGGCACGATGTAACCGCTTTTTATCTTAAAATTTGGTTGGAAGACGAACTTTCGTACTTGGGCGATTGTCCGTGGGAACAAGATTTAGCATTCGTCAAACAGGTATGTGAACAACTCGATGTTCCACTAGAAGTGGTTTCTCTGCAAAAAGAGTATAAAGACGAAGTGGTAGCATATACCGTTGCAGAAGTTAAAGAAGGACGTACGCCAAATCCTGATATTTTGTGTAACCAGCGAATTAAATTTGGCCTTTTTTTTGATAAAATAGATCCAAGCTTTGAAAAAGTTGCTTCTGGGCATTATGCCCAGGTCCGCGAAAAAGACAATGTGATTGAATTATTCCAGTCACCAGATCCTATCAAAGATCAAACGTATTTTCTTTCTCACCTGAGCCAAGAACAGCTCAAACGCGCTATGTTCCCGATTGGTCATTTACAAAAAAGTGAGCTGCGTGCCTTGGCGCATGAGTTCAACTTGCCAAACAAAGACCGCAAAGATAGTCAGGGAATTTGCTTTTTAGGTAAATTTAAGTTTGCAGATTTTATTAAACATCACCTTGGTACACAAAAAGGGCTGATGGTTGAAAGTGAAACAGGAAAAGTCATGGGTAACCATGATGGATTTTGGTTTTATACCATTGGTCAGCGGCAGGGCCTTGGGCTTGGAGGTGGGCCATGGTATGTTGTTGCAAAGGATGTTGATAAAAATATAATTTACATTTCTCGCAATTATTATGATGCTGAAAAGCGGCGAGATTTCTTTATTGTTGAAAGAATTCATTGGTTATCTGGCGTACCTTCTGATAAGAAAAATCTTTTTGTTAAATTACGTCATGGTGCACAACGGTATGAATGTACCGTCAATTACAATGAAGAAGGTAAAGTAGTAGTGCAGATTTCTGAAAGAGATCAGGGCATTGCTGCGGGTCAGTACGCAGTATTTTACGATGGTGATGTGTGTCTTGGTAGTAGTGTGATGTCTGTATGAAAAAAATTAATCTTCGCAAATTTACGTTGAATATATTGAGTCGTTTGCCTAATGCTGAAAAACGTATAACTATTCCAACGCTTTTTACCCTAGCACGGATAGTTGTGGTGCCGGTTATTATTGGCGCTATGATTACAGGCTGGTGGGGAATGGCGTTTTTCTTCTTTGTATTTGCCTGTTTGACCGATGTTATAGATGGTCTTTTGGCGCGACTACTTAATGAAAAAACATTTCTTGGTGCCTGTCTTGATCCTGTAGCAGATAAATTATTACTCATATCCTGTTTTTTCACCTTAGCATTTATTTCTACACCGTTATTTTCGATACCGTATTGGTTTGTATTGTTTGTGGTGAGTAAAGAGGTGATACAGATTGGCGGCGCTCTTATTATTTATCGATTACGCGGTCATCTTGACGTGCAGCCAACATTTTTGGGAAAAACAACTACTTGTATTCAGATGATTTTTATTATGTGGCTTTTTGCGTGCTATTTCTTCTGTTGGTTACCCATCAAAACATATTATGTAATGCTTGGGGTTATGATATTCTTTATTGGGGCATCATTTGGACAATATGTGCGCATTGGTTGGCGTATAATTAATACGAAAAAATAGTAAGCAATGAAAAATAAATACGTTGGTTTATTGGCAGTGGTCATTGGCGTGTGCACTGCTTGCTCGGTGGGACAAGAGTTTATTAAGCCAAAGACAAAAAGAGTCTATGTTTCCAAGCAGCAAGATGCAGAACTCGATGGTGATCTTGTTGCTCGAGGTACCGATATGTCTGGAGTTTTACTTGATCTTTCTAAAACCGTTTTTTTGATTATACAAAGTGCTATAACGCGGGTAAATGAGTATGCCTGTGGTGAAAAGAACTGTTTGGGTAAGGTTGAGCGGACAGATTGTTATGAAAAAAAAATGAAAATAAAAGAAGAGATAGAGCGTTCTATTGATGAGATACTGAAAATACTACAGCGGATCAATGATCTTGTGGCTGCCTTACAGTCATAGGTTGTATAAGTTTTCAGTTTGAATAAACACCCCCTGTTTCAGCAATTCACTTTTTCTGGTATAATTAGAGGTGAAGTTCAAGTTTTATCCAATAACTTTCTTTGATTGAATGATTGTCTTGGTCCGCTCGCCCTGAGTGCCACGATAGTGGTGTATCGAAGGGTTAAGCGGAAAGAGGATAAAGATAATTTTTTTTATGTCGCACCCTTCGATACACCCCTTTGGGGCACTCAGGGCGAGCGGGGTAAGTAATATCGGTAATGGTTAGGGAAATCATAGTGAATATATTATTACAGAAATTATCAGTTTTTGCGCTGTTCAGCTTTTCTTTGTGCACCACAACAATACAGGGAAATATTTTTCTAAATGTTGCGCAAGATCAGGCAAACAAAATAATCAAAAAGCCAACCGTACATAAATCTCCTCTTGAATTTAAACAAGCGGTAGCGCGGTACGTAAAACATACGGACGTTCACTGCTTTCAAAATGCGCAACGAAATACCGATGAAAATGCTTCGTATAAAAAGGAATTGCGCTACCTGTTTAAAAATTATGGAAAATTCTCTGCTGTTACATTACTTGCGCGTCTTCGCTCTGCTCATCAAGCAATGGTCAAACAAGATACCAATGTTGAAGGTGAAGCGTATAAAAAGTACGAACAAATGTGTAGCGCTCTTTTATTAACCTGCGTGCAGGTTTTTTTTAATGATGCACGTAATCAGATTTTAAACGCACTGCACGAGATTGATAATCTTATTGTGTATTGGCGGTATCAACAAAATCATCAGATAAAATATTTTTTCAGCAAATCACCAGTAAAATGGATAGTGGGTAAAGATCAAGAAAAAGAGATTGCTCATAATATAATCAGGCTGGAACGCAAGCAAAGAGAGTTGTATACATTATTGGGTTCTTTGACCGGGCATATTCATATGTTTACCGAAAGCGGAACAACGTACAATGATTGTTATGCGTGGATTGAAGGGCTGTTTGAAATTTTATCGTGTATTAAAACTCAAGATTATAGTTCTGACGGAACACGATTTGATGATATTGCAGGCAAATTAGAGTTAAAATTTAAACAGGTAACTAAATTAAAGCATGATTGCATGACATCACTTGCGGCAGCAAAAAAACCAAATCACTTTATTCGTAATTGGATGTTGTATACAACATTAACAACAATTATAGGATACACATTACATTATCACGTGCACAATCCTACAATTTTACCTGCAGCTTTTGAAAAAACGAAAAATTCGATTCAATGGATTGGAAAAAGCGTAGTAATAGATCCAATGACTGATTTATGGAAGGTTTTTTTTGAAACTAACTCAGAAAGTTCAGCTGCTAATATTGAAGATAAGATTGCTAAGATAGAGAAATTTTCTGGCATTATAGAAGCACGGGTAGCAGAGTTAACAGATCCAAAAATTCAGTCTTTGAAGTCGTATTCGACAGAGTTATTGGAGCGCGTTCTCACAAGAATGGAAGCTAAGAATTTTAAAGTAAATAAAGAAGAAATAATGCAAGATATAGCGCTTGATAAGTTTGATAAACTGGGTGCATTGATTGAGAACACAGGTGTCTACTATTATGATGAAAAAGTTGATTTAGGAATAGCTAATATTCTTTTGATGCTTGATACGGTGCTTAAATTATTACAAAAATATCCGGAACTGATCGATGAAGGTATCCTACCTTTGTTGCAGCAGATTGGGTTCTTGTTTGCAGATGTTGGAAAAATTGCGAACGATCTACTGAAAAATAATTTTTGGACAGTAAAGTTGGCAGCGTTTACTCCATTAGCAGGGGCATGCTTTGGTGTTACTAAGGCATATCAATGGGCAACAGCGCGCAATTATTCGCCAATACGGATTGCATTAGCTGACGTTAATTCGCTGTTAATAGAATCAGCTACTCATCTTGATGATCACGATTATGGTAAGTTGGTGTATCTGATTTGTAAGCTGCGACATAAATCAACGTATTTGAAAGATCCTTTATCTAATGATTTTTTGTTCGATGTGGCAAAGCTTGAATCAAAGCAATATTCTGCTCAGACTAAGCGTGGTATTGTTGAGAATATGTTTAATAAATACGCTTTCTTAGGACGTGTAGCAGTTTAAACAATTGTAAATCACAAAAAGAGGCTTGATGTATGTGTTATATGTACATCAGGTCTTTTTTTATAATCCATAATCTAGCTTGTTGCACAACGGATTGATTATACTTTCACAGACAGATTAATTTTTATGTAAAAGGGGGAATTGTGAAAGTACTTACCAAAAGATTATTGCTATTTTCTACAATAATTTTTTCTGTAGCCGCCATTCAGGTGTCAAAAAATATTTTTGCTGCTCAAGCGACAAGAAATGTTGTATCAAGGCAAGTTCAGGTTAAAACATCACAAGAAGCTCTTGTGCATATACGCAAAATTATTGCCAATGTGCCAAAAGATACTCCCGCTCTGCAAGCATATGAGAGAGAGCAAAGTGATCTGTTAAGCAAATGCGCTAAGGTGTTGTACGATAGTGCGCGTACTCAGATATTAGAAGCGTTGTTAGAAATTGATAATCGCATAACATATTGGCAATACCAAAGAGATCATCAGTGGAAATATTTTGTGAGTAAAAGCCCTTTTAAATGGGTTATGGGTCCAAAGCAGGAAGAAGAGATAGAAAATAATCTTGATCTACTCAAAAGTCATCAAGGGGAGTTGTATGTTCTTTTGGGACAACTTTCGGAGTTAGGAAATCTGTTTACTCAAGGATATAAAGATATTTTCTTGACCGATTATACAAAAGGTTATGAGTGGATAGATAAGCTGCTTGATGTGTTACCGCGCATAAAAACAGATGTAAAAGCAGCAGGTGGTAGTTCGCCATTTGTTGCGCGAGTTAATGCGTTAAAGGCGAAACTTGAAAAAGTGGGTCAATTCAAAAATGATCTTTTAGCAGATATCACAGAAACTGTAATTCCATCGCATTATGCACGCAATTGGTTGAAATATGGGGCATTAATGTTTGCTTTGAATTACGGTTACAATAGGGGTCTTATTGGTCAATTGAGCAGTTCTTTTAATTTTGCCACAACAAACATTAATGAGTATTTTATTAGTCCAGTAAAAGCTATTGGAGAAGACATTTTTTATCCAGGGCAGATTAGTAAAGTTGATTCTACAACAATAGTACCAGCTGCAGCGGGGACACATGACGCTGTATTAGAGTTAACAAAAAACTTTGTACGTGATAATAGTGCTACATATGGCATTGGTGAAGATCAAGCAAATGAAATTGCTATGGGTTTGGATAAAGGTGATTATTCGGGGTATTTAAAGTTTTTAGAAGTAGTAAAAAATAAAGAACAACTGTATCCGCACAGAGTGTTATCATATTTCTCCGGTCTTGGTGAGTACGGAAAGGGAATAGTGCTTTTTGCACAATTATTTGGTGCACAGTCACTTGATGATATTCAAAGATTTGTTTTAAATTTTATTTCTGCTCAGCAAAAACAATATGCTGCTGTGGGCAAGCTTGTTCTCCTTACGCCAGCAATATTTACTGGTTGGCTTGCATATAGTGGTTACCAGAAACTTACTGCACCTGTATTTGGTCCAATACGAAGAGCGTTAGTTGATGTTAATTCTCTTTTTGTTGATCAATCAAAGCAACTTACTGATGAACAATATGGTAAGATGATATATTTACTTTATAACTTAAAAAAACGAGCAGAAAAAGAATTAACACAAAAAAATAATATACGAGCAGATTTTATACATGATCTTGAAAGAATTGAATCAAAAGAATTTAATGTTGCAGCAAAACGTGCAATTGTTGAAGATATGTTTAAAAAATATTCCTTTTTAGGAATAATTCAGAAAAAATAGCGCTTAGCAAAAGATATTTTTCTGTTATTATCAAAATATGATGGCATTGCAAAACGTTGTGTCTTGCGCCATCATATTTTGATTTATGTAAAAAATTTTATACATCTTAGCGTAGCTGAAAGGGCGAAAAATGGCAGCATTTAATCGTGTTATCTTGATCGGTAATTTAACGAGAGATCCTGAATATCGTAATCTTGCTTCTGGACAAGCTGTATGTCGTCTTGGATTGGCAACAAACCGCCAATTCAAAAATAAACAAACAGGTAGCATGGTACAAGAAGTGTGTTACATTGATGTTGATGTGTGGGGTGCACAAGCTGAAAGTTGTCGCCAGTATTTACAAAAAGGTCGTCCTGTTCTTGTTGAAGGTCGTTTAAAGTTAGATTCATGGGATGATCAAGCAGGACAAAAACGTAATAAACATTCTATCGTTGCAGAGCGCGTTGTGTTTTTATCGAACGGTGCTTCTGCTGAAACTTCATTCGGTGCATCGTTAGAAGAAGACTCTTCTTCACCACAACTTAATCCAAACAATCCCGTTGAACGTGATTTGCTTGCGCAATTAGAAAAAGCTCAAACACGAGTTAAAGCGGCAAAGAATGTTAAAAAAGAAGAACCTGCTCCATCAACAGGAGAGATTGATTTTCAAGATGAGCCTCCATTTGAAGACAATCTTCCTTTCTAACTATAACCCATTGGGTTAAAATTATTGCCCCGCTGTAAAAAGCGGGGTTTTATGTTGACAAGATTAAATTCTATCTGAATATCTATTGACACAGGTATTTACTTTTTGTAACAATGAGGGTAGAAAAGGTGGGTTTATAAGGGGGGATGATGATGAAAAAACATAGAGATAATGGTTATGTAAATATTATGCTAATGAATTTTTTCATTCTATGCTCCACTTCGTCTGTTCTCAAGGCTTATCAAGTTAATCTCTCGTTCGATTCACTGTTTCCCATGACATGGTATCAAAAAGGACTTGAAGCGTCGTTACAAGTTTGGCACGAATTGGCAGATGTTTTTAATAAAAATGGTGACGATACTTTGATATCGTGTGACCTTTTATTAGGAAAATTAGCTTTTGCACAATTTTGTGTCAATCGTATGATTTACGAAGGGAATGCACATGTTTCAGAAGATATTGCTTATTTTATAACTGTGTTGCATACATTGCAGCGTTTGCTTGCAATGGTTGTTATTACACCAAAAACGCAAGATTTTGTTGTGTGTGCTGGTGAGATGGTTGTGTCAATTCAAAAGTTGTTATCTAGTTTATAATTTTCAATGTATGATCTTTTTAAGATTCAGATAATCCCCAACGCTAAGTTGGGGATTAATTATTCTTAATTTAAAATCTTAAGTTGAGCTACAAAGACCATGTAATATCAATACCATACGTACCACCAACAACATTGGTATTAAACACCCGCGCTCCTGCAACTTGAAGATTATAAAAAAGACCAATGCGATTACCAACGGTAGAATCCTCTTTGGCAAAGTCATATTCCAGTAAAAAGTTAAGCGTGTGCATATTCCATCCAGCAAGCATCGGATCTGAGTTCATAGTATTGCGATCAAACAGGACAGGGTTTGAGGGCGTCAGGTGGCTTTTTTGTTGCGATGCAAACGAATATGCAGCAGTCGCCGATACGCCATGACCAACATGGTCAGCTTTACAATAAAAACCTGTATTGATGAGTGGGCCCCGGTGATCTGAAACACGTGCGCATGCGAGTTTTATGATACCGCTTTGTTCACAATCTGTTTTAATGCGCATTGCTCGGCTTTTATTAATAAAAAAGAGTGTATTAAGATACCCGCCAATGGTGACCCATTCATAAAATCCTATTGATGCAGTGGTGCAGAGAGGAAATCCCCAATGACCGTTATAACCAGTTGGTAGTGAAAACAGCTTATTTTCGTTGCGTTGTTTGCCAGTAGGAGCAAGAAAGCCGGCCATAAGGGTGAAATCTATAAAATCCAATGTGTTGGTTTCTTGATAATTATGGGTCCAGCCAAGCCATGAAGTTAAATCTCCAACACCAGCGCTTGTTGTTGGGTATACATTAATTCCATAGTTTGCCAAAAGAGGTCTGAGCTCCTGGAGTACTTGTTGCCATACGGGAGTATTTTTATTGGGAACTATGTCATCATCGGGAGAAAGATCAGTGAAAGTGATATCTTTGATTTGTAATCTTCTGACAGGCAAATGGAAGAATAAAAATAACCCTTTAGATAAGTTTTGTGCACAAGAAAGGTTGGATTCTATTATCTTAAAGTGCCCATCTATTGAGAGCGTTGCAAAATTTGTTCGTACAGGCAGCATGTTAAGTTGCGCAAGAAGCTGATTGTACTGGTTATTGGGATCCTGAAAAAGAGTATTTACATTTAAATCTTGAAATGATTGCGTGCCATAGATATCAAAGAGGGGAACAATCGTATTGTGCGCGGATCGGCCTTTTGTTGAGGATCCTCCACCAAGGGTTGCATTGAATGTAGTAAGATAGTCATGTTCCAGACGTGGTTCTAGGAACATGTTTGTGGCGCGATAAAAATGAGGATTATCGAGCGCAAACAGCAACTGAGTCGTTGCTACAATAGCGACAGTAAGGTGAATTTTATATTTCATACAATTATGTCTTTCTGTTATCCAGCTTCATTTTTTTGCGCGCTCATCCTGAACTTGTTGAAGGATCAAGCGCGCTCTGATCCTTTTAACCCAGCTTCCGTTACTTTTCAGCCGGGTACCCAATACCGAGCAAAGCGATGATTGGGTTAAAGTGAGCGCGGGAATGGGCAAAAAATTTAATTTAATGATTTTTATCATATTATAAAAACTTACCACAAAAAGGATCCTTTTTTAAGATGGATTGCTCCACTTTGAGTATTTGTTATACTAAACGTATGTGTTATTTTTTGGAATATTGTAAGTAAGGGGGATTTGTTATTATGAATGACAATGATAAATTTAAGAAATTTTTCGGTTTTGGTGGCGATAGTAACGAGCAAGCAGCAGAAAGTTCTCACGAACCTGTGCTGAGTGAAAAAGAAGCACTAGAAAAGGCGAACGCAACAATCGCAGAATGGACAGATAAATATCTAACGCTGACAGCGGATTTTGAGAATTATAAAAAACGCGTGAGCTCTGAAAGAGCAGATTGGGCAAATGAAGCCCAAAAACGTATCGTTTTAGATCTTTTGACGGTTATAGATAACTTTGAACGTGCACTTGAACAAGAAAAAAAGCGTGAATCGGCAGAAGCTCAAGCATTACTTGCTGGGTTTACGATGATTTACCAGTCGCTCGAAAAACTACTCGTAAAATTTGGCGTGCAAGCAATTACTGATCTTTCTACGTTTAATCCTAAATATCATGAAGCGTTGATGCAAGTTGAATCCGATACGCATAAATCTGGCGAAATTGTTCAGGTTTTGCAAAAAGGATACACTATGCACGATAAAGTTATCCGTCCAGCTACCGTGAGTGTTGCAAAGTAAGTAAATTGTTTTTATATGGTGTTAATTTGAAAGCAGAACAAGATGAAAAAAATAATTTTGATTATAGGTTTATTGGCGCTTGCACCAAATGCTATCAGTTCTGAACGTGGGAA
>Ga0209641_10004970_pt1 | contig 10910 bp, 9 predicted proteins | sample RifCSP16_1_FD_184022 | JGI IMG/M metagenome (GOLD analysis project Ga0209641, IMG submission 184022) | Soil microbial communities from Rifle, Colorado - Rifle CSP2_sed 16_1 (SPAdes) (version 2) | ecosystem: Environmental > Terrestrial > Deep subsurface > Rock core/Sediment | place: Rifle...
GCAGCATGTCCCAGCTGCGGCGCCTCCAACCGTCCGGGCGCCAAGTTCTGCGGCACGTGCGGCACGACGCTGGCGACCGGCGGTGTCCCAGCGGCCAGCGCGCCAACCCAGCCAGCGAGTGGAACGTCCGAACGGCGCTTTGTCAGCGTGCTCTTCGTCGACCTCGTCGGCTTCACGCCCTTCGCGGAAGAGCGCGACGCGGAGCAGGTGCGCGAGACGCTCGACCGCTACTTCGGCCTCGCCCGGCTCGCCGTGGAGCGCTTTGGCGGCACGATCGAGAAGTTCATCGGCGATGCGGTGATGGCCGTGTGGGGCACCCCGACGGCGCACGAGGACGACGCCGAGCGCGCCGTCCGTGCCGGTCTGGAGATCGTCGACGCGACGCGCAGCCTGGGCCCGAGCATCGAGGCGCGCGCCGGCATCCTGAGTGGCGAGGTGGCGGTGACGCTTGGCGCAGAGGGTCAGGGCATGGTCGCGGGCGATCTCGTCAACACCGCCAGCCGGCTCCAGTCTGTCGCCCCGGCGGGCTGCGTGCTGGTCGGTGAGGCGACGATGAACGCCGCCAAGGCAGCCATCACCTTCGAATCCGTCGGCGCGCAGGAGCTCAAGGGCAAGTCGGCCCCGGTGACCGCGTTCAGGGCGATGCGCGTCGTGGCCAATCGCGGCGGAGGTGGCCGGAGCGACACCCTCGAGGCGCCCTTCGTGGGCCGTGACGAGGAGCTGCGCCTGCTCAAGGACCTGCTCCACGCGACGACGCGCGACCAGCGCGTCCGCCTCGCCACGATCAGTGGTCCGGCGGGCATCGGCAAGAGCCGCCTGACGTGGGAGTTCGAGAAGTACATCGACGGTGTGGTCGAGACGATCTACTGGCACCGCGGCCGCTCCCCGGCGTACGGCGAGGGCATCACCTTCTGGGCGCTGGGCGAGATGATCCGCCGCCGGGCCGAGCTGGCAGAGACGGACGACGAAGGGACGACCCGGGCGCGCATCGCCGCGACGGTCGCCCAGTACGTGCCCGACGCAGACGAGCGCGGCTGGATCGAGCCGGCTCTGCTCGCCCTGCTCGGCGTGGAGCCGGCGCCACAGGGCGGCCGCGACGCGCTCTTCGCCGCGTGGCGCACCTTCTTCGAGCGCATTGCGGAGCAGGGCACGACCGTGCTCGTGTTCGAGGACCTGCAATGGGCGGATTCAGGTCTGCTCGACTTCATCGAGCACCTCCTCGAGTGGTCCAAGAACCGACCGTTGCTGGTCGTTGCGCTGACACGACCGGAGCTGTTCGACCGCCGGCCGTTCGGCGCCAGCCACCGCATGGCCACCGCGCTGGCGCTGGAGCCATTGCCGGAGGAAGCGATGCGCCAGCTGCTCGCTGGGCTCGTGCCCGGGTTGCCCGAGACGGCGGTCCAGGCCATCCTCGGTCGCGCCGACGGCATCCCGCTGTACGCGGTCGAGACGATCCGCATGCTCGTGTCGGACGGCCGACTCGAAGCGGTCGATGGGGTCTACCGTCCGGTGGGCGAGCTGCACGACCTGGCCGTGCCGGAGACGCTGCGCTCGCTCATCGCGTCGCGCCTCGACGGCCTCGACGCGACCGACCGCAGCCTGCTCCAGGACGGGGCGGTGCTGGGCCAGCGCTTCACGGTTGCCGCGTTGGCGGCACTGTCCGGCCTTGCCGGCGACGACATCGAGGGTCGTTTGCGGGCGCTGGTGCGGCGCGAGTTCCTTGATCTCGAGGCTGACCCCCGTTCGCCTGAGCGCGGCCAATACGGCTTCGTCCAGTCACTCATCCGCGAGGTCGCCTACGGCACGCTCGCGCGACGCGAACGGCGGCCGCGCGCTACTTCGAGGCGTTGGGCGACGAGGAGCTCGCCGGCGCCCTGGCGTCGCACTACCTCGCCGCACACGAGGCGTCAGCGGAAGGCCCGGAGGCTGACGCTATCGCGGTCCAGGCACGCATCGCGCTGCGCGGCGCAGCCGAGCGAGCGGCCGCGCTGGGCGGCCACGAGCAGGCGCTGTCCTACCTCGAGCAGGCGCTGCGGGTGAGCATGGATCCCGCCGAGCGGGTGACGCTGGTCGAGCTGGCGGCCGAATCGGCCAATGCCAGCGGCCGCGACGAGCAGGCGCAGGGCTACGCGCGCGAGGCGATCGACCACTACGCTGCGGTCGGCGACACCGCCGCGAAACTGCGCACGGTAGCCCTCCTGGGACGGGTCCTGCTCGACAACGGGCACCTCGACGAGGCGGTCGCCTTCATGGAGCAGGAGCTGTCATCGGTCGCCGAGGGTTCGGACAGCCCCGAGTCGGCCGAGGTGCTGGCCAATCTCTCGCGCGCCTACATGCGCACAGACCAGAACCAGCGCTCGATCGACACCGCCGACCGGGCGCTCAAACTGGCCGAACCGCAGAATCTCGAGCGCATCGTGACCGAGGCGTTCATCAACAAGGCTTCGTCCATGCACCGCCTGGGGCGCCTGCGCGAGTCGCTTGCGCTGCACGTCTCGGCGGTCGAGCTGGCCGATCGCAACGGCTACGTCGACCTGCAGTTGCGCGGCCGCAACAACCTCAGCGTCGCCCGGGTCGAGAGCGAGCCGGAGCGCGGCCTGGAGACGGTCCACGAGGGCATCGAGCTCGCCCGCCGCCTGGGCCAGCGCGGCATGTTCAACTGGCTGGTGGGCACGTGCGCGATGTACTCGGGCTCCATCGGCAAGGCCTGGGACCGCGCCATCGACCTGACGGACGAGACGCTCGCGAGCTCGCCCAACGACTACGACCGGGCGCGCGCGTTGCTCACGCGGAGCCTGCTGAAGGCCCGCCGCGGCGAGGATCTCGATCAGCTCGTTGCTCAGTGCGCCGCCGCCGCACAGGGTATCCACGACGGCCAGATCACCGGCGGGCTGGATTACGTGCGCGCTGAGGTTGCCATCGTCCAGGGTCGTCCCGCAGAAGCTCACACGGCGTCGGTACGCGCGCTCGACGACTGGAAGGATGCGGCGCCATTCGTGCTCCAGCGGGCGCTCCATGCAGCGGCGATCTCGAGGCGTCTGCCAGATGCGCAGGAAGTCAAGCGCATCCTCGATGCATACCCGAGCGGCGCGCCCACGGCCGTGGCGGCGCGAACCTGGGCGGCGGCCATCGTTGACGGCAGTGCGTTCGAGACATTCCGGGCGATCGGCCTGGGGTTCGACGCCGCCACCGTCGTCCTTTCAGCGCTGCGTCTCTGGCCGGGTGAGGCAGAGGTGGCCAGCTGGGCGCCACAGGCACGGGCGATCCTCGAGGGTGTCGGCGCGCGACCCTATCTGGAGATGCTCGACGAGGCTCTCGCCGCCGCGCCCGTGGCCGCAAGGCAGACCCGCGAGGCGCCCGTCACGGAGCGCACGACCGCCTAGCTCGCGCGCACCTGCTGCGCGGCGCGGCAGATCTCATCTGCCAGGCCGACGGACGCGGGTTCCATGCGGCACATCACCTCCGCCACGCCTTCCTCGCGCCATGCGCGCAGCGCCGCTGCAATGTCCGCTGCACGGCCCACGACCTGCTCCGGGCCGTTGGCGCTCGCCTCGGCCGCGTCGAACACCCCGATGCCGGCGCTGATCTCGATCTCCGCCGGGTCGCGGCCGATAGCGACGCAGGCCTCCGCCAGCCGCCGCCGCTCGTCGCGGAACTCGTCGGTAGGCAGGCCGTACCAGACGCTGTTCCAGCGATCGGCAAAGCGCGCCGTGAGTGAGAGCATGCGCGGCCCGGAGCCGGCAGTCAGGATCGGCGGCCCCTTTGGTCGCGGGCCACGCGGGTGGAGCGCGGCCTCGCCCCGTGAGAAGCGGCCCTCGTAGTCCGCGCGGCCGTCTCTGAGCAGCGGCGCGATGATCTCGAGCGCGTCGGCGAAGACGCTCACCCGGCGGCCGAACTCGAAGCCGAAGGCATCGAACTCGGGCTGGTGCCAGCCGGCGCCCAGGCCCAGCACGAAGCGCCCGTTGCTGATCTCGTCGAGCGAGTTGGCCGCCCAGGCGATCATGCCCGGGTTGCGAAACGGCGTGCATAGCACCAGTGGTCCGAGCTCCACTCGCTCCGTCGCCTCAGCCAGTGCGGCGAGCATCGACATGGACTCCCACAGCCCGCGCTCGATCGCGCCGCCGCCGCGGATGAACAGGTGGTCGGCGACCCAGATCGAATCGAGCCCGCCCGATTCGGCCACCTGGGCCAGCTCGCGCATCTCGCGATATCGAATGGGGACGAGCTGCGGCCCGCGCTCACCGATGGGGATACAGAGACCCACGCGCATCCGATCAGCCTAAAGGGCGCAGCGGTAGACCTGCGCCGCCTACCATTCGCGGCATGACGGCACCGCTGCGCGTGCTCGTTGTTGACGACGAGAAGCCGATCCTCGACCTCGTGGGCGGTTACGTGGCGCGCGAGGGCTGGCAACTACTGAAGGCGAGTGACGGCGAGAGCGCGCTGGCCATCGCGCGCAGGCACCAGCCCGACGTTGTCGTGCTCGACCTGATGCTGCCCCAGCTCGACGGCCTGGAGGTCTGCCGCCAGCTGCGCGCCTTCTCGGATGCATACGTCGTGATGCTCACCGCGCGCGGGGAGGAGATTGATCGGATCGTCGGCCTGTCCGTGGGCGCCGACGATTACCTCGTCAAGCCCTTCTCGCCGCGCGAGCTCATCGCGCGGATCAAGGCAATGACTCGCCGCCCGCGCGGGGCCGGGCCTGCGACCGAGCTGCCGGAAGGCCTCGAGATCGACGAGTCGCGGCGCGCTGTGCGGGTCGACGGGCAGCCGGTGGACCTCTCTGCGCTCGATTTCGACCTGCTGGCCGAGCTCTGTCGCGACCCGGGTGCCGTCATCCGGCGCCAGACACTGCTCGACCGCGTATGGGGCCCCGATTTCATCGCCGACGGCCACCTCGTCGATGTCCACATCGCCAGCCTCCGCCGCCGCATGGGCGACGATGCAGCCGCACCGCGCTTCATCGAGACCGTGCGCGGTGTTGGTTATCGAGTGCGGGCCCGAGCCTAGCCATGCGCCTAACGTCACTTCGCGCGCGGCTGCTGGTCGCTTTCCTCGTCGTTGCCGCCGCGGCGCTGGCGACGGTCTGGATCGGCGTCCTGCTGGTCGGCCCGGGCTACTTCGCCGACGCGATGGGCCATGCCCCGGGCGACCCTGCCGGTGAGGCGATGGACGAGGCCACTCGTGCAGCGTTCGCCGACGCGATGCTGCGCGCCCTTCTCGGCGCCAGCGTCATTGCAGTTGTGGCCGCCGTCGTCGTCAGCCTCGCCGTCGCGCTGCGTATTGCCCGTCCGGTCAGCGCGATGGCAGCTTCAGCCGGACGCATCGCCGGTGGTCACTACGCCGAGCGCGTGCCCGCCGCTGACCCAGACGAGCTGGGCGAGCTGGCCGACTCGTTCAACGCCATGGCTGCGTCACTCGAGGACACTGAGCGGCGCCGGCTGCAGCTGGTCGGAGACGTGACCCACGAGCTGCGCACGCCCTTGGCGACGGTCGACGGATATCTCGAGGGGCTCGAAGACGGCGTTGTGCCGCGGACCGATGAGACGTGGCGCCTGCTCCGCTCGGAAACGCGGCGCCTGAGCGTCATGGTCAACGACCTGACAGAGCTGTGGGGCGCGGAGGCCGGTCAGCTCGTCCTCGCGCCGGAACAGGTCGACCTGCGCGCGCTCGCCGCCGACGTTGCCGAGCGCGTCGCCCCGTCGGCCGCTCAGAAGGGGGTCAGCATCGAGGTCACCGGCGAGGCAACCGCGTTCGCCGACCGTGACCGCGTCACGCAGATCATCTCCAACTATCTGTCCAACGCGGTCCGCCATGCGCCGGGCGGGACGAGCGTCACGATCGACTTGCGCCATGGCAATCGCGTTGCCCGCCTTGCTGTCACGGACGCGGGGCCGGGGCTTACTCCGGCCCAGCGCCAAGCCGTCTTCCTGCGCTTCTATCGCGTCGATCCGGCGCGCAGCCGGGCTGAAGGCGGCTCTGGCATTGGCCTGGCGATCGTCGCCGCCCTGGCATCAGCGATGGGCGGCCGCGCGTGGGCGGAGAGCGACGGACCCGGCAAGGGGTCGACCTTCCTGGCAGAGCTGCCCGGCTTGACCAAAGCTTGATCTAAACCTGAGCGGCCCTCGACTCGCAGCCTGACGCGCGGCCGGATCCTTGTCGCGACGGGAGGTCCGCGATGCCGATGCTGGGCTGGTCAATGGGAATCGATGCGTGGCTGTTCATGGCGGCATGGGTCGTCGTCATGGCCGTGCTGGTCTGGTTCCTGGTGCGTGAGCCGCGGAAGTCGGCGCGCGATGAGGCCGTCGAGATCCTGCGCACACGCCTCGCTCGGGGCGAGATCACCAACGACGAGTTTTCCCGGGCAGTTGCACTGCTCAATCCGCAGCACCTGAACCAGGAGGGTTCCCGATGACGACCGATGTCCCGTCGCGACACGAGCGGCGGCTAGCGGCGATAGAGGCGCGCCGCGCCGAGCGCGACCGCGCCCATCAGCGTTCTGAGCAGAACCGGGAGAGGTTGCGCGTGCTCGGCTTCGGCGGCGTGGTCGTGGCCGTGCTGGCAGTCGGGGGCTTCCTCGCCTTCGGCGACTTCCTCGACCGACCGGCCGCCGATGTGGGCACGATCGACGTGCAGAGCTCGATGGCCGGATTCACGCCGTCGGTGATAAGGGTCAAGGCGCGCACGACGGCCTCCATCTCGTGGTGGACAGACGACGCGGCCGGGCACCTTGAGCGTGGAGTTCACACCATGATCGCGCCGGAGCTGGGTCTGAACGAGGAGCTGCGCGCGGAGAGCCGGCGCATGATCAGCTGGCAGGTGCCCGACATGCCGGGCACGTACGACGTGTACTGCGACAGCTGCTGCGGCGGCAAGGGCAGCCCACAGATGCACGGCACGATCGTGATCGAGCCCGGCGACCAGGCATGACCGCGGAGACCTCCGCGCAGCTCAAAGCTCCCGGAGGCTGGCCCCGTTCATTTGGCGTGCTGACCATGAGCATGGCCGTGGTGGCGGTCGCTGCCAGCGCCTATGTGCTGGCGTTTCCGTTCGACACTGCCACCTTCGGTGGGCTGACCGCACCGACGGTGCTGGTATCCGGCTTCGTCGATGGCTTCAACCCATGTGCATTCGCCCTGCTGGTGCTCTTCGCCACCTACACGCTGACGCTGGTCCACGCGGTAACGGCTGATGGCACACCCACCAACGCCGCGCGGCGCTCGCTGCTTGGAGCCGGCTCGCTCTACGTGGGCGCTGTGTGGGTGACCTATTTCGTGATCGGGCTCGGCCTGTTCTCGTTCCTGAGTTGGCTGGGGCGCGACCACCTCGTGACCAGGGTCGCCTCGATCGTTGCCCTGGGCATGGCCCTGTGGATGCTCAAGGATGTCTTCCTGCCCGGCGTCGGGCCGTCGATGATGGCGCCCTCTGGAACCCATGGCCGGATGCACAAGGCGATGCAGCGGGGCGGGCTGGCGGGCATGCTCATCGCGGGCGTGCTGGTCGGCATCTGCACCGTGCCGTGCTCGGGTGCCATCTACCTTGATGTCGTGGCCGTGCTGCATGCCTCCGGCGGCGGCCTGACCGGCCTGGCGCTGCTTGCGCTGTACAACATCGCGTTCATCGCGCCGCTGCTGATCCTGCTGCTGGCGGTCAGCAACCGGCGTGTGCTGGGCCAGATGGGCCGCTGGAACCGTTCCAACTCGCCATGGGTCAAGGTCGCGATCGCAGTGGCGGTCATCGCCATGAGCTTCGGCCTGATGGTGTCGATGTGATCGAGACCATTCGCTTTCCAGTCGCCGGGATGACCTGCGCCTCGTGCATAAACCGCATCACCGGGTCGTTGCGCCGCGTCGATGGTGTCGAACGCATAAAGGTGGACCTGGGGCGAGAGACCGTCACCCTGCGCCGCGACCGTGATCGGGTGAGCGACGCGGCGCTGAGCGCAGCCGTTGCCCAGGCGGGCTACGAAGCAGACATGGGCGCGGCCACCGTCGTTGACGAAACGGGCGAGCAGCGCCGCTGGCTGGAGCGACTCTTCCCGCACTAGATAAGCACCCACCCACCGAGTCGGCGCTCGGGCTCAGGGCCCCAGACCGGGCCCGAGCTGCCGGCCGGAATACTCCGGGGCAGTATGCTGACAGCGTGAACGAGATGCACGCGCACGAGCATGCCGAGCACCCCACTCACGGTCCGCGGCACCCCGGTCCGTCCCGCAGCGGCCACGTCGTTGCCTCGCACAACAGGCACGCCGGCCACTCGGTGGCGATGTTCCGCGACAAGTTCTGGCTGAGCCTGCTGCTCACCGTTCCGGTGGTCGTGCTCAGTCCCGATATCTCGGACTGGTTCGGCTACACCCTCCCGCTAGTCCCCGGGCTGGAGCTCGCGCCGGCCGTGCTGGGCACAGTCATCTTCCTGTACGGCGGGCTGGTGTTCATCCGCGGCGCGGCCGGAGAGCTGCGCGATCGCCAGCCGGGGATGATGACCCTCATCTCGCTTGCCATCGCGGTCGCCTTCGTAACCTCGTGGGCGGGCACGCTGCAACTGTTCGATGTCGAGATCTGGTGGGAGCTCTCGACGCTGATCACGATCATGCTCCTGGGTCACTGGCTGGAGATGCGCGCGATCGCCCAAGCGCGCGGGGCGCTGGCCGCGCTGGCCGCGCTCTTGCCAGACACCGCCGAGCGCGTCACCGAGCACGGCACGGAGACGGTTCCGCTACATGATCTTGCCGTTGGCGATGTCGTTCTCGTTCGTCCCGGCGGCAGGGCACCGGCCGACGGCAAGGTGGTCGATGGCGAGGCGGACGTCGACGAGTCGATGATCACAGGCGAATCGCGGACGGTTGCCAAGCAGCCGGGCGACGCGGTGATCGCCGGCACCGTTGCCGCTGGGGGATCGCTCCGCATCCGCGTGGAGGCGGTCGGTGACCAGACCGCGCTGTCGGGGATCATGCGCATGGTCGCGGCCGCTCAGGCGTCCGGCTCGCGCGCCCAGGCGCTCGCCGATCGTGCCGCCGCGCTGCTCTTCTACGTCGCGCTGGCAGCAGGGGCGATCACTCTCGTGGCATGGTGGCTGCTGGGCGATCGCGAAGGTGCGCTGCTGCGCACCGCGACCGTGCTCGTGATCGCCTGCCCTCATGCTCTTGGACTCGCGATCCCGCTCGTGATCGCCATTTCGACCTCACTCGGGGCAGGTAACGGGTTGCTCGTCAAGGACCGTCTCGCGCTCGAGCGGATGCGCGACGTCGATGTCGTCATCTTCGACAAGACGGGCACTCTCACCGTCGGTCGGCCGGTCGTGGTCGAGCTCGCCGCGACAGACGAGCCGGAGCTACTGCGCCTGGCCGCCAGTGTCGAGGCCGACTCGGAGCATCCGCTGGGCCGCGCGATCGTGAGCGCAGCTGGGGCGCGCGGCATCTCGTGGCCTAAGGGAGAGGAATTCGCGGCGCTCCCCGGCCTTGGGGCGCAGGCGCGCGTGGAGGGACGCACGGTGGTCGTCGGCGGCCCACGCGTGGTCGCCGATGCCGGTCTTGAGCCGGCCGCCGCGAGTGCCCCTTGGGCGAGCGACGGCATGACCGTGTTGCACGTCATCGCGGATGGGAAGCTCGTCGGCGCCATTGGCCTGGAGGATCAGGTCCGGCCAGAGTCGGCTGAAGCCGTCGAACGTCTCCACGCCATGGGCGTCAAGGTGGCGATGATCACCGGCGACGCCCAGCAGGTCGCGGACTCAGTCGCGCGCCGACTGGGCATCGACGAGGTCGCCGCACAGGTCCTCCCGGCAGACAAGGCGGATGCCGTCCGGCGCTTCCAGGAGGGCGGGCGGCGGGTTGCGATGGTTGGTGACGGGGTGAACGATGCGCCGGCGCTGGCGACCGCCGATGTTGGCGTCGCCATTGGCGCGGGAACAGACGTGGCGGTTGAATCGGCGGGCATCGTGCTGGTACGCAGTGATCCGCGCGACGTCGTTGGCGCGATCGAGCTGTCGCGCGCCAGCTACCGCAAGATGATCCAGAACCTGCTCTGGGCGACGGGCTACAACGTCGTGGCGATCCCCGTGGCGGCGGGGGTCCTCGCTCCCTGGGGGATAGACCTGCCGATGGCGCTCGGCGCCGTGGCCATGAGCGCCTCGACCATCATCGTTGCCGCGAACGCCCAACTGTTGCGTCGCGTACAGCTGCGTCCGTCACCCAGCGTCACCGTCGCCGCCCAGTGAGGTAGGCTGTCAGGGCGGGGTGTAGCGCAGTTGGTAGCGCACGTGCTTTGGGAGCACGAGGTCGTGGGTTCGAGTCCCACCACCCCGACCATCCGTCCTGTGGCACACCGCGGCGGGTCAGTTCACGGTGATGGTGCCGGTCATCGCGCTGTGGATCGCGCAGTGATACGTGTACACGCCGACAGTGTTGAACGTGTGGCCGAACGTCGTCCCCTTGGCCACGTTGCCCGAGTTGAGCTCGCCGCTGCCGTCGGTCGATGTCACCGTGTGAGTGCTGTTGGTGGAGTTCCACCAGACCAGTCTCGTGCCCACGCTGATGGTCTTGTTCTTCGGGTCGAAGCCATTACTGGTCGAGTTCACGATCCTGATGTCGTGCGCGGGCGTCGCCGTCGGTGAGGGCGTTGGCGTCCTGGTGGGCGTGGGCTGCGGCGATGGCGACGGCGTCTTGGTCGGGGTCGGCTGAGCTGTCGGCGTCTTCGTCGGCTGAGCTGTCGGCGTCTTCGTCGGCTTAGGTGACGGCGTCTTGGTCGGAGTCGGCGAGGGGGTCTTCGTTGGTGCCGCAGTGTGTTGCGGTGTCGGGGTGGCCGTGTGCGGGGCGGTCGGCGGCGGTGACTTCGTGGGCGACTTGGAGGGCGTGGCCGTAACCGGGTGACTCGTTTCGCCCTGTGCGGGGGTGGGCGTGACCAGGACCGTGGGCG
>Ga0209641_10004971_pt1 | contig 10910 bp, 12 predicted proteins | sample RifCSP16_1_FD_184022 | JGI IMG/M metagenome (GOLD analysis project Ga0209641, IMG submission 184022) | Soil microbial communities from Rifle, Colorado - Rifle CSP2_sed 16_1 (SPAdes) (version 2) | ecosystem: Environmental > Terrestrial > Deep subsurface > Rock core/Sediment | place: Rifle...
AAAAATCTGTCGCCGTATAAATCAGCCATTGCTCTAAAGGGACTATTGCCATAAAATATCTTCAAGAACTGTTCCAGGCCTCTTTCTTCAAAAAATTTTGTATCGACAACATTCGGGATTTCTTCTGGAGAAAGCCCCTCTATATCTTCTATGACATGCTCTAATATGGCTCTTCTTATTCGATAGCTAGCCGGCGCACCCTTTATAGCAAAAACGTAAAAATATCCAATTTTTTCTCTTAAAGTTCCTATAAATTCCCTGACAGAATCTCTTTTTTCAGAAAATGGTTTATCTTCCCTCCCTGTTTTTTCTTCTAATGTTGTTCCATCTTTTTCGTATGAGTGCTGAAACGACAAGAACCCATTTTCCGGCATTCTCTTTTGTGCTCTTTCTCTTCTTAATTCCTTAAGTATTGCGCTTTTTGCTTCAACAATTAAATGCGATATGGGTGCATTCGGAGTTTTTTCAAGATAAAGCCAGCACGCAATAAGACCGATTTGCGTCAAATCATCGATATCATTAAAACCCCCGACATATCTTCGAGACATCTGTCTTATTCTTAATTCTAATTGGTTATAATCCATCATCTAGAGATTGAAATTTAATTTAATAAAATTAATTGTTGTCTTTTATATCATTTAAAATCTCAGAATTCTCCAGTCTTTTTCAAGCATTCTTTCGGCAACCTTTGAAATCCGCGTCTTTCTTGTCTCCGGCGTTTTTGCCATTAGAAGCCAGCGAAGATATCTTCTTCTTGTTGACGGCGCCAGGTTTGCAAAATTGTTCTTTGCTTTCTTGTTTTTGTTCAACTCTTTTGAAAGTTCCCTTGGGATTTTAGGATTCTTCGGGATTCCATGGTCAAATGCCTTTTTCTTTCTGCCTTCATGGTAAAATTTGAGTCCGTGGGATGTCATCCTTTTTTCTTTTATCAGCTGCTTTGCATATCTTAATGTATTTGTGCTCCAGTTGCTGTTTTGATTTCTGCGCTGGAACGTCCTTATGTATTTATTTTCGTCAACCCTTTTTACTATTGTGTCAATCCAACCAAAACAGATAGCTTCATGCATAAGCTCCATGTGGCTCGGAAAGGGCTTTCCCGTATGCTTCTTATGTATGACAAGCTCGACAATTTTTTCCCTGTCGTGATTTTTTCCCAGCCACTTCCTGAAATCATCCTTGCTGAAAACATGAACTTTTTTTATCGCCACAAACTGAAAAAGAATTAATTGTTTTTAATTTTAATTGTCAGTACTAAAATAAACACAAAGATGTTAATAGTAAAACTCGCTGGTTAATTATGTTAAAAATATTGTGCTTAGGACCATAATATGTTGTTTTACTTAACCGGCTTCATTTCATTCCAGGACAAATCAAACATGTTTTCAAGAGCATGAGCAAAGAATTCCGTGTTTATCCATACACCCACATCATAATTTGGATGGAATTTTTCGTCATCAAGTAGCATGAACATCATCTGATTTCCATCAATTACTGCAAATCTTCCCTTGAATTTATCTTGGTTTCTTACTTCTGCAACTTTCTTAAACTCTCTTGCGACTTTTATATTGTTATTATTTATTGGCGCAGCAATTCTTACCTTGACTCCGCGCTTTTTGCATTTTTCTAAACTTGGCATGAGCGCCTCCATTTTTCTGTTCAGTCCCTCTGCAGTTGTCATGATTGTCACAGATTTTTCTGCATCTCTCAGCATCATGTCCAAATGATTGTAAAGATTTTGCCTTCCTTTTATGCTTCCTGACAAATCAGAAGGCTCCACAAACTTAACTCCCTTTGTGAATAAAGAATCAAGCTCATCAAGAACCTCATCACCCTTCATAGTTTCAAGCCTCTTTGACTTTTCCTTTGCCTCAACCAGCAAGTTCTTTTTAACACGCTCAACAACCTCTCCCGGCTTTAATGCAACGAATTTAATTGGCTTTCCGAGCCTCATTATGATGAATCCTTTCTTTTCCAATGATTCAAGAATGTCATAGGTCCTTGATCTTGGAACATCAGAAATATTGCTTAATTCTCCTGCCGTGCTTGTGCCTCGGGAAAGAAGAGCTGTCCATACTTTCACCTCATATAGGTTCAAGTCAAAGATTTTCCTTAATCTGCTCAAAAATTCTTCTTTTACTATCATTTTATCTTATTAGTTGCTCGGTTGGATTTTTAAATATTGTTATGATAAAAGAGTAACTCTTATGAGATTACCTGTCAGTAACGATTATTCCTATCTCCCCTCTTTTATCTTTGATTGAAAAGTCTGTTTTGTTTTTAAATGTTTCTTTGTGGTGAGAACTCAAGAAGATTTTTTTTGCGTTTGTTCTTTCCTTTATGAAATTTTCCCGGGTTTTCAGGATTTTTCTGAAATCCTCATCTGTAATTATATGCAGTTCAATCTGATTTTTCTTCTGCAATCCGAGTTTTTTCCTGAATGCCTGAACCTGTCTGCTTAACTCCCTTGCATATCCCTCTGCCTCCAGCTCTGGAGTGATTTCTGTGTCTAGCTCGATAACCAATTCAACCGCCTTAGAAGCAGGAGATTTAAATTCTACTTTTTTAACATTCAATTGAGTTTTAATTATGTCCTCTAATATTTCATAATTATCAATTCCTTTAACATAAACTGAAACTTTAGATAATGGCCACCTTAATCCAATTTTATTTTTATCTCTCTCTGCCAAACCAATTTCTATCACTCTAAGGACATTTTCCATTCTTTTTTCCAGAATATTATTTATCTTTTTTTTGTCTGCCTTCGGCCACTTGCGGAGATGAACGCTTTCTTCTTTTACAATTCCCTTTTTTCTCAATTCCCGCCAGGCAAATTCTGTTATAAACGGGCAAACAGGTGCAAGAAGTTCAAGCAGACTTAAATAAACTTCTTTAACAATAAATCTTGCTTCCTTGTCTTCTCCAGACAAACGATCTCTTACAAATTGAATATAACCTCTAGAAAAATCATTCAGCCAGAAATCCTGCAAAGCCCGCGAGGCAAGATGCGGATGAAGATTCTCCAGTTCTTCAGTTACCTTGCTGACAAGAGAGTTCAATCTTGACATTATCCATTTATCCTCAACTTTGCTTATTTTTGTTCCTTTTGACTTTTCTACAAGATTTCTTAAATTATAAAATATATTTAAATTATTTCTCGGCTCTGTTGCTACATGGAATCCGAATCTCATTTCCTGGCTTGGATCCTGAATGCAATAAAGAAGCCTCATAGAATCTGCGCCAATCTTTTCAGCAGCTTCATCAAAAGGTATTGCATTTCCTTTGCTCTTATGCATCTCTTCTCCATGCTCGTCTTTTAATGTCTCATAACCGAAAAGAGATTTGAAAGGAACTTTTCCTGTTATTGCAACACTTGCCCACATCAACGCGTTAAACCACCCTCTTGATTGGCCGGGCATGCTTTCCGAAATCAAATCTGCTGGAAACCATTTTTCCCAGTATTTTCTGTCTGTTAAATAATTAAGAGTTGAAAAAGGAACAATGCCAGCATCAAGCCATGCATCTCCGACGTCCGGAATTCTTGAAACCTCTTTTTTACATTTCTTGCATTTTATTTTTATTTCATCTATCCATGGCCTGTGTATTTCTTTAAGATTATCAACTTTCTTTTTGTCAATGGAAACAGCCCTTAGCTCTTTCAGACTTCCGGCAATAAAGGTCTCGCCGCAGTCACATTCCCAAATTGGCAAAGGCAGTCCCCAATATCTTTCTCTTGAAATGAGCCAGTCTCCCATATTCTTGAACCATTCTTCCTGCCTTACTTTTCCATATTCCGGATACCATTTAACCCTCCTGTTTTCCGCAATCAGCTTTTTCTTTATTTCCTTGCAGCTTATATACCATTCAGAAACTAATCTAAAAACAAGCTCGTTTCCGCATCTCCAGCAGTGAGGATACCTGTGATTGTAAAGGACGATTTTGTATGCAGAGCCTATTTTTTCAAAATCATCCAGGACTTCTTTATTTACTTGTGAATATTTTTTCCCGGAGAAAAGCCCAAATCCTTCAGAATAAATACCTTCTTCATCCAGAGGAGCAATTACATTTAAATGCATTTTTTTCCCAAGCTCATAGTCTTCTGTTCCGCAACCAGGGGCAATATGAACAATACCTGTACCTTCTTCTTCAGAAGCAAGTTCCCATAGAACAACCTCGTGCTGGGATTTTCTTTGTTCTGTAAAATTATTATATGGCATGACATATTTCATTCCTTCAAGTTCAGATCCTTTTTTCCTTTCAATAATAGTATATTCCCCAATTAATTCCCCAAGCCTTTTTTCAGCAATCCAATAATGTTTTCCATCCTGTTCTGCTTTAACATACATTATGTCTTTATTTACGGCAATTGCAACATTTGCAGGAACAGTCCATGGCGTCGTCGTAAAAATAAGGAAATATTCATTTTTTTTGCCTTTTACAGGAAATTTCATGAATAGTGCAGGGTGAGTAACTTCTTTGTAGCCTTCTGTGACTATATCGTGTTTTGAGCTTGCTGTCCCGCACCTCCAGCACCAAGGCACTGCATCTTTTCCTTTATACAGCCATCCCTTATCGTGATATGTTTTAATCAAAAACCAATTATGCAGATTGTTGTTGTCTGACATTGTATAATAACTCTTCTCCCAATCCATCCACTGCCCAAGCCTGATTGACTGTTCTGTTTGGACTTTGGAAAACTTTTCAACTCTTCTTCTGCAGGACTGCGCGAACTTTAATATGCCAAATCGTTCAATGTCTTTCTTGTCCTTAAGTCCCAAATCTTTTTCTTCTTCCCTTTCAATCCATAACCCCTGGCAGTCAAATCCGTTTTGGTATCTTGTCTCAAAACCATTCATTGCCCTGAATCTGTGGAAAAGATCCTTGTATGTCCTGCCCCAAGCATGGTGAACCCCCATGGGATTATTGGCTGTTATGGGCCCATCAATAAAACTCCATTTTTTCTTTCCTTTGTTCCTTTTACTGAGCTTATCAAATATCTTTTTCTCTTTCCAGAACTTTAGGGTTTCTTCCTCAACTTTCTTAAAATCATACATGTTAATACTTGGTATTCTCCGTTTTTTAAGATTTACTTTTTCCAGCTTTTCCACTCAACCAGCTTTCCTGCATCTATTTCTATCTTGTCTGCTTTTCGCAACCTGCGAATCTGGCTTTTCTCAAGTATGGGAAAATGTTTTATTTTATCAAGATAATCATGGACAAACCAGATGTCTTCTTCAGAAGCCGCCCAGTTCAGATAATCAAATCTTGATAAATCTACAGGCAGGGAATAAGATCTCAAATTTTTCCTTCCTTTATCATCAAAATATTCATGGAAAAAGCTCATTACAAGCTCTCTTATATTTTTGTAAATTGGTTCCCTGTATCTTAAGACAGCATGATTTGTTTTTCCTATTGCCCCCCATTTGCCGTTTCTTTCAAAAACACAGATAACATGATCATCGTCGCTGTCATTTGCAAGTAAGTCAACAACCAAAGGTTTCTCTCCGTTAACACGCAGGGCAGCTGCGGCAAATAAGGCTCCTTCCATGCAATGTGCTTTATTGTTTTTTAGAACTCCTCTTGGAGAAAAACACGTTTCACCATCTTTTTCAAAGTTTATTGGAATTTTGTTAAGGAAATCCTGGATTTTCTTAGGCGTATCAAGCGATTTTAAAATTCGAAGTTCTTTTTTGTTAAGACCGAGCATGAAATTAAAAGGTAAAGTTAATTATTAAATTATTCGGAGGATTTTGTTGGTAATAAAATCTTAACACCTCTTCTTCTATGATGGGTTTTAAATCTTTCAAGTGCTTCTGCCTGCTGAGCTGATAAGAAAGCAATATCTTCTCTTTTACTGAAAGGGGATCTGGTTCTTGGATTTTCCCACCCGCTGACAGGAACCCATACTTCTACCTGTTGCCGTGCAATTCTTCTCCTATTATGTGGATTTTCTAAAAATTCCTTGCTTTCTATGTGTATTCCTATCTTTTCTGGCAAACAAGGATCATAAGATTCATCTAAATGATGATAATGCAACCACATTTCTCTGATGTTTTTATTCGAAAAGCTGTTTTTTATCTCTTCTCCTAAAAGACCTCTTAATTCCTTAATCGCATCTTTGTCTGCCAGTTGTCTTCCATATTTTAAGGGAAGCCTGCGAACACTCATCTGAATTCCAGCATAAAGGTCTGAGGTTCCGCCATCTGGTAATTTTGTTTTTCCCGTGTGTATATTATAATGATAAATTGGATTTCCATATAGAGTTCTCATAAAATCAAATCTTTCATCATTAAATACTTTAAGAGCTATTTCCAAAGCAGACCATTGTTGAGGCTCAAATGCCATAACTTTTGAAAAATGTATCTGTTTTTAAAGATTTATATCTTAAACTTTTCCAAAACCTCTTTTTCAAGAAAGTGAAGGTTGCTTGGTATTATGAAACAAAAAGGAGCTCTTATCTCCAGTTTTCCTAAATCGTCAACTGCACCATAATAAATTTTTGAGCCATCTGTTCCGAGCCGTGAACAAACAACGATTTTATCTAACTTGACATTAAACTTAAGAAAGTCTTTAGCCAATCTCCCAACAGCAGTATTAAAATTCATTCCAATATCTATTAAAATTAAAGTATGGGCTTTGATTCCTAAATTTGCTTTGACGACTTCCATATAACTCTCTGCATCAAATTTCGGCATGCTTGCTATTTTTCCGAATTTGTAAAGTTGTAACCCTGTTTCTGCAACAGCATCAAAGACAGAAGCATTGTAAATAACTTTTACTTTAATTCTGGATTTCTTTGCCTCTTCCAATAATGTGATGTGTGTCGTGGCTGTCAAAGGGCTTCCATAAACAAGCAATGCTACATCTCCCCTTACCGCTTCGTCGATAATCTCAAAACCTTCTGTAAATTCTCTGTCTGCAATGAAAATCTTTTTTCCAATAAGTTCTTCAATAGCTCCCTGAGAATAAGGAAGTTCTACAGTATAGTTTTCAAGATAAATTTTCTTGCATCTCTTCACAATTTCGAGGCCCTGTTTTGAAATGCTCTGATGATTCAATCCAAGTCCTATTAAATATAACATACAAAAATTATAGAAAATGAGTTTTTAAGTCTACCTTTTCAAGCTTCTGCTCGTGACAATCGCAATAAACAGGAGAGCGAAAAGCAAGGCATCATTTCCTAAAATCAATGCCAAGACAGCTCCAATTAATGATAAGATTATTATCAGCTTAAACCACAGTCGCCCCTGTCGTAATTCTTCTTTTGTTTGTTTTGCTAGATAACCTCCAATAGGAATTCCCAACGCAAGAACGATAATTGCTATGACAAATTTTATCGCCTCTTCCATAATAATATTTAAGAAACCTGCTTTTTATAATTAATCATGCCATACAAGAACTTTTTGATAGTTGCAAGCAAACTAGACAAGGCAGGAATAAATATAACAACACAGCTTAGCCAGTTTGGAGACTATAAGTTCTATCTTGTTGACAAGGAGATAATTTATACAGAAAACCTTGACCTGGAAAAGATAAACCAATATGATTTCATAATTTTTGCTTCAAAGCACAAATCAGAAAGCAAGGAGAAAACTCTTTCTGTCCATGCTCCCGGAAACTGGCGCAGCGCCGATTTTGGGGGCGTTACCGGGAAGGCATGCAAGTCTTCTGCATTGTTCATGAAATATCTTTTTGAAAAACTGAACCAGAAAGCAGAAGAAGCTTTTCTTAAAGAGTACAAGGTGACAATGGAGGCAACCCATCATGGTCCTTTGATTGACAAGCCATGCGTTTTCATTGAGATTGGCTCGACAGAATTCGAATGGACAGACAGAAGAGCTGGTTTTGCAGTTGCAAGAGCCATATCAGATGCAATCGCAACATTCAAAGAAAATCCATATCATGAAATAGCGATTGCGATTGGCGGTCCCCATTATTGCCCAAGTTTTAATAATATACAACTGAAATCAAATGTTGCTATTTCCCATGTAATACCAAATTATGTTTTTCCAATAACAGAGGAAACAATTACAGAAGCAGTTGCAAAAACAGCAGAAGAACTTGATTTTGTTCTTCTTGACTGGAAAGGGCTTGGAAATGCAGAACAAAGGCAAAGAGTTCTTGATATCTTAAAGAAGCTTTATCTCGATTACAAAAGAACAAGTGATGTGGATAAATAAAAAATTAAGATCTATTAGGATTCTCTAAAGCATAGGGTATATCTAATGAATAAGGACACCCAACACCATCTCCAACCTTATCCGATCTTGGATGAGATGCCTTACATCTTTGTCCATGTCCACCAGTATTATATGGGCATCTAACTTCGGTTGAAATAGTATCTGAACTAGGGCTTTTACGAACTAAAATAACTACATTTACCGCTTTTTCTAAAACATCATTACCATTTTCATCTCTTCCCTTACACCTGATTGGAAATCTTTGTTCTATATATTCTGTATATCTTCCCATGTTTATAACGTCCCTAACCAGTTTATAAATTTTTATATTCTGTAGAATTATCTCTTTTTTCTCCATGCAACTATTCCTATAACAATTCCGTAAGCAAGAGTTCCTAATCCGCCCCATATCAAGCCAAGTAATGGGGAAAGAGCAAGCCAACCAGAATATCTGAGCTTTTCAAAAACTCTCCAGTTAGAAATTATAAATAAAACTCCGACGGCAATCCAGCCAACAAAAGGAATTACAATAAGGAAAATCCAGGCCCAGTGGAAGCCCCCGAGCTGGAACCACATCGCTATGTTTGCAAAAGGAATCCATGCAAGCCACGGTTTCTTATGTCCTCTTTTTTTCGCGATAGCATACCATGCAAGGGCAAAATAAACATAAATTGCTATAAGTACCAGAACGAGAACGAACAAAACAGCAGCGAATGCAGCACCCAAAGCCCCACCAACAATGAAATCTTGCGGGCTTGTTAGATTCCAGTCTGTCCAGTTATACATGAAAAAAATAAGGGAAAATTGCTTATAAAACTATTCAATAGCAACAAACTTGTCTCTGCCCGTATTCTTTGCTTTATACAACGCCTTGTCTGCTCGCTCCTTTAAAGATCGTGAGGTGTCTTTGTTCTTATAACAAGCCAATCCTCCGGAGACAGTTATTTTGTATTTTCCAAGAATCTTGTCTTTTTTTATTGCATCTCTCAAGCGAGAAGTAAGCGCCTTTGCCTGCTCAAGAGTCGTATGAGGAAGAAGAATAAAAAATTCCTCTCCGCCGAATCTTGCAGCTACATCTGGAGTCCTCAATTGTTTCTTAACAACATCGGCAAGCCTTTTAAGAAATTCATCTGCCTTTAGGTGTCCGTATTTATCATTTACTTTTTTGAAGAAATCTATGTCAATTATAAAAAGGCAAAGCTTCTGCTGCCCTCTTTGAGCTTTTTCAAATTCCATTTCAAGTATGTTCTCAAAGAACTTATTATTGTACAATCCTGTTTTTTCGTCATGAACCGCAGCATCATAAAGAAGAGAAACAGATTCATGCATAGCCTCTAATAAGCTTCCTATTTTTTCCCTGAATCTTGGGTCCAAAGCATGTATTTTTTTATCCAGATCTTTGAAATCTTTTTTCTTTTCCTTCATGGATTAAAAAAGAATAATTAATTTATAACCTTTCCGTTTTCATAGACAAGCATCTTCCTTTCTCTAAGCTCTTTGAAGAATGGTTCTGTAGGAACGATAAATTCCGGCGAGAAGCTTCCGGGATTTTTTATTACTCCCTTAAGAATCATCTGCGCCATAATGCTTGCAGGCATTCCTGTATCAATATTGCATCCCGCATCTTCCCACCCCTTTAGCGGGGGAATGATACATTCCATGAGAATCTCTTTATTTTTTCCGTTGTGTTTACCCTTTATCAAAACCCAAAGGTTCTCTGTTTCTGTATATCCTTTTGGATATCCAAGGTCTTTCAATATTTCTGTGAGAAATTCATTTGGTGCTACACATGCGCCGTCAGCACATTTTCTTGGCGTAGAATTATTGAAGCCAGTGTCAATGAATGTTTGGATAGCTTTTATTGAATGGTCTGGAAAACCAGCCCAGAAATCAATATTCTTAACACCTTTGTCTTTTGTGAATTTATGAAAAGTAAATGTTTCTGGATGGTGGCCGACTTTGAATTCTTTTTCTTTTCCTATTGCCCTATGATAAACAGTAACTATAGAATTCATTGGTTTTACTTTGTATATCTTTTTGTTATGAAGATATGGTGCAGCTGCAGTGAATTCTTCCATTATGCTTTCCATTGAAAATGGAACAACGAAAACTTTCTGATTTGAATCCCATGCGAAACCTACTTCAACAGTATCTATTTTGTCAAATTTTTTATCTGCGTAATTAAGCATGACATTTCCTATTCCCGGAACAGAACCGCAGCCTGTAATATGAATAAGACCCTTATCTTTCAGAACCCTGTTCATGGCTAACTGGTCTCTTGTCATTGGTATGTCTGAACCAAGATCAAGAGAATGCACGCCCGCCTTGACACAGGCCTTCAAAGAATTAAGGTCCATGTCGCCTTCAACACAATTCACGACGACTTTTGCCCCTGATTCACGAATTACCTTGGCCGTATTGTCAATATTTTCAAGGTCAACATATTCAAAAGCCGTTTTTCCTTTGTATCTCTTAAGCAAATATTCAATCCTTTTTTTGTCTCTGCCGCACAAAAAGACATTGTAACCGCTTTCAACTAAATCACGGGTTACAATTCTGCCCTGCATTCCCGTAGCCCCTAAAACACAAAAATCGAATTTCATCTTATCTCTTTTCTTATTATAATACATAATTTGGATTTTTAAATATTATTAGCCTAGCAATTTCTTAAGATTGCTTAATGCGAAACTGACTCTTTTGCCAAGAAATTTCTGTAAATTTTCTGAGATAAAG
>Ga0209641_10004972_pt1 | contig 10910 bp, 11 predicted proteins | sample RifCSP16_1_FD_184022 | JGI IMG/M metagenome (GOLD analysis project Ga0209641, IMG submission 184022) | Soil microbial communities from Rifle, Colorado - Rifle CSP2_sed 16_1 (SPAdes) (version 2) | ecosystem: Environmental > Terrestrial > Deep subsurface > Rock core/Sediment | place: Rifle...
CGTGAAGGAAAAGGCAGCTCATCCAAGTTCTCCACAAAGCCTCTGGGCTCAGAAAACCTGACTTCGCCCTCCCCCTTGTAAGCGATTCCTTTCACCGCAGAGTAATCCTTGGAAGTTTCGAATTTTTCTGCGAGTTCAACCATCGAGTTTTCTCCTTCCCCAAGCACGGCAACATCGAACACATCAAAATAATCAGTCGGATCAAGAGTTGGCAAGGGACCACCGACAATCATCAAGTCGCAATCCTTTTTGAGAATGCTGGCAAGCTCAAATGAGGTTTTTTTCATGGAGAACATCGAGTAGAAGCCAATTATTTGCGGCTTGGAACCTCTCACTTTTTCGATTGCTCCCTTTTTGGTCAGAAAAGTGCAGTCAACCAACTCCACTTGGAAGTCCTTTTTCTTCAGTGAAGCTGCAACATAGCCCAAGCCAAGCGGTGGAAACCTGAAAATAGAATTGTCTTTAGACGGCTGGAAAAAAGGATAAACTAAAGTAACCTTCGTCACTTCACGGTTCACCTCCGAAGATTTCAATCCCGTACTCCAAAACCTCTTTTCTTGGGGATACCTCGTAATCCAGCCCAGACCAATCCAGACAATTCTTCATGGTTTCTCTGCCTCTGCGCAAGATGCAACTGTCGATTTTCCACAGTCGATAGCCGATTCGTCCTCGCAAGTCGGTGAGGCAAGCCGATCCAGCATTAATTGTGTCCCAAGCGCCCATTTGTTTGTCGATGAGGTTGGCGCCTTTAGAGTCAGCGTATCTTCCGAAGAAACTTGCACTCTGTTCGTTTAGTACAAAGATTTTCTTCAAACCCTTCTTTAGTAGATGGCGAAAATCAATTTCGACCTTGATTTTGCGGTCGCTAAAAGTATATGTTACTGGGACCTTGCCGATGGAAGCGGTTTTCATGAAGATGGATTGCACGCCCATGTTTACAATTAGCTCTTTCAGGGCGAGGAAACGGAAGCGTTTGCTTTTCTGATATAAATCGGTTAGACCCCTGATGAAAGCGCGTGCCTGCTGATTCTCTAAGCGGACGTTTCCAAGCTTGTTTCGGGCTATTCGGTCCATGGCGAATTCTTTCCTGATCTTAATTGAACCCTGAGTTTGTTTCACCCAGACTTCTGACGAACCCGAAAAATATGTTTCCTTCGGGTAAATCAAAACTGGAAGGCCGAAGCCCGTTCCTTCGCCGACTCTTTCGACGCAATTGTGAACGAATATTAGGCCTTTCTGCAGTTCGCCTATTTTCAGGTTGCAGGGCTTCGTGTTTGAGTAAACCTCAAGTGCGACAGAGCGTGAAATGGGAACAGTGTGTTTTTCTGAGTTTAACCGATTATACCCTCTGCTCAATGCTAATTCTGGGACAGAAGCCATTCGAGAAATCCTTTTCCGCTCTCCAAGAGCTTGTGGTTTCCGTAGCTTAAAAGTTTTCCATTGACAAACCTTGGGGAATTCGGTTTCTGAAATTCGGAGTATTCATTAATGTAGGGGTAATAACGAGTTATTGCTGGCGAGGATGAGGAAATACGGATACTGCACTAATCGATTGATGAGCAAAATTTATTATTGGCGGTAAGTAAAAAATTACACTCGGTTGAAATTAATGTCTTCCCGTTCTTCCAATTTAGGCTTGGAGTTAGGACAATGGTGAAGTTGGCGGAATTAGGCTTCTCAAAAAACGTAATAACTGAAACTATAGTTACCACATACAACGTGGATGGGCAACCGAATGCCGCACCAATGGGCGTAATCATGGATAATGCACGAAACATTGTTATTAGACCTTACATTGTTACTCAGACTTCTAAGAATCTGCAATCAAAAAAGTGCGCAGTAATTAACGTCACCTCCAATCCAGAACTGTTTTACCGAACAGCTTTCAAAGAGGTCAACCCAAAAGGAAAAATGCCGCAAGATTGGTTTCAGCGAGCAGAGACAGTTGATTCAGCGAGAATGCGCGATGCAGATGCATTCATTGAAGTAGTAGTGAAGGAAATAAACGCATTTGGAACCCAAAGGATAAACGCTTCATGTCAAGTCAAATTGATCAAAGCTCCAAAAGTATTTCCCAAAGTCTATTGCCGAGCTTTGTACGCGGTGATTGAAGCAATCGTCCACGCAACTCGCGTTGAGATCCTCATTGCTGACGAACACGAACAGGAATATGTTCAAGGGCTGTTGAAAAAAATCGACGAATGCAATTGCCTTGTGGAACGTGTTGCTCCACACTCACTTTACTCCGAAATTATGGACGATTTAAAAAGAAGAATTGTATTGTGGAGGATTAAAAGTGAAGGTGCACGTTAAAACTCCAGCGCGACTTCATTTTGGACTAATAGATCTCAATGGTGGATTGGGACGCATTTTCGGCGGAATAGGCGTCGGCATTGAACAACCGAATTTTATTTTGGAAGCTGAAGTTTCCGAGGAACTACGTGTTGATGGCTTAAAAAAAGAGCTGGTTGAATTAATGGCTAGAAGGTTCCTTGATGCTTATAACTTGAAAGGACGATTTGCTAGTCTTAACCTTAAACAAGAAATTCCTGAGCATGTTGGTTTGGGTTCGGGAACACAACTAGCTTTAGCAGTTGCTACGTCTCTCGCGAAACTCCTTAATGTAGAAGCATCGACACAAGAACTTGCGCTTGTGATGGGAAGAGCCCGACGAACAGGCGTCGGCACAGCGATTTTTGAGAAAGGCGGATTTGTAGTTGACGGAGGAAAACATGTTACGGACATCACTGGTTCGTCGGAGGGCTTTCCTCCGGTGATTTTTCATCAATCATTCCCAGAAGATTGGATGTTCGTGGTTGCGGTTCCGAACGGCAAGCCAGGTTTGTCAGCAGACAGAGAAGTTTCGGCGTTTGAAAGTCTTTCTCCAATGCCTGTGGAGAAAATTGGCAAGATATGCCGTTTGACAATGATGAAGCTTCTTCCAGCTTTGTTGGAGCACGACATCGAGAATTTCGGAGAAGCTTTAACCCAAATTCAATTGATTGTCGGAGAACAGTTCGCCAAAGTTCAGAGCGGCATCTATTCCAGCGAAACTGTTAGGGATGGCATAGAGCTCATGCGAAAACTGGAAGTCCATGGTTTAGGTCAGAGCTCATGGGGACCATCATTTTATGGGCTTTGTCACAACGAAAAAGAGGCCGAGAAGATCCAGCTGAACGTCCAGAAGCTCATAGACGAAAGTGTTGGCGGTCGAGTTTTCACTGCCAAAGCCAATAATAGAGGCGCACAAATTAGAGTTGATGCTGAATCTTGAAGGTGCTTCTGGTAACGGGGTTGCTTGCAGAAAAATCGGTTCATCATTATGCTAGAGAGAGCCGCGTGGAAACCGAAGTTTTGGTGTTGAAAACTCCTGTTGCCGCGTTTCTGACTCCTGAACAAATTGCTAGCGCAGTTGAAAACCTGAAGTGCCGCAATTTCGATTTTATTCTCATACCTGGATTGACGCGGGGCGACGCGTCAATTGTGGCTGAAATTACGGGGATTCCGACTTTTAAAGGTCCAAGATACGCTGCTGATCTGGCGGTTGTGTTGGAGGCTTTGGGCAAAGTTGAGCTTTCGACGGTGACGCCTGCTTGTGAGATACTCGCGGAGGAGCTTCAGCGAAAGGCTTTGCTTGAACTAGAAGTTGTGGAGAAGGCGAAAAATGTCTTGTTAAAGAAGCCAGGCAACATGCTGATTAAAGGGTTAGCTATTGGCAGAGATTTTCCAATGCGCGTCATGGCCGAAATTGTTGATGCGCCTCTAATCCCAGCTGACCAAGTTAAGACGTTGGCGAAGAAATATGTGGCGGCTGGAGCGGACATCGTTGATGTGGGCATGGTTGCAGGCGAATCTATACCATTGGAGGCTAAACGGCTGGTTGAGGCTGTTAAGAGTGTTGTGGATGTGCCTGTTAGCATTGATACGCTTAATCCAGATGAGATAATTGCAGCTGTTTCGGCAGGTGCGGATATTGTGCTTAGTTTGGATGCTGGCAACTTGGAAAAGATAGCTCCTTATGTTTCCAAGGTTGCCGTGGTTGCCATTCCCACTAATCAGCGTGAAGGACGCAGTCCAAAGAAGGCTGAAGAACGTGTAAATTTCTTGGAAGAGATAATTACAAGGGCTAAGAAGCTGGGGGTCGCCAAGATTATTGGGGACCTTGTTTTGGATCCCTTAAATGTATTGGAGTCTTTTGCTGCGTATCGCGACTTCGAAAATAGAAATCCTGACGTTCCCCTCTTTGTGGGTATTTCAAACGTTACAGAATTGATTGATGCTGACTCAGTCGGCGTCAACGCTTTATTGGCTCGTTTATCCAGTGAAGTGGGCGCAGGCATTTTGTTAGCAACGGAGAAAAGCCCCAAGGCGAGGGGCAGCATAGTCGAAGAGGTTCTCGCGTCTAAGATGATGTTTTTGGCGAAAAAGCGAAATTCAGTGCCAAAAGACCTCGGAATAGACTTGTTTATTTTGAAAGACAAAAGGATGAAAGAAGAACCCTATGATAGGGAATTGGAGTTAGAAACACCAGTGACAAATACTGTTGAAAAACCTGAGCAAGCTCCTTTGGATGGCGAAGGCGTGTTCAAGATAGTCCTTGATCGAGATGAGGGAAAAATCGCAGCTATTCATTTCGCCACAGCTATGATTGACAAGCCAGACAGGATAATAAAAGGAGAAAATGCCGAGGCCGTTTATGAAACAATTCTAGATTTGGGGTTGGTAAGACGACTGGATCACGCTGCGTATTTGGGAAGCGAGTTGGCGAAGGCTGAAATTGCTTTGAAGACAGGGAAAAATTACGTTCAAGATGCTCAGTTGTTTAGAAAGGGATGTTAAGCGACTGAGTCTGCTTTAAGTTTTTGTCTGGGTGGGTCGGAGCAAGGATTTTTTGAGCACTACAACTAGTGGTAGACCAATGACTACTGTCAGAATAATCAAGATTAATCGTTCCCAAGGGTAAACGAAGAAAATAACAGCCCAGTTCACCTGATATGCGCTAGTGGGTATTATTGGGGATTGACCAAGCACAACGTAAACCTGATTGAGTATGACTTCGTAAAGTATGTTTCCCATTAGGTGTTGCATCGTTGTCCCTATTAAGGCCAAGATGGCTAGTCCTGCAGTGGCGATTTTAGGTTTGAGGGTTTCGACCCATTGACCCGCTCTACGTCCTAGTGGGGAAAGAAGAACTAGGAAAGCTGCGATGTGCATCCATGCGAAAGGAACCAGAATAGTTGTACCGACGAATGGCATTTCAACGAAGAAACTTGTTAGCGGGTTCAGGAGAAAGAGTAAGAGCAAGATAGCGTTTAGTATCACTACTGGTAACCATTTGCGTCTGATTAGAAAACCGAGTGAAATTGCGTTTATTGTTGCTGGAAGGAAGTCTAGAAACATGAAGGACACGGGTCTGCCTAAGGCTATTGCTATGAAAGTGCCCAAGATTACGCTGAAACCGCCTATATAAGGACCTAATAAAATTCCGTAAAGTGGAGCAAGAGCATCCGAAGCAGAAAACCTACCGCCCTGAACGCCTATCATTGGAAAAGCTGGTGCCATCCTGAGCACCGTGTACAAGGCGGAAAATATTGCTATCAGTGCAATTTGTCTTGTGGTTAATTTCACGGCTTCACGGCTCCTGTGTAAAACTTTTCATCGGGTTGTATTTTTTTACATTTCGAGTATAAAAGATTTTCCTCAAAACCAACACCTAAAACCAAAATTCATCATTAATCGCCAGCTTGGATCCATTTTGCTCTCGTGAGTTTAATTCCCTTATTGTTATAAAGCGAAATCAAATGATTGTTGGTGCGTTGGTTCGGAAAGCGGATTTGTTACATTCGAGATGTGCTTATTAAAGTAAATGTTTTTATTGTCAAAAGTAAAGTAGATTAGGACTAGTGCATCATTTCTATTGAACAATTATACAGTTTGTGTGCAGAAATCTTTATCAATGACTGTGCTGCGTATGCTAGCATTAAAAATTTCGCAGAAAGGAAAATTGAGTAGTGCAAAATGAGGCTTGAAGATTTTTATTTCAAACTCCTCCTGAAAACGGAACCCATATTAGATGACACTACGCTCAGAGACGGCATCCAGATGCCTGGGTTAGCCGTGAAACCCAAAGACGCCGCAATGATCGCCAAGTTTCTTAGCGAAATAGGTGTCGAAAGAATCGAAATTTTCCATTATCAGGAACCCGATAAGAAAGCAGCTAAGGTTATTCAGAGAATGAATCTTGACCTTCGGGTTGCGGGATGGTGCCGCGCCGTCAAAGAGGACATAGACAGCGCCCTAAATTGCGACCTGCAGGAAGTTGGCATCTCACATCCCGTCTCGGATATACATTTCAAAGCTAAATGGCCAGACAAAACCCGAGAACAGATACTTGATAACGTAGTCGATGTGGTTGAGTACGCCGCGAAAACGCATGGGCTTAGAACGTTTGTTCATGGCGAAGACAGCACCCGAGCTGAATGGAGCTTCGAGAAGAAGTTCATCAATGCTATCACTGATGCGGGAGCAGAATGTTACCGTCTCTGCGATACCGTTGGAATAGGTCTCTCAGACCCAAACGCGCCGTTGCCAAACGGTATTCCAGCGAAGATGAAAGCCATCAAGAAGGAGACTCGCATAAGGGAAATCGAAATCCATGCGCATGATGACTTTGGAAACGCAGTAGAAAACACGATGGCCGCTGTCAAGGCTGCCTCAGGCGTGTGGGAAAGAATCTACGTGAGCACGACGTATCTTGGTATTGGCGAGAGGGCTGGCAACGCGGAGACAGAAAAGGTTCTTCTAAACCTCTACTTACATCATGGTATTAGGAAGTTCGAGGGCAAAACGCAGTTCCTGAAGCAAACCGCGGATTTCATTGGTAAAGCCACTGGCTACGTGGTTCCGCCCAATAAAGCAATTGTCGGTGATTATGGGTTTGCTCACGAATCAGGAATACACACTCACGGCGTTTTAAGTGACCCCTGGACTTACGAACCTTACCCGCCAGAACTCGTGGGAAACACGCGACGGTTGACGATTGGCAAACAATCAGGAAAAGGCATAATCAAGCACAAAATCCAAGAAAATACTGGAAAAGCCCCTACCGACGAAGCGTTAGCAGTTGTGGTGGAGAAAATCAAAGCGGTCTACGCGAACGGCAGAAGGGCTTCGCTGAAGGAAGAAGAATTCAAGAAGATACTTCAAGAACTAAACATCTAACCTTTGCGTTAAGATTCGAGTCCCTTTTTCTTATATGTCGGAAGCCTCAGAATATGAATACTTACCGCAAGTGCAATTACAAACATAGCAATTTGCAGAGTCCAGATTGGCAGTGGTATCTGATACATTGGAAGAATCACCAATGTAGCAACACTTATCGTAGTCCACATAACGGCAAGGGCAAAGACCTTGGTCTTCAATGGAATACCCCTTCCTTCTTGATACTTTCTAATGTATTCTCCGAACCATTTGTTATTAATGAGCCACGTATAGAGCCGTTCGGAACTTCTGCAATAACATGCAACTGTTAAAAGTAGAAAAGGGGTAGTTGGTAATACCGGCATGGCAATTCCAATAATTGCAAAGACAAGAGAAATTGTACCAGCAACAATAAGAAGAGCTCGAACGATACGGTTCTTTTTTAGCTTCATAGCTGGGTCTGGACAAGCTTTCTGCTCTGACATTGAGTTCCCAGTTAAGTAACCAAAATGCTGCTTTAAAAACAGTGTGATATAGCAACCATCCTGAAAGGTCCAGCGTGTTAAGGAGAATTTAATAACCCTCTTCGCAACAATGTTTTCCATCAGGTAGGTTAAATGGGAAAAGCCAAAGGCGTCGTACAGCTAATGCGACCAATCAACTGCGTGATGATGGGATTCGCAGTCTTTGTTGGTGCCGTTCTCGCTAATCCAGCGTTTGCTGGCGGCGACTGGCTGAAAATCGCGTACGGTTTCCTAACGGGTTTCACGCTTTGTGCAGCGGCGATGGTCGTGAACGATTATTACGACAGGGCGATTGACGCGGTGAATGAGCCGTCTCGTCCGATTCCAAGCGGCTTAGTCAGTGTACGCGGAGCTTTGGTTTTGGTTTTTGTGCTAACTGTTTTGGGTTTTGTCTTCGCGTTTTTCACGAGTGTTCTCTGTTTGGCGGTGGCGGCGGTTTCTTGGGTGATTGTTGTCGCTTATGTTACGGTTGGGAAGCGCACTGGGTTGCCTGGCAACTTTCTGGTGAGCGCTTGTGTAGCTACGCCGTTCGTTTACGGTAGCGTCGCCGTGTTGGATTGGGTTCCGTTGAACGTGTGGCTTTTTGCCTCGATGGCTTTCCTCTCCAACACTGGCAGAGAAATCACCAAGGGAATCGTCGACGTCAAAGGAGACGCGGCAGAGAGCGTTAAGACGCTTGCGGTGCGTTACGGCGAAAGAAACGCCGCCGTCGCCGCCGCTGTTTTTTACGTTTCTGCAGTCGCTTTAACTTCGCTCCCATGGCTTTTGGGGCTTGTTTCCTTCTGGTTCATCCCCGTCGTCATACTCACCGATATTGGATTTGTTCTGTCTTCGGCTCTTCTGCTCAAAGATTACAGTCGTGAAAATGCACGAAATATCAAGAAAATTGTTCTATTGTGGTTTGTGACTGGATTGTTAGCGTTTGTTTCCGGGGTTCTCCTTAATCAATAGCGCGAAATCTTCAGGGATTTGTCTATAATCTCCTCTTTCGGCATGTGTTTCTGCAACGGATAATTGTAATTGAACTCTGGTTTTTCGCTTTCATGTATATACCTGCATGATGCCCGCATGTTAACAATACATAAGTACATTCCACGCCCTTTGCCACATGAGGAATTAGACTTGTCTGAACGTTTCGCTAAGAAATGGGAAACAAGAAGAGACGAAAGCTCATTCACCGACACCATAAGAGGAGTAGTAAATCCACCGCCACCGCTGAAGCCACGCATGGACTTCGCAGTCAGACGCCTCCAACTCCAAGTCAACAAACTAGACCAAGCAAACGAGCGGTTCAGCCAGAAAGATAAAGCGCTCTTCGCCAAACTCGTAGATGCGTATGCTAAACACGACACCGCACGCGCCAACATCTACGCCACCGAACTCGCAGAAGTCCGCAAAATGGCAAAACTAGTCATGAACGCAGGACTAGCACTCGACCAAGTCATGCTAAGAATCAAGACATGCACGGAATTCGGAGACCTCGTAGCCACACTTGGACCAGCAATCGGAGTACTACGCTCCGTCAGCACCTGCATAACAGGAGTCATGCCAGAAGCAGAAAACGAACTCGGAGAAATCGGCAACATGCTCAGCGGCTTAATGTTCGACGCAGGACTAAACTGCGGATCAACCATGAACTTCAGCAACGTAAACGAAGACGCCGCGAAAATCCTTACGGAAGCAGCAGCCATCGCGGAGCAAAAGGTAAGCGCCAACTTTCCAGAATTGCCACCTGGGCTTCCAACGGGTCCTGTAGGCGTAAAAACTCCAACCCGACAATCTTAAAAGTAGAAAAAACCCTCTTTTTTTCTTCTTTCTCTATTTTTGCTAAGTGTCGATCTACCAGAAGCCGCCCTTAGACGTTATGCTGATTTCCGCATTAAGCGATTCCCTTCCTATGGATGAGAAGGTGAAGTTATAACGGCCACTTGATATTGTCGTCCATGCACTGTAGTAAATTGTTTGGTTCGCTTGCGAGGGTCCTCTGTATGCCCAGAGTTCCACTCCCTCAGCGGTTTCTACAGCGGCTCCCCATGAAGTTGAATTGCCAGAAAGCGTCACGTGCACTTGGACTTTGTCATTCAAAGCAGGTACCTCGAATTCTGTTTTTGCTTGGTCGGGTCCAACTGAGAAGGCGACTGGGAAGTTGACGATGGTGTGGGGAAACGTTATTGCTGCGTAGGCTACGCTAATCACAATGACTGCTACTAAGATAATTGCTGCTATTTTTAGTGTTCGGGAACCGATAGCCACTGCTGCTGGCACCTTGCTCCATTAGAGAAAAATGTTTTTTCTAAAAAGCTTTTGGGTATCTGCAAGCTCCGTTCTAAGAATTGGTCTTATATGTTTCATGACTGATTATACGCTGAGGTTCCTAAGCATTGAATGAACAGGGCGAAGAACAGCTTGAGTACGCGCTTCGAGGCAAGGCGTGGAGAGTCTACTGGTATCTCCTGAAAAACGGAAAACCAGTCAGCGTCAGAGAAGTCCAGCGCGCCTTGCGTTTCAGTAGCCCAAGCGTGGCGAATCATCATCTCGAGCAGCTTCGCGAGCTTGGTTTAGTGGAGAAACAGGAAGTTGGCGGACACTACGTTCTCGTCAGCCAAGTCAAGATTGGCGTGCTTCGCCATTACGTAAAGCTGGGGAAGCTTCTTTTTCCGAGATACTTCTTTTACGCAGTTTTCAGCACCGTCTTCTACGTGGCATACTTGGCTTTCCTTTTGCAGGATTTTAGCCGCGAAAATCTATTCATTATCTCGTTCGGAGCCATCGCATGCGGCATATTCTGGTACGAAGCTTACCGAGTCTGGACAATGCGACCGTTCTAACTAGTGGAACGAGTTGTTCTGTTGCTTAGGATAATATCCCTCGCCACCTTAGCTTATGGCAGTGAAAAAAGATGGTTCAACAAGAAGTTAAAAAGAAAACGCGAATTTACGGCACAGCTGCAGTATTAGCAGCGATGGTTTTAGTTTCATTAATCTTCGTCTTCGGTTCAACGCCAGGGTTAACGCCTAATCCCCCAATCACGAACCCAGACGGAACCCCTATAGTAACGCCTGTTGCTTCAGATATGAAACCTTTTGCCAGCTATGATGCGCTCAGAAACTACCTAACTACGAACACGAAAGGCACTTCCACATTTGGGGGAGGCCCACTTGACCAAAAGTACTTCGCAGGAGACTC
>Ga0209641_10004973_pt1 | contig 10909 bp, 11 predicted proteins | sample RifCSP16_1_FD_184022 | JGI IMG/M metagenome (GOLD analysis project Ga0209641, IMG submission 184022) | Soil microbial communities from Rifle, Colorado - Rifle CSP2_sed 16_1 (SPAdes) (version 2) | ecosystem: Environmental > Terrestrial > Deep subsurface > Rock core/Sediment | place: Rifle...
TATCATGGCTTTTGCATGCTCATGTAAATAACTTTCGAAATAAAACCGTATCTCTCCTTCCCTTCCACGCATCCAACCTCTCGCCCCCCTGCCTTTTTTATCTCTTCATGTTTCAGGGAACAGCAGTTCAATAAAGCAAGAAGCTCGAAGCGCAGGTTTTCTGCCTCTTATAAAAGGTATGGAACCGCAGCTATTTTATCTCTGTCCAGATCTTCTTTCAGTAAGGAGACGTATTTGGGGATTTCAGCCTGATCAAGCATGCGAATATATCTTATTCGTCCCACGTCTTTACGAATATACGTGCATCTCAAAAACCCAAGCAATTCAAGCTCTTTGATGATGTTAGTCACTTTACTCAGGGACACACAGTAAGTATTCACTTCAGCAGCCACCTTTTCATACTCTTCAAAGACATCTCTCACTGTCACCCTGATATCTTTCTTATCCTGGTCAAGTAACCTGATGCATGCGTACAATGTGAGTTTGATGTGAAGAGGGAGGGTCTTGATCTGATCGGCGATCATAACCGAACGTGGTTCATCAGCCAGGTAAACACATTTCTTTTCAAGATCCTGCGGGTCCTCTGCCCAACTATCGAATAATCTCATGACTGTATTGCCTCTGAGCCAGATTTCCTCACAATATCATATAATATAATGTTTCACCAGGGTCTCACCAGGGGAACGCATATGCACGCATGAAAGAGCCTCAAGATTTATTTTTACCCGTGACCGCCATTGCCGGATCACACTTCAAATAGTGGTACACTGCCTTAGAAATGGCCTCTTTAATTGAGGTCTCCCCGGACTTCTGTTTCACTGCGATCACATCTTCCTGTGGAAGCACAGATTGGACATGGACAATTTTCATATGGAAATCCTAAGATAAAATAAATATTTATTCTTAAATGATATATATCTATATTCAAATTATATATATTTATCCATCAATGATAACTAAAATTCACATGGATCTAAACAAAAGTCAGTATAATTTATATAATACGTGAAAAAGAATAAAATAAGAGGATCTACGGGAACAACCAAGGGAAATTGCTACTTTCAGTGTTTGAGCGCTTTCTGCCAGTACTTGTCTTACCGCCGTTAATAGTAATTGCTGGAATACAGTTCCATAACTATCCTTTCTATTTATCGGGTCAAATTTTTTGTAATCGAAAAGTTATTTATATTTATATATCTATATATAGTCTTGAAAGATGGATGATAATGTTGTAAGATATTTTATTACGGAATTCGATAACTGGATTTATTGGCTGAGACAATATTTTCTGAATTTTCTGTATTTGATTGAAGATTTAACTATTAATTCAGTAAATTTTATGACAGGATTAATTATTTTTTTACTGGATAGATTTTATGAAAATCCCATACCCTGGATTTTTATAGGTCTTTGGTCATTTATAGATTCATTAATATTATTTAAGTATTTAATCTCCCATAATGAAAACTATGGTGTAATTGGGTTTTTAGGAATGATTATCGGGACATTTCTAGTTGTTCTTTATGGAACAGGAATTTTACGTTAAAAAATAAATTCTTGAAAAATTATAGGTAGTTTCTTTAATTAATACGATAGTTATAATATTGATGGGCAGGAAGCTCTGTATGCGGCTTCTTTTGAACCTTACTGATGTAATGAATAATCGATGATTTAAAATAAGATGGATAAAAAAAATGAGAATATTAAAGAACGAAAAAGCATTATCTTCAGTCATTGGAGTTATTCTGATAGTGGCGATTACTGTAATACTGGCAGAAGTTTTAGCTGGTTTCGTACTCGGATCAGGTGGGTTTCTAACAGCTACGAACCCGCCAAACGTAAAAATAAGGGTAAAAAACAATTATGATACACCTGAGACAGATTTGATAATAGCGCACGAAGGCGGTGATACCCTGAGAGGTGGAGAATGGAAGCTTTCAATAGCTGAAATTGGAAATCCACCAGTTTACGTAATTTCTAATTTAACCAGTGATTTTTCTGTTGGGCTTCAAATAGATGCCAATTATTTAACAAATGCTAATAGCTGGGTATCTAATTCGACTTTAAGCAGTGGGGGAGAGATATTGAAATCGAACCATAAATACAATGTTAAACTGGTTCATATTCCCTCCAGAACTATGTTAGCTGATACACTCATCATGGTGACTGGCAATGATATTTCGGTTCCAGTTCAACATGTAGCTGAGATTCTCAGCTTCATAAATTATTCTGTTAGTAAGGGTACTCTGACAGAGACTGGCCAGGGAAATTCAAAAGCCCTGATGAACAAAATAGAAGCTGCAGGAAATCTAATTGAAAAAGGCAGCACAGCAGGTGCATGCAGTCAGTTAAAAAATGCTTACAATGAAACCGATGGATTGCCCCAACCCCCAGATTTCGTTATGGGAGACGCAGCCCCGTCACTGGCAAACCAGATACAGAATTTGATGACAGGCCTTGGATGCAAATAATGCAAGAAACGATTGAGATCAAAGAGAAGAGTCAGGATAAAATTTTCAGCCTCAATAGATTCAGGAGGTTCTATGAAATTCAAAAAAAATGAAGATGCTGTTTCTGAATTAGTCGGGGCATTGATGATACTTTTGATTCTGGTGATATCTCTTGGTATGCTGCAGACATATGAGATACCGAAATGGACTAAAGAATTTGAGAGGCAGCAATTCGATCAGGTTCAGAGCGATTTAATTAATTTCAGATCAGACCTTGAGGATGTGGCAATCAAGAACATACCAAAATCGAGCAGTCTGCATATGGGAAACAGGTACCCTGAACGCTACGTTCTGCGCAATCCTGGACCAGGGGTATCAGGAAAGCTTACCACATATCCACTGAATATCACTATCAGTTATGATATAAACGGTAATATAAACTATATAAACTACACATCATTGGAGATCATTTATGAAATGAATGGTATATCAGATTTCCCAAAACTGATATACGAGAATGGAATAATTATCATGGACTTTGGAAAGGGGAGTTATACAGAAGATAGCAATCGCCTGATTACAAAAGATAACATTTTCATTCCGATTTTAATGGGTGTCGATTCAGTCTCCTCAATGGGTGTGGAAACGTTCAACATCTATCCGATTTCACAACAAGACTATATCAGCCAGATTATTTCTTCAATGAATGTGACAATCGAAACCAGGCATCCTGAGGTATGGGCTAGTCTATCTAGCAATTTTAAACCATCGGGCTCAAATTTTAGTGTTGATACGGTTAATAAGACAATTAGTATTACTGACCTACATGGATATGGAGTGAGATTGCTAACCATGCCAAAAACAAATCTGCAATCTCAGAATCAAATATACTTTGGTACAATTACTTTTCCCGATACTACATCAAGCCCAGGCACGAGCGGTAAAAGCAGTAGCTGTGCTGATCCTGGGCGGATTGTGACGATGAAAAATGAGGGGTGTGGCGACATCCCTGCAAGTAATAGCATTCAGAAATTTATGATTAAAGACATCGAAATGGTTGAAGGAATTCCTAATGCTGAATTAAGATATTTGGTAAAAGATAAAACAAATCTCGTGTGGGAGGTAAGTATACTTTTATCCACTGATTCTAATGGTAGCCTTCAATCAGCGAATATTCAACAAAAAAAGCCAACTGGAGGCTATCAATGTAGTAACAGTAATGGCGTTACGATTGATCTTAACAATCGACAGATTGATCTGACGCAATGTTACAAAAACATTGGCATCAACACTCCCAATTTACTGACCGTCAATAAAATAGCTAATGATATATTATATGTCAATATATTAACCATTTAATAGCCCTGTTGTCCTGACCGTCCGATTAAAAATGATAATGTGTGAGGCTGCTCGTCCCATCGTTAATTTGAGGTGTGAATCTTTGAAAAACGACTACAATAACAGATGCAGAGAATGCACGTGGTTTGACCCTGCCTATGACCAGTGCAGCTTCTATGGAACAGTAAGAGCAGATGATGTGGCTTGCATGGAATTCCAGCCCGCAGATTAAAGCAGAAGGCGGGGGAGTGTAATGAACCTGTAAAGGACAGTAATTAAAGCCAGTACCTCGATTCTGGGAATATGCATTCTCACTTTTCAGTTTAGCCTTCGGTTGACGCAGCAGGCAAGAAATTGGAATACCTGCATCCAGAGGAACAGGAGAATGGAATGCATTTATGGATTACACCGAAAAAAGCAGACACTGCAGTATGTTCGTTGACATTGCTGGCAGATGTTGGTCATCTCATGCAGAGTAAGGTTAAATAGAAATAGAAGAAAGGCATTAAAAATACCGTGGGCAGGCATCGTTTCTAAAAAATTCACGAATAATACTCCCTACCCCTGCCCACTTATCATAACATAGTGCTGAAGTCCAAAAGTCCAGTATCCACCCAGGAAACAAGAGCATTTATTCGATCTGAAAACATACTTCAACAGTGAGCATAATAAGAAACTTATATGATCACTGAGACTGAGGTTCGCCTGGTAGCGAGAATTATCTTATTGACTTTAGCTGCCAGTATTGCCGTTATGACCGTGCAAAGCTTCTTTCCAGGCAACCCGGTACTGATAAATCGCCTGGCAGGTGGAATCATAGGTGTTCTGACCATCATGGCGATAAGGAAGATTGGTAAAGATTATTAACTGCTAAGATATATAAACCTATAATATAATAATGTCTTTGGACTTCCCTCCTCCTTCGAGATCTATTATTCTGTAACACAACATGAGACAGGGAAGTCCGTTTACTCTTTTCATCCCAGTAATGCGAAAGGTAAAGTTTTATATCTTTGTATAATTATAATATACCCTTTCGCTGTACAATCTCCTCTGCTCTCGGCGCTGCCTCTGCCAGCAGCATCTCAAACTTTTTCCTGCCAAGCTTCTCTTCAAGCTTTCTGAGGTTTGATTCTGTTGTTTTGAGCTCAGGGTTTTCTGTCTGGGTGTGTATCTCCTGAGCCAGAAGAAAGCACGCTACTGCCTCTTTGTATCTGTTTTCCTCCTCGAAAGTTGCACCAAGATTGTTTTGCAATGTGCCTTCACTTCGCCTATCGCCAGTGTCCTGAATAATCTTCAGAGCTTTTTCATAGAATTCGATGGTTTTTCCCGCATCGCCCAGATCACTGTATGCATTTCCCAGATTTCCGAACCATTTTCCTTCGTTTCTCTTATCCCCAGTTTCCTGTGCGATCCTGAGCGCTTTTTCAGAGTACTCTATAGCTTTTCTCGCCTCACCAAGATCACGGTAAGCACTTCCCAGGTTTCCAAGCGATGCGCCTTCGTTTTTCTTATCTCCAATCTCCTGTGCAATCCTGAGAGCTTTCTCATAATACCCAATGGCTTTTCTTACATCTCCAAGAACATGGCAGGCATTGCCCAGGCTTCCGAGCCACATTCCTTCATTTCCTCTATCTCCAATTTTCTGGGAAATCCAGAGCGCTTTCTCATAATACTCTATAGCTTTTCTCACATCTCCAAGATCACGGTACGCATTGCCTATGTTTCCAAGCGATGTACCTTCATTTACTGTATCACCAATTTCATGTGCAATCCAGAGCGCTTTCTCATAGTACCCGATGGCTTTTCTTGCCTCACCCAGATCACTGTAAGCACTGCCCAGGCTTCCAAGCCATATTCCTTCATTTCTTTTATCCCCAATTTCCTGGGCGATCCTGAGAGCCTTTTCATAGTACTCTATGGCTTTTTTCACATCTCCAAGGTCGCTGTAGGCGCTGCCAATGCTTCCAACCGCTATGCCTTCGTTTATTCTATCTCCAATTTTCTGCGCAAATGTGAGCGCTTTTTCATGATATTCCAGCATCGTCTCATGCCTGCCCCAGATCCAGTATACTGATCCAATGCTGTTTAGATCTGTTGCCATTCCTTTAATGTTCTTGAGTTCTTCATCGATTTCCAGGGCTTTCTTATAATAATCCCGAGCTTCGTTCAGCTTGCTGAGATAATACGCCTCATTTCCCAGCGTACGCAATATCTCTGAGTCTCTTATAACCCCCGGCTTGTCTTTCTTCTTGCTAATGGTCAGCTACCTCTTGTGCGGGTTTTTAACCGAATCAGTAAACTTCAGCCACTATCTTGTTACCTTCCAACCAGATATCAGCGTTCTCTTTTTTTCCCAGGGTTCGGTCGATCTCTTCAGGTATACCTATAACTCGCCTTCCACCGCTTTTGGTGATTTTTCGTTTGAAGATCACATTAGGTTTTCGGAATTTCTTTATCAGCTCTTCTACTTTTTCGCAGGATACCGCATCTACATATTCTTCACCGCATGTCGGGCATCTTGTACCTGTAAGCCTGGTTATTACGATCTCTCTCCCTTCAACTGTCGTGATAAGGGTGATATCATTGGCTTCTTTTGTCTGTGTTCCGCATTGTACACATTTTATCTCTATTTCGCTCATGTTATCTCATCTCCTCCTCTCGGATTACTGTTACAATAATCAGAGTTTGTTTGATTATGAAAGTGATACGTATGCCTTTACTTTCACGATCCCATCCACGCATGGTATACCGTAAATCTCCAAAGGCATCGATTTCTTGTTTGTATAGTGAACCGTGAAGTAGTACCAGTTTGATATCTGAAGGATAGATGCTATGGTTTTCACTACATTTTATCTTATATATCTCTTTACATATAGATTTTCCCGTAGGAGTCGTGCCGTAATCAAGACGCACCGGGAGCTAATGCGCCTCACCACCCCTCCACAAAAGCAGGATGAAATCTCCTGTAGCTCTCGTGCACCTGCTCAAAATCCTCTCCTACTTTCTCGTAATGCCATTCCTTGACAGCCATGGTATGCCCTGCTGCAACAGCGCTTAATTTCCTGCTCCCGCCTGCATTATCGTGATGCCTCTCCCCAGCTTCACGCAGCGCCATGCAGGTAACAAGATGCCTGGGATGAACCTCTCCTGTGATCGTTGTAATTTCCACAGACTTTACCGTAAGTTTCAACTACTTTATGTTTCTTCTGCATCTGATTTTGGGTTATGAATATATGAAAAATCCGGCAGCATGTTACTGGGCACTGCAGCTAATATGAATTCAGAATTGCATTGATAATAAGTTGAAAGAGTTCTTTAGGATCATTCGTGCTACCCTGGGCACCTCTCCGCTTTGCCTCTTCTTTATGTTCTGGTTTATTTGAGCCAGCATAAATGATGAATGGGGTTTTGATATTTGATTTTCTTAATGCATCCAATAACGTGTACCCAGCCTTAGGATCGGATGGACGGCCCATATCCGAAATAATCGCATTAAACCTCTGCAATCGGAGTTTTTCAAGTGCATCTTCGGTGGATTTGCTGATTGTGAATCTAATCCCTAATGCTTCCAATGACTTTCGCTCAAAAATGTTGTTTTCTGGTTTATCATCAACCCACAGTACTGACGCTTCGCTTAATCGATACCTGGCTGAATATGATGTCACAGAATCACTAACCAAATTAGCTATTTCGCGCACTCTATCCTCATTGAGAGGTTCTTGATCGCTTTCTAATTCACTGGATTTTCTCCCATAAGCAGTACCTAGCAATGCAGCGGCTTCAATTTGCTGTCGTTTTGCTGTAGCTTCAATTCCTGATGAACCCGCCTTTAAACTGAACTCACCAATGTTAGAAATAAAATTTTTAAGCGAAGTCTTAAAATATAATAGAATAATTAATAAAACTGCAGGCCAAATTATAGCCTGAATCAAAGAGACAATAACTTCTGCCATCTTGGTCCAATCTTCAATAGCCATAGTACCTTTTTATTGAAGTTATCTATTTAAATTATGTGTAACTTTTTTAGATACCAATGTGTAATTTTCTTTATTCATTATAACAAGGTCATTTAACTGATGCTAATTTATAAGTATAAAAAATCCCATATATTTCTTTATTGAGCCCAGCCGAATTTTTGGGTTTGGGATGTTTTTTGAATCCTATTGCTTTTTGCGAACTGTAATCTTTTCAACCATTTCACTTAGAGCGTGTCTGAAAATTAGATATACTTAAATGGATATTGATCTAGATCATGGGAGAAGAGATCAAAAGGAAACCATATCAGACAGACCTATCAGACGCTGAATGGCAAAGAATAGAGTCTTGTGTTCCGAAACCAAAAACAAAACGTGGCAGAAAGCGTGAACATCCCTACCGAGAGATCCTGAATGCCATCTTTTATCTGCTGCGTTCAGGTTGTGCTTGGCGAATGCTGCCTCACGACTTCCCGCCATGGAAAACCGTTTACCACTATTTTCGCCTCTGGCGCCTTAATGGAACTTGGGAATGTATTAATGCCAGTTTACGGACAGAAATAAGGACAGCAGAAGGCAGAAATCCAGAACCAAGCGCAGCGATTCTGGACAGTCAATCCGCTAAAACTACGGAAACACCTGGAGTGCGCGGTTATGATGCAGGTAAAAAAGTGAATGGACGTAAACGTCATGTATTGGTAGATGTTATTGGGCTACTGCTGATGGTTGTAGTTCATGCAGCGAACATCCAGGACCGAGATGGTGCTATGCTGGTTTTGGGAAAAGCTTTGGGAAAATTCTCTCGTCTACAATTGATCTGGGCTGATGGCGGCTATGCCGGAAAGCTAATTGACTGGACAAAGCAATTCTGCAACTGGATACTGGAAATAGTCAAGCGTAGCGATGATGTCAAAGGTTTTCAGGTTCTTCCGCGCCGATGGGTAGTGGAACGAACATTTGGATGGCTGAACCGCTATCGAAGGTTAAGTAAAGATTATGAAGGGTTACCTGAAACCAGCGAGTCAATGATTTATGCTGCGATGAGTCACCTGATGGTTAAGCGGCTATCACGCATTCAAGCTTCAAGTCAATGAAGGAATATTCAGACAAGCTCTTAGAGAAATACACAGGAAGATATTGGCGCTCTTGGGTTCAAGTTATGAGAAAATGTATTTGTGTTAGAGGTATCTGCGGAATGTGGGATATAAATAATACTTGTTGATATATATTATCTTATCTGGTGGCGGTGCGGTCATATAATCCAGTTATGAATCTTTTAAAAATTCTACTCTTTCAAATCAAAAAAAATGCTATTAGTAAGATTTTTATAATTATTATGTGATATAAGATCCGAAAGATATATATGATTCAAATATCGTTATAATCATCATTATCAAAAAACCGTTTGTTATAGGTGGTATATTGGGTCCATATTATACTTACATTAGGAGGGAAAAAATTAACAATAATATATAAAAAAATAATGTTCTGTTGGTTTATTTATGTATATTTCATAAGAAACCCAGGTTTAAATGGTTCGAGATGTGCGGGATCCTACCATATAAGGTGACTGGGTAAGCACATCAGTATGCATGAGTAGAATTGAAAGGTCGTGCGCGAACACAACCTTTCAGAGAGGAAATACCTTACGGCATTTCCTGCAGCATGTCGGTCGACTTACTGCAGGTATTAATCTGTGGGATTTGAATATAAATATTTCCTCTTTCTGCGATGATTGCGAATGGGTAAATGAAGAGAAGTCAAAGGAGGAAATAAAATGAATACGAGAGAAACGTGGAAATCCAAAGCATCTGCAATATGGGTGTGGTCTATGATCATATCGATTATTGCAATTGCTATGGTTGGAACAGCATCGGCGAAATCGCTATATGTGAACAAAGATCTAAATGCTAATAGTCCGATATCAGCCTATGATATACAACCAGCGCCAACATATTTAGTATATCAAATGACATCGGTTCCAACTCACTACGGAGGAGCAGGACTGGCTATTGATACAGACTCGGAGATTTTATTTGTGACATTCGAAGGATATGGTACAGTTGATATCGTAAATGCAAAAACACTGGCAAAATTAGGAACGGTTACAGCACCTAATGCAAATAACTTAGCTGGTATTGTTGTTGATCAGGATAAACAGAAAGTTTATTCTGTAGATCGAAGCACAAATCACTTATATGTATATTCTTGGGATGCAACCACCAAAACGCTAACAAACGACGTCACGGCATCGCCATATTATATACCCTTAACCGGAATTGCTTCAGGTGGTGCATATGGGATAGCACTTGATGAAGTACATGATCTGCTCTACTTAGCCGATTTGTCTAAAAATGTTAAAATCTTCAAAACTGCTGACTGGTCATCTGCAGGTACTATCACTGTAAGCCAGGGTGCCATGGGCATAGCTGTAGACACAAAGAATGGATTAGTATATACTGGAAATGCATACGAAGGTTATGGAAGCACACATCTGCTTAGCAAATATGATTTAAATACTAATATCGAGCAATCAAAAGATATAAGAACATTATCAGGTGGTGTTTCAACTGACAATGTTGTAGGACTTGCAGTTGATCCAGCGACAAGTTTGCTATATATTACAACAGGAAATCAAGGATCTGGAGGTTCAGACAGAATAATAGTATTCGATTCTGGACTGAATTATCTTTATGCAACTGTAGATATTGGAAATCCAACAGGAATTGCTGTTCCTGGAAAAGAGATATCATATAACCCCTTAAACCTACAAAAGACCGACGGATTATCTGCATGTGCCAATGCAGGAAGCACTGTAACATATACGCTTTCATATGACAATCAAAACGCATATGATGTGACTGGAGCAACAATCACAGACACACTTCCTCCTGAGGTGGATTTTGTATCAGCATCTAATGGAGGAACACTATCTGGAGATGTCGTCACATGGAACATTGGAGGTATTACCGCAGGAACTTCCGGACAGGTTACTGTGGATGTACAGATCAAATCAGGTACGCCAGGCGGAACAACAATAACTAACAGTGCTACAATTGACACCGACCAAACACCGCCAACGACTCAGAGTGAGACTACTGATACCTGCACTAATCAACCCCCAGTGGCGGAAGCCAATGGTCC
>Ga0209641_10004984_pt1 | contig 10899 bp, 17 predicted proteins | sample RifCSP16_1_FD_184022 | JGI IMG/M metagenome (GOLD analysis project Ga0209641, IMG submission 184022) | Soil microbial communities from Rifle, Colorado - Rifle CSP2_sed 16_1 (SPAdes) (version 2) | ecosystem: Environmental > Terrestrial > Deep subsurface > Rock core/Sediment | place: Rifle...
GATCGTCCGCGCGGCTGGAGCCGACCGAGTCCAACGCGCTCCGGTTTGTAGGGCCACATTGAATTCAGCGCTCCGTGCGACAGGTCTTCGTGGCGATCCAGTAAGCGAGCGTCCAACAGGGGACGACATGAGGAAATACGCCGTAGAGTGTGTCGCTGACAGAGTGGGACCTACGATCGACCGCAAGAAGGACCTGAACAGAAGACGCGAGGGCGACGAGGGACACAAGGATGCCTTGCCACGAGATGGACCTGTAGATCCAGCCCCACGGCTTGAACCATTGGGATTTCCATTCCCTCGACCTCCCGGATATGGATGATGCGAGCATACTAAGATCCGGCTGACCTGCAAAGGCCATCAAGTACCCATTGCCGGAGGGCGAAGCTGGTGGCACCTAGGGTTGACCGCGGGTTGCGGAGTGAGTTCTGGCCGGCGGTCTAACGCTCTCGTGTTGAACGCCCGGGAACTCGAGGGAAGGCATCCTGCAATGGAGCCCTCGCGCCGCCGGCTGCCGCGGCTGCATCGAACTGTCAGGCCGCAGCGTCATTGGTATTGGGAGAGATCCTCTTCGCGTCGCGACATGGCGACATAGGTTTCGAACGAGACGCCGGGGTGAGGAACTCGGCTCTGGCCGAGCCATTCACGGACACGTTCCTTGTGGCCGGTCCAAGCAAGCTCCAGAGATGGGAAAGGATGGATCCTCGTGATGGAGGAGGTTGGACCAGGAACGGCTTGGCTCTGGAATGTGGACGAAATCAATTGCGTGTTGTTCGTGAAGGCGGTGTAGAGTTTGACGCCCAGGCCCAGGCACAAAGCGATCGTCGGAGGGTCGGAGTGGCCCAGAAGTACGTTGGCTACGGCTAGGCGGAGGGGGCGGGGGAAGATGAGCACCTCTCTCCTTGAAAGTGCGAGGAGCAGGGCCGGCAGCTGAAGGACCGCAGAGTAGGGGGCTAAAGCTTCGAGGCTGAACGCTAGCAGGCGGAACCCCAACGGATGGAGTAAGTCGATATCGGTCGCGTAGCGAGCTCGAATTCTCGTCTGCAGGGGAGGATCCGTGATCTGACTATATTCCGCCATCGACTTCCCTCCGAGGATGGATGCTCACCCAACGGATTTGTGATGAGCCGTCCCACCAGTCAGGGTCCGTATCGCGCCGGACAGAGCGTCCGGCGTGCCGGGTCGGTCGAAGATCCCCGGCCCTTTCAGGGTGCTTCGCGAAGCGAAGCGGAGGGGGCGCGATCGAGTCGTTGCGCCACCGTCTGGGGGTTTCAACGAACTTGATGGACCCTCTCTACCACTTCTTCCTGTGTGTCGCAGTAAACCTGGAGGGAGATGGCCTCGTTGAACTTGAAGACGGGGCCGCCATTGAGCGCGGTGAATGGCTGCCCATCAAGTTCAAAGGCCACGGTCATGACCGTCCCGGCTGATCTTCCATGGATATCATGACCCGCCTCGCCGTATCGGATCACACGGATGATCCTTGAGTTCTTGAATATCGACGTGTAGAAGTCGACGGCCTCCTCGGCCTGATACGCAAACCACAAGCATGGGGCTATCATCCGACCTGCGTCCATCGCGCCTTCCCGGCTTGAATAGGAGTCCGAATGCGCCTACCGCAAGCATCCGTGTATCGGATTCGGGTCGCCGAGTTATTGGGCAGCGGTCCTCATCACTCAGGCTCGGAGGCAAGGGCCTTCGACATGTTGATGTTTGTGATCTCGTAACCAAGTTTCTGATAGAGCGCCCTTGCGGCCAGGTTGTATCCGAAGACATGCAAGGCGAGGCTGTTGACGCCAAGGCGGAGAGCTTCCTTCTCAAGAAGCCGCATTGCCTCTCCAGCGATGCCTTGGCGCCGAAAAGGCTCATCCACAAAGAGATCATAGATGAAGCCCGCGCCGCCGGCTGTCTGTGGATCGACGGAGAGCCAAAGGCGGCCAACGTGCGTTGCTTCGTGTTCAATAGCGTAGAGGTGCTGGTTGGGTGAGTCTAGTCCTTGCGGGAGCAGCTTGGCGTGGGCTTCTCGCGACCTCTCCAAGGCTTCTTCGGCCGTCCAATTGCCCGCCTTAACCTTCTCAGAAGCGTATTCAGGGATGCTCTCGGCCAAGAACGCCTGGAACTCGCCTTGGGTCATACGGCGTAGCGAGACCATTGTTGTCCTAAGGACTCACGTGAGCGGCGGAGCGTGTCGGCTGACCGACCAGGCATGGATTGTATCGCGCCGATGCCAGACGCTTGGCTGTCCGGGTCGGTCGAAAGATCCTCGCCCTCACCCCTTCGGGTGCACCCTGGGTGTGCGCCGCCCTCACCCCTTCGGGCACCCCTTCGGGTGCACCCTGGGTGTGCGCCGCCCTCACCCCTTCGGGCACCCCTTCGGATGCACCCCTGGGTGTGCGCCGCCCTTGGCGCCCTGCCCCCTGGGGCCGCCCGAAGGGGCGTAGAGGGCGAAGGGCGTAGAGGGCGAAAGGCGTAGAGACCGGAGGGAAGCACAGGGGCCTATCGAGCTGGCGGCGGCTTGATCGAGAGATGCGGTGGTTGTGGCTCCGCCGACCGACTCAAACCTTCTTCGTGTCGTCTCTTGGCATGAATTCGCCTTGAAGGGTTACGGCCCGATCCATTGCGGGGCGTTTGTTCACCCAGCTCTGGGTGAGGGGCAGGTCCGTGCCGTGTGTGAGCTCGGAGATGATGGTGAACACAGCGTCCGTGTCGGTTGGTCAGGGGCCGATGGGCCTCTCCAGATTGACAGTGAACATGAACGTGTTTCCGAACTTGTTTCTGAAACGAAGGCCCGCCTGGTCGGCGAGGGCCCTGATCTTCGCCATGGACTGGTAGTGAGGATCGGGCAAGACTTCGGTGATAGAGAGGAATCCGCCCGGCTTGAGGCAGGACCGGATTTCCTTTAGGGCAGCGACCTTGTCGGGTATCTCTCCAAGGACCGTCACAAGCAGGGCGCGATCGAATTGTGAGCGAGGAAGCTTGCCTTGGCCGAGTGGCGCGACGAGGTAGTCGATGTTAGCAAGACCGGCCTTAGCCGCCCTGGCCCGCGCCTTGGTGACCATCCCGGGCTGGATGTCGAGGGCGAGCACGCTTCCTTGAGGTGTCACGGCGGCGGCCATGGCTGTGGTGAGGAGCCCAGGGCCGCATCCCGCGTCGAGGACACGAATCCCAGGAGAGAGCTCCAGCCGAGCTAAGACGGTGGAATGATAGGCTGCGGTGAATGGGTTCTCGAGGAGCCAGGCCAGAGATGTGGGGCAGGGGAGTGAACGACGTTCGGATATCAACCTCCAACCGAACCACACGGCCAGAAGAAGGGCAACGATGAGCACGGGGGCGGCTATGTACATCATGCGACGGATCCAACTTCAAGGCGCCTAACGGCCTCGAGGGCAGCCGCCCGGCCAGGCAGGGTGAGTATCGCGACGAACTGAAGACCCGGCCGGCCGGGTCGGATTCGTAGAAATGTCATGCGCCATCGTCTTCCGCAGAGGCAAGAGTGGACGCCCGTCGGAGAAACTGCGCCCTGGCAAGAAACAGTAGAAGTAGCAGCAGGATGTTGACGGCGAGACTAAGGATGTCGAAGGCCCCGACCTCGTCGGTAACGCTCAGGACGGCCGAGGCTGCTACAAGAAGGAGGCCAAAGACGAAGATGCGCCTAGTCTGGCGTCCTACCGCCCGAGAGAGGAATGCCAGGAGAAGGGCATTGGCAAGCATTAGCGAAGACACGGCCACTCTAGCGGAAGTGAGGCCGCCGGCGGAACGCTGTCCCATGAGGATTCCGGCGAGGGCAAGGACAGCCCAAAAGAGCGCAGCCAACGCGAAGGCAGCTTGGAGCCAACGGAGGCTGAGGCTGGGCCTGGGTATCATGAGATCAATCGCGGGTTTGGTGTAACCCGATGCGCGGCGCCAGAACACAGCCTCAGAGGTTGGAGACCTCTCAAGGCAACTCTGTTCCGGTGAGGCTGTGACGCAACTTCGCCGGGTGCTTTCACTAGGTGCCTAGGATGCTTCACCCCACGCTTCCAGCAACAAGGCCCGGACTTCAGCATCGAGGTCCTCTGGCGAGTACAGCTCCATGCGGTGGGTGAACCGCCCTGGGGCGGGCTCGACTATTTCCTTCCAGCGGGTGGACGGATCCCGGTGGCGCAATGCGAGGGTGAGTACCAGCGGGGCATGCTTGCCACGGAGGTACTTAGCAGGAATCCAGGCCAGGCAAAGGCCTTACCGCGGCGAAATGCAATCTGGCTCTTGCCAACGGACATGGTCGTGGTCGAAAGGGCGTCCATCGCCCTCTGCAGGGCGTCGAAGATGGCTTTGGAATCCTCGTGGCCGTCAAAGAACGCGTCAAGGTCCATCGAAGGTCACCGGCGCTGAGCGTTGGATCTCCAGGAAGGAGCGGCGCGATCTCGCGGATGTGTTTTCAACGGGTCGGTTCCATCGACTTGTCAGCCGCGCGGAAATTCACTTCGATTGGCGCGAGCTTGCCTGCCGGAATCCTCGGGAGAGGCCTCCGAAGAGGACGAGTGAGATGGCGAAGACAGCCCCGGCGTCAAGTGGCTTGATCGCACCGATGATCAGGAGGACGGCCAAGGTGGCGCCTGTTGGATGAATAGAGCTAAGGCAAGCCGGCCGCTCATTTGTTCCTATCCTCCCGGCATTCCGGCGACGAAGAGCCGACCCGTGGGCATGATGGGCTCGACATCAGGCACCCCGGCCAGCCAAGCCCGTATCGCGCCGAAGCCAACACCTGGCGGGCCGGGTCGGGCGAAGATCCGCGGCCCTTGCGCCACGGGCGGCGCACACCCAGGTTGCACCCGAAGGGGTGAGGGCGAGAAGCGAAGCTGAGCGGGCTCCTTCGAGTTGTTAAGCGGAAGCGTCATGATCAGTTGTAGATCCAAAGGAAGAGGTTCCGCCCTTCGAACGAAGCCGTCTGGGCAAGGGGCACGAGGCGGGCGAGGAACTGGTCGGCGTTCTCCTGAGACCAGCCTTCTTCCTGGACCTCGCCGGTGGAGGCCCAACTGGCGGCAACCGAGGCTTGGTCTGGTGGGGCAATCTTGCCAAGGAACGTGATCAGTTCGTCGGGAAGCTTGATGAGCCATGGCCCCTTCGGAGAAGCCTGGGCAAGCGGCCGATAATCCCGTAACACTTCGCCAAAGGCCCTATGAACGAGCAACGAATGGAGTGCTGCGAGCTTGAGAGGATCGAGCCCGTCGATGTTTACGCCCTTGAAGGTGCCGAGGGGGTAGTCGGAGGCCACAATAGCCGGGATGTCATCGGAAGCTGCGAGTATGAGGTCCGCTGCTGAACTCATCGCACCATCTCCCTGGTACGCCTGCTGTCTGCCGCCCGGCGGCCTGGAGATGAGCCACCCGCCCAGTCCGGGCCAGTATCGCGCGGAAGGAAGGACCCGGCCAGCAGGGTCGCTCGAAGATCCCCGGCCTTTCAGGGTGCTTCGCCCTCTGGGCCCTTTGCCCTCTACGTCCTTCGCCCTCTACGTCCTTCGCCCTCTACAGGGCGCCACGCCCTTCGGCGCACCCGCAGGGGTGAGGGCGGCGCACCCAAGCGGTGCAGGGCGCCACGCCCTTCGCCCTCTACCCTCTTTAGGGCACCCGAAGGGGTGCAGGGCGCCACGCCCTTCGGCGCACCCGAAGGGGTGAGGGCGGCGCACCCAAGCGGTACAGGGCGCCAAGGTCGGCGCACCGAAGCGGTGCAGGGCGGCGCACACCCAGGGTGCACACCCAGGGTGCACCCGAAGGGGTGCCCGAAGGGGTGAGGGCGCGAACCGAAGCGAAAGGGGCTTTATCGAGTTGTTAGGCCCGCCTGGTCGGCTACTCTTCGAAGCGCCACCTGGTCGCGCTGCCAGTGAAATCGGATTCCATCCAGGCAAGTGCTTTCATTGGTCTAAGTCGGTACGTGGCGCCTTCCTGGAGGCGGTAGGCATACTTGCGAAAATAGAGCGCATCGAGTTCGTCGAACAGCCGTGCCTCCGCCAGGAGCTCAGGACGGCCCTCTATGATCGCGGCTTCGTCTCCGCTCTCCAGGTGGATGACGGCCCATCCGGTCGTTGCGATGTTTCGGCCCTTCCGGGAAAGGGGATCCGTGCTGAAGAAGAAGGCATTTTCGTGCCAAAGCCCCCAGACAGGGACAGCGGCGGGTACCCCATCCGCAGAGGCGGTGACAACCCAGTAGTTGCGTGCTTGTTCGAACCTTGAGGTGAGGAAGTCCCACGGAAGGAGGCCGAGGCCGTCGCTAGGCCCTTGGATGCCGTAGGCAGAGGGCATGTGCGGCCTTGCCGAGGGCGGTTCTGAGGGAGGTGTGCCCTTGTCGGCCATGAGGTCGGAAGATCAGCGAGAGTCTACACGAACGGGGAACTCTGCAGCTCCCAACGGGCTCGAGATTCGCGCGGCAGGCGAGCCCTTCGGCAGGCTTAGGGCAGGCTTTGCGAGGGGGAGCCGCCAGCCGGTATCAGGTTCGGGTGAACTCAACACCCAGCTGGCCGGGCCGGCCAATGGTCCCCGTGGGAAGACGGAGGAGGCCCCATCGAGGTAGGCGGCCGCGGACGTTTGTCCTGGGAGGAGGCGAGGCCCGGGTTGGCAGACGTAGGGCACGGCCGATATCGTCAGGGGGCAAGGCCTACCGCTGACCGGCTCGTCCAATCAGTTTCCACCCTGTCGGCAGCAGAACTGTGGCGAGCGCGATCTTCAAACCATCTCCAGCAACAAACGGGAGAACACCAGCGCCGAGGACGGCTTCCCAACCCACGAACCGCGAGAGCCACGTGATACCCACGATGTAGATGACTATGTTTCCGATGACCATGCTGAGGGCGGTGGTCCAGGGCTTGCGGTCCCAACCTCTCTCGCTCAGCCATCCCACGACAAATGCCGCGGCGACGAAACCTATCAGGTATCCAGCCGTGGGGCCGAGAAGCCTGGCCATTCCGGCGGCTCCTCCGGCGAAAATCGGCAAGCCCAGGACGCCCAACGTGATGTAAGTGATGACGGTGGCAGGACCTCTGCTGCTCCCGTAGAGTGCTGCGAGGAGCAGTACCGCGAAAGTCTGGCCCGTGACGGGAACGGGGGAGAATGGAAGGACAATCTGGAGCTGAGCGGCGAGGGCTATGAGCAGGCTGCCTCCCAGGACAAGGACAAGCTCGCGGGCCACTCCGGACTTGGGCCAGACGGCGTCGATCATGACTCCCTTATGTACAACCGCACTTTGCATTACGGACCCCTTTCTGGGCCATGCCGCTCAAAGGCGGCGGGATGCGATGGGATAGAGGAGCGGGAAGCGAAGGACCAGGGCCGCGGGAAGCGCAGGCGAATCGTCAGCAGCCTCCAGTATAGGGCGAGAACGGGGCTCCTTCAAGAGACAGAGTATGAGTTGAGCGCGTTATGGAGTGAACCAGTGGCAGTTGCCCAGGGTGGCCATTTCAGCGGCGGGTGAATCGCCAAGCGCCTTGAGCTGCCTAGCCAATTGGATCTGAGCTGCCTGGCCAGCCAGGCCGGTATCGCGCCTCAGTCAACCTCTGGCCTGCCGGGTCGGTGGAAGGTCCCCGGCCCTTTCAGGGTGCTTCGCCCTCTACGCCCTTCGGCGCACCGAAGCGGTGCAGGGCGCCAAGGGCGCGAAGCGAAGTGGAGGCGCTATTATCGAGTTGTTATACGGCAGGCAGGCCCACCATTCCCTCGGCTCCTTGGGTGGGTGTTCAGCGTCCTAGTAAGACAAGGGCCCACAGGAGCGCATCCGAGCACAGTCTTGGGTGGAAGAGGGGCTCGCATCCCGACATGCCCCCCGCTATTCTCGGATGGTTTGCTTCCCCTGGGGGAGGTCGGAGGGAGATGCTTGCCGGGGAGCTGGCTTCGGTGCCGGGCCTAGAGCGACATCCCGACCATCCCTTCCCAAGTGGTCCCTCAGGGTAGCTTGAAGTAGCTGTATTCCGTCAAGCAGGTTCCACCCTGGTGGTCCGCCGTACACAACGTGATAATGCCGATGGCCGTGCTGCCTGATTTCACCCGCGAGAGAGGTGCGTGGACGTAGCGCGTCTCGCCCGGCCACAGCTCATTGCCGTGATCAGGGGGACATACGGGCAGGACTGTGGCCGCAAAAGGATGTCGTTCCCTGGCTTGGTATAGAGTATCTCGAGTTGCGAAATCCTGTACCTCGACATAGCCAGACCAGATTCGCTGCCCGCCAACGTTCTTGACGGCAAAGACGACATAGAACGTGGACCCGCACTTTTCGAAGCTCTTGCGGGAGACCTCGAAGCCCACCTGAGGCGTGGGGCTCGGCGCCGGGGTGTAGACCGGCAAAGGTTCAACCTCACCATCAACTTGAGCGAATTCGCCCCACAACCAGCAACCTTCCTTCGGAAGCTCTGCGCCAGTGACATACCAATACCCCGGCTCGGGGCTCCGTCCGATCACCTGGGCGGCTTCACCAACCTCCAACACCCCCTGAAATAGATATTCAACACCGGGTCCGGATCGGCAGTTCGTATTCTCAGAGACGCTGATCCGGGGGGCTGGCGTTGGTGTCGGAGATGGCTCAAGCGTACTTGTCGGCGTAATGGTTTGTGTGCTGGTAGGCGGTGGAGACGTTTCCGTCGGCGAGTCCCCAGGCGTTTCGGGAAGGGTCGCAGTTGGAGAGGCCGGCCCCTGCCGGCAGGAACTCATAAGAACGATCGCTGCTGCCATCACTCCGATTTGCCGCACACATCGTTGTTCCAAGGCTCGTCTCCTCACCTAACGCTTCTTCCAGTACCGGAGTCTCCACTGAATTTCCGTCTATGCGGCGCCTGTTGAAGCGAAGCAGGTGGCTCTTCCGAATTGTTAGGCGGCGCTGCTCTCAGCCGGATGGATCAGACTGCGTAAGACCTGCTCCAGAGGAGGGATATCGGTTTCTCCTTTGAAACCTGCCATGCGGTCATAGATTTCCCCAGCGGCGAAGTGAAACCCTCCGGGCAGGCCTACCGAACTGAGAGTCATCTCTATTTCATGCATTTCGGCGACGAAACGCCAAGCCTTCGTTGTGGCTCGCCTCGCCCTCTCCTTCGCCTGGGCGGGGTGTTCCGATCCGTCCCGAGACCACTGCTCTTCGAGCTCATCCCTTATTCCCAACCCCTCCGCCGCGGCCAGGACGGCGCACAAGAGCGCTGTAGTGCCCTTGCTGTAGGCCCAGTAGACCTCATGGCCGGTGTTCTTGGCAGTCGCGGCGAGTGATTCCCCCATGGCACCCGGATGCAAGACCCCTATTTTCAGCCCTGACATTGCGCTCTCCGAATCCTACTGACTCTGCCCCGGCGCCCGCCTAACGACCTCGAGATTCGTGTGGCACCCCGGAATTGCGAAGGGGAGCCGCCCGGACAGGCGCGGCTCGTTTCGCACTGAACTCAATCCCCGGCTGGCCAGGCAGCTACATCGAGTTGTTGCACTGCCCAGAATCTCACACGACTCAACGGCCGGCCTGCACAAGGGCTTCGATCCAGGCTAAGTGCTCTGAGAAATGGTCAGCCGTATCTCCTTGGATCAGGCTCATCACAGTCTGTTGGTCGGATGCGGGAGTTTCAGGCGGGTAGTTGCGGATCGGCTGGTCGAGGTCCGCTTCCGTCAGTGGATGAACCAGGTCCATGAGATCGACATGGGTCCTTTGGAATTGGGAAATTGCCTCCGAGAGGGGGACACGCTCGCGCTGCTTGCGAATGACCTCATTCATCTCGTCGAAGGATCCGCTGGCGAATAGGGCCTCTTCCGTCCCGAGGGCTTCGTGGCGGGGCTTGCCCTGGAAGAAGAAGATCACAGATTGCTCCCAGGCGGTTAGATGCGTGATGTGATCCTTGACGGTCCATCCACGACCATCAGGAATCTCGGTCATCTGAGCACGGAAAGGCGCCCGAGATATGAGTTGAGCGCTGTCCAGCTTGTGTTGATCTCTGACAGCAGCTCGGATTTGGTGATCATCGTTCGTGGGCCAACATTCACACTGGATGGGAAAGGAATCGTCGAACGGCTTTTGAGGTCTGCCGCCCTGCCGTCGAAGGCTAGTATCGCATGGAATGACTGACCCGGCTGCAGCCGGGTCGGTCGAAGATCGCCGCCCTCACCCCTTCGGCCTCTACAGGCCGCCAAGGGCGGGCGCCCCTTCGGGTGCACCCTGGGTGTGCGCCGCCCTCACCCCTTCGGGTGCGCCGAAGGGCGTGGCGCCCTGCAGAGGGCGAAGGGGCGTATAGGGCGAAGCGATCCGGAGGGGCTCCATCGGGTTGGCAGGCGCCAAGTGAACCCCGGGGGGACTAGAGGTCCGAGCTAGGAAACGGCCAAGAGACGGATGGCCCAGTTCTTGGCTCGTTCGAGTTCGCCGGCCTTGAGCGGACCCTCCGTATCTTCCACGTAGAAGCCCTCGGGGGGAACGACCAAGTTGCCGCCCGCCTTCTTGAGTTGGGAGGCAATGCGCTTTGCCGCGTAGCCTCCCGTCTTCACCACGAACCGGAGGCCTGCCGAGTCCAGTTCGTCCGCCTTTAACCGCGTGTCGAATGCAGCCACCTTGACCCCTTTGAGGACCTTGGAGGGGATGGCCTTGAGGAGTGCAGCGACGGCCTCTGTCGGCCGGAAGCCGCGGGTCGGTGAGCCGACGACAAGAAGATCCGTCTGTGCCAACCGGTCGGAATCGGTATGGGATGCCTGGAGCAGCTCGACGGGTTCCTGGGCTCCAAGAGCTTCTGCAATGGCTTGGGCGATCTTCTCTGTGTTTCCGAACACGGAGTCGTAGATGACCAGTGCTTTCATGTTGGGCGCACTCGTGAGGGCGAGCGAGTTCATGGTACGGGCAGGAAGGGGAGCAGAGAATTGCCGAGGAGCAGAGGATGCAGGTGAAGGAAGTAACCCAGGGCCCGGCTCTTGGCGCCACACGACT
>Ga0209641_10004985_pt1 | contig 10897 bp, 11 predicted proteins | sample RifCSP16_1_FD_184022 | JGI IMG/M metagenome (GOLD analysis project Ga0209641, IMG submission 184022) | Soil microbial communities from Rifle, Colorado - Rifle CSP2_sed 16_1 (SPAdes) (version 2) | ecosystem: Environmental > Terrestrial > Deep subsurface > Rock core/Sediment | place: Rifle...
TAATTGCATTTAGATACGTTAAAGTACTGTAGCGCTTGGCTCCCTTATATTTCATCGGGTCTTTATCGTAAATCCCATCGACTTTAGTTGCCTTCATCAATACCTCACAATTAAGTTCCAAGGCTCGTAAAGCCGCTCCCGAATCCGTCGTAAAGTAAGGACTGCCCGTCCCCGCTGCCAAAATCACCACCCGACCCTTATCCATGTGCCTCACCGCCCGCCGTCTAATGAACGGCTCTGCTACTTCCTTCATTTCCAGGGCCGTCTGTACTCTGGTATCCACCCCTAACTTTTCCAACGCGTCTTGCAACGCCAAAGCGTTAATTACCGTCGCCAGCATCCCCATGTAATCCGCCGTTGCTCGATCAATTCCTTGCTGCGCCGCCGATAATCCCCGGAAAATATTGCCTCCACCCACCACCAACGCCACTTGTACACCCAACCCCACCACTATCTTAATCTCACTGGCCACTTCCTGGGTCGCTTGGGGCGAAATTCCGTACTGTCGCTCCCCTAAAAGCGCCTCCCCGCCAATTTTTAAAAGTACCCGTTTATATTTTGGCTGCTGCATAAATACCCTCCCCCCGGATTGTATCAAGCCGAAAGACTCGTTAGCAACGCCCAATTGACCCCTCCCCAAATCGGAGCTTTCACTATCTCTCTCCTCATCTGCTCACTTCCGCCCTACCCAATGCTCCGGATGCGCTTCAAAAATCTCCCTGTCCTGCTCACTGCAAAAATAATACTTCTCCCCTTTATACTCGCTCACTGCCTTCATCTGACTTTTCAGCTTCACCATCCCGCACACCGGATCTTTCACCATCTCATCTGTTATCATTTCTTACTTCCAAAATAGTTGTAAAGCCAGGCGAAAAGCCAACCGGAAACCCAAGCAGCCACCGTAAAGCTAACTAGACCCAAGACAAATCCACTCGGGGCAGTCTTCCAAGCAGACGATAGGTTTAGCATATGAAACCAAGTGCTGGCGATAGCTTTATAAAGTTCTGGAAATACCAAAGCCACCCCATAACAAACCAGGTAGTAGCTAGCACCCAACGCTCCCAGCGTATTTGCCATCACCATTTCGTTAAATTTCATTATTCACTCACCCCCTTCCTACTCCAACAAAGTCTCTCTGAACAATCAAGACACCTCCAGCTTTACCTGCTTTAATAATATAGCGTTCGCAACGACTATTAAAGACGACGCACTCATTAGAAGCGCCCCCCATTCCGGCCTTAGCATTATTCCCAATGAATAAAATACTCCCGCCGCCGCTGGAATTGCCAGCAGGTTATAGCCCGTCGCCCACCCTAAATTCTGCTTCATCTTTACATCAACTTTTTTGCTAAGCACTATCACCTTAACCACGTCTAAAGGATTACTTTTAACCAGCACTATCTCCGCCGACTCAATTGCCACCGAGGTACCCGCCCCTATCGCTATCCCCACATGGGCTTGTGTCAAGGAAGGCGCATCATTGACACCATCGCCCACCATCCCTACCACCAACCCTTTGTCTTGCAACTCTTTGACTTTATTCACTTTATCTTCGGGAAGTACCTCGGAAAACACCGTATCAATTCCCAATTCCTTACCCACCTTCTCTGCAATTTCTTTCTTGTCTCCCGTCAGCATGGCCACCTTAATTCCCATTTTATGGAAAGCCTTAATGGCTTCTTTTGATTCCGGCCTCAATCTGTCTTCAAGCACCAAAACCCCAAAGAGTTTTTTATCTTTGGCAACATAGACAATTGTTCCTACTTCATTTGCCAACACCTGTTGAGAATTAACACCGATGCCTAGCTCTTTCATCATTTTCTCGTTACCAACTACCACCAACTCACCACCAACCTTTCCTTGTGCCCCTTTTCCTGGGTATGATTTGAAATCTGTCGCCTTATCAAAATCAATTCCTCGCGCTTTTACCTCCTCAATGATTCCTTGAGCAATTGAGTGTTGCGAATGAATCTCTACCCCCGCCGCCAACCGCAGTACTTCTTGACTGGCCGCTTGCCGCTGGCTGCTAGTCGCTATTTTTGCTACTCCAAACTTTCCCTCAGTTAAAGTCCCGGTTTTATCCAAAACTATGTAACCCAGTTTTCTAGCTATCTCCAACCCCCTCATGTCTCTGATCAAAATGCCGTTCCTAGCCGCGAGCGCCGTGGTAATAGTCGTCACCGTCGGAATCGCTAACCCCAAAGCGTGAGGACAGGCAATCACGATCACCGTAATTGCCAAAGTGGCCGCAAAAATCGCCCCACTGGGATTAATTAAAAACCAATAAACAAACGTACCTGTTCCCACCACTATCGCCGTAATTGTCAATACATTAGCTGCCTTATCGGCTAACTTTTGTACACTTGGCTTCGTCTCTTGTGCTTTCCGAATGAGTTCCATAATTTGGGCAATAGCCGATTCAGAACCGGTCTTAGTAATCCGTACCGTTAACGACCCGTCGTTATTGATAGTTCCCCCAATAACCAAACTACCCTGCTTTTTGTCAATTGGCCGACTTTCCCCCGTAATCATTCCCTCATTCACACTCGACTCCCCATTAGTCACTTCTCCATCTGCCGGAATTTTCTCCCCTGGTCGTACTAAAACTATGTCGCCCTTCAGCAATTCCTCTGTCGCTACGTCAGAAATTTCTTCCTTACCTCTATTTTTGACAATCTTATGAGCACTGGCCGGAATCAGCTTTGCCAATTCTTTCAAAGCTCCACCCGTTCCCACCACCGCTTTCATTTCCATCCAATGACCAAAAAGAAAAGCCAAAACTAATGTGGAAATCTCCCACCACAAAGATTCACCGGTAAAAAGAAACGTTGCCGCTACGCTAAAGCCATACCCAGAAAGAACCGCCAAGGAAACCAACGTCATCATCCCGTAGTTTCTGCTTTTCAGTTCATCTCTGGCGGCAGTAAAAAACGGCCACCCTCCAAAACCAGCAATTACGCTTCCTAATAAAAAGAGCACTAAGTTTCTGCCGGCAAAATCAAAGCTAAATCCCAACCATTGTTGAATCTGCGACGACAAAGCCAATACCACCAAAGTTGCCGGCAGTATTACCCAAAACTTTTTTCTAAACTCTTCCATCATCAACCGATGATGTTCAGTATGATCATGCCCTCCCCCACTTGCGGCTTGCGGCTTATTACTTGTAACCATTAAGTCTTTACCCCTCATAGCTTGAGCGACGAGGGGCATCCCGCATTTAGGACATTTCCCCGGCTTATCTGCCACTACTTCCGGATGCATTGGACAAGTATAAGTAACGTTACTTCCAACTGTCATCTCTGCCTGATTATCAGTGTGACCCGGACAACAACTCACTCTCCACCTCCCTTTTTACCCCTTCTCCCCAGTAAAAACCGATAAAATAGTAACCCCACTCCTACCAAAAACACCGCGTCTAAACCTGGTATCTCATTCGTTTTAGCACTCACCGCTAGCGCCACCTCATTAATCTTCCGCGCCACTGCCGCCTCCGACAGCTTCATCCCCAGCGTACCAGTTGTCGTCAAAATAATCATCACTATCCCCGTTGCCGCAAACACCACCGCCCCCACCACGTTTCCCACCACCAGCTGATACGTCTTTCCCCTTAATCGCAGTAGTCCTAGTTGCCGTTTAAGAAACGGTTTTTCCAAAATATTTTTTCGGTCAATCACTGCCGCCGCCACATATAAAGGCATCACCATTCCCAATACATAAGCTGCCCCCACCAACAACGCTTGTAGCATGGACGCTGACAATGAACTCAAAGCCATCACCCCCACCAATACCGGCGCACAACACGCCGAGGTTATCCCCGCAAACACTCCCAAAGTAAACGTCGATACCACATCATGTTTACCTCGCCCAGTCATAGCCAAGTGAGGCATTGGCAACTTAATTCCGAAAAAAGTTAACCCCGCCACAAAAATTAAGAATGCCCCTCCCGCCAGATACGTATAATCATGCAGTTGAAAAAAAAGCATCGTTAGCGCTTTTACACCCAAAACTACCGGCATCAACACCACAAAAATCCCCAAGGAATAGACGAGAGTCATCAACACTACCTGTCTTCGCTCTCTAAAAATATTGCCTAAATATGCCGGCAATAAGTACGAAATACAGCAAGGCGCAAACAATGCCACCATCCCGGCGATAAACGCCGCTACCAGAGAAATCTGAAACACTGCCTCCATCCCATTCATCCTACCTCAACTTAATCCTCTTTAATCACCCTCGCCGTAATTTCCGCCGAAAGTTTATTAAATTCCGCCACATCAGTCTCAAGATAAATCGTTCTCCTAACCTCTCCCAAGTCAGTATCATCTTTATGCACCGCCGGATCAAAACTCACCTGAATTGGTACACTTGTGTACGCCTCTACCACCTTCTCCGCTATCTCCGCTTGCGTACAACCACACGACGTTGACAACCTGGTTACTCTCACCGGCTGACTCGTAAAGTTAGTCAAACTAAATTCTGTTCTGGCCTTATCCCCGTAAATCACCGTCCCTAAATTTTGCTCCGAAGGCGTTATCGCCACTACCGAATAAACATCTTTTAATGCCTCCACCCCTCCAGTTAAGTTGTAAATTCGTTGATAGCCTAACCGTTGTAGGGTCTCACTGGCAGTTTGACTCATCGCCCCACTGCGGCAGTAGACCGCTATTGCTGTTGCCGTATCGGTGGGTAATTCATCTCGCCTCGCCTCAAGATCAGTATAAGGAATAAAAACATCAGTCCCGGGTAAATGCGTCTGCTCTGGCGTATGCACATCCACCACGAAAGTCGCTGGATCGCTGATCAGTCCGACAAACTCCTGCCCACTCGCTTGCGTGATGTTTACCTCCGTTCCCCCTGTACTTTTCTCTGTCTCCCTCCCTCTTTGGCCTCGCCCCACCACTCCGATAACCACCACTCCTACCAACAATGCCAGTATTACTATCGTTCGCCTCATATTTACTTTAACTTCTTAATCCTTAATTCTAAAATCTTAAATCTCTCCCTATACCCTATTCACTATTCACTATTTTTACGCTCCACAGCTTCCCCCTCGTTGCGGTTTACCAGGAATCGTCCCAATTTGTTTCTTAATCGCTGCATAACCTTGCCCCGAACTATATTGGGCCGACAGCACTACCTTCGGGTCTACCTGATCCCAAGTCTTTCCTTCCTTAGTCCGAAAGTAATACGCTAAATCTATATAAGTGTCACCAAACCAATAGGAATTAAACTTCAAAGCTGCTTGATAAATCTCCTCTTCCGAAAATCCTTGGCTAACCATGAGCTCGACTAACCCTAAAATTGCCATCCCGTGATTACAGTCCGGAAAAGACGTCGGGTTGCCACAACAAGGCCGGTAAATGCCGTCGCTGATCTGCTTCACCATCTGGTTCTGCTCGCTCGTCAAAGGGATTATCTCCGCCGAGCTAAACAGTGCCACTGCGTCTTTGGCTCCCAATGTCCACCCCCCAGTTGAAGCATAGTTACCAAGCTTACTTCGATCTAGCCCCATCACTCCTTTATCTAAAACTTCCGATTTCTGGGTTAGTCCGAGCGCCCACAACGTATTCACCCAAAAATAGGCGTTCTCCGAGTTTATCGTTATCCCCTCCTCTTTCTCACTGGTTAAATAAGTCAGAAGCTCCTGCTCCCGCTCACCCTGGTAATTCTTCCTGTATTTAGCCAAATCAATACCTCCCGCCGCCACCAACTTCTTTCCCACTTCTCCCCACCGTATCGCTACCCTATAACCAGCTTGCGGCATCACCTCATCTGTCAAAATCTCCGCCGTCACCGTCGCTGGACTCGGACTCGGTTGAGTTTTTGTCAACCACCATTGCCGGGGTTGAAAGTCAACCTGAAACATTAACCCCGCTCCTATCCCCAATCCCACCGCTATCGCTAACCCCAATTGCCACCACCGTATCTCCTTAAATAACTTTAAAACTCGTTGCCACCAAACTCTTTTTCCTTTCATCCTTCTCCTTAATTAATTTAAATTTAATTTTAAAATCTTAGTCCTATTCGCTAATCGCTAATCGCTGTTTATTACTTCACCACCGTTGCCGTCAACTGGTAAGTTAATTCTGGACGTTTGCTATCATTAGTTTGTACACTCACTTGTCTAGTAATCGGACCAACCCCATTGGGCCCATGAAAGGCCGGATCAAATCGCACCGTCAATTTCACTGCCTCTCCCGCCGACACAGTCATCATATAACTAGAATTATCGTGCATGCCAAACTCCGGCGACACCTCCTCTCCTCGAGTTAACTGCGCCATCGTACACATACACGAAGTCTGAACCCGAGTTAGCTGCAAAGGTTCGCTCCCCTCGTTTTTGATGTCAAACACCGCCTCCACCACCCCGTTATTAATCCCGATTTCTCCCCAGTCGTAACGATTATTACCCACCCCTGCTACCGCTCCAGTTGTTGGCGTTACCGCTACACCAGGTGTCGAACGATAGGCCAAATAAACTCCCCCCACCACCAAAACTACCGACACTATTAAAATTCCTAACACCACCGAGGTATTCTTCACTTCTCCTCCTAAATTGCAAACGCTCCCGGCTGCTTTAGAAATCTATCCCGACAGCCGGCAGCGCAAAAATAATAACTCTGCCTATGATAGTGTGTGGCATAGGCCGCCGTTTTGGGCGACAATCTCATCCCGCACACCGGATCAGTGGTCAAAGGCACCAACTCCGCCATCCGATACGTAAATTCATCAGCCATCCCACTATTTTTATAACGACCAATGAGAATCTCCCGCAGTAAATCACTCGCTTTAGAAAAATTGTGGTGTGACAACCTGTAATACACTTGCTTGCCAGTCTTATGGGTAGTTACTACCCGCGCCTGCCTTAGTACCATCAAGTGCTGACTCAGGTTTGCCTGAGGTAAATCCAACATGTGCTGAATATCCGTCACCACCAGTTCTTGATTGCGCAGTAAATGGATAATCTCTAACCGCTTGGGATGAGACATCGCTTTCAATAATTCTGCATGTAACTGAAACACTTGCTGATACATACTGCTAACCTTGCCAAGTTCTGCTTTGCAGAACATATTCGCTTTTTCGAATATATTATACACTCACCCTACTGTCAACCACTAATTCCCCCCCCAGCCAGTGAGTTTGAAGATCGAAGCCTCTCTAACGTCCACCATTCATGATCGAATAAATTTCATTGCTACCAAAGAAGGCCACCGCTTGAATCAAACTCAATGCTAAAATGAACCATGACCGAAACCGCTACCTTTGCCGCTGGCTGTTTTTGGTGTACCGAAGCTATCTTCCAACGCTTAAAGGGAGTCCAATCAGCCGTCTCCGGATATACAGGCGGTGCCATAAAAAATCCTCACTACGACGCCGTCTCTTCCGGCACCACCGGCCACGCCGAAGCCATCCAAATTACCTTTGATCCTCATATCATTCCCTATTCCATCCTTCTCGATGTCTTCTGGGCCACCCACGACCCCACCTCTCTTAACCAACAAGGGCCCGACGTCGGCACCCAATACCGCTCCGCCATTTTTTACCACCACCAAAACCAAAAACGCTTGGCCGAAAAATCAAAACTGACTCTAGAAAAATCAGACCTTTATCAAGGCAAAAAGGTCGTCACCGACATTATCCCTATCTCTACCTTTTACCCAGCCGAAACCTACCATCAAAACTACTACAATCGCCAGAAAGACGCCTCCTATTGTCAAATCATCATCAACCCCAAACTCGCCAAGCTAAAAGATAAGTTCCAATCCTATCTAAAACCTACCTCCTCTACCTGACTAAACTCATGCTTTCGCATCTTTCCCCCAAAACCGCCCTTCTCCTCCTCATCCTTACCGGTCTCCTTCTTTACTTCAATAGCCTCTTCAACGGCTTTATCATTGGCGACGACGAAGACCAACTCCTCCATAATCAAAAAGTCCATTCCCTTATCAACCTTCCTCAATTTTTTTTGGGTAGCACCTACTATCGACCGGAAAGCGGCCAAAGCTACGGCCTCTATTACCGCCCTCTCATGCAGTCTACCTATGCCTTCCTCTACACTCTCGTCGGCCCTGATCCTATTTGGTACCACCTCCTCCAAATCTCCCTACATCTAACTAATACCCTCCTCGTTTATTCCCTCTTTCGCCGCTTTTTTTCCTCTACCACCGCCTTTTTTAGCGCCCTCATCTTTCTTGTTCATCCCGTCAACAGCGAAACTGTCCTCCACGTCGCCAACCTCCAAGAAGTGCTCTTTCTTTTCTTCGGCCTCCTCGCTCTCCACTCTCTAGTCACCACTCAAAAAAAATCTCTCAATCCTCTACTCTTAACTGGCCTACTTTTTCTCTCGCTCTTGGCCAAAGAAACCGGCTTTTTATTCATCGCCCTCGCTCTTATCTACTGTCTTGTCTTTGCTCGCTCTCATTTCTCTCTCGTCAGTAGAGTCGGCGGCCTCGTCTTGATTAGCTACACCCTGCTTCGCTTCGGCATCGCTAGGATTGGTCTGGGTAGTCAGTCTATCGCCCCTCTCGCTCATAGTTCACTAGCCACTCGTCTGCTTACCCTTCCCCAAATTATTACCCATTACTTCACCACCTTTGCTTTCCCCCAGCACCTCTTAATCGCTCAATTTTGGCAAGTAGATAATCCCACGCTCCTTAACTTCTTTCTCCCTCTACTCCTGCTAATCTTTCTAGCAACTTTAACGATTGCATTTTTTCGCAGCTTGAGTTCTACCTCCGCCCGACACCTTTTTCTCTTCTTTCTTACCTGGTTTCTCCTCACCCTCATCCCCCACTTAAACCTCATTCCCCTCGACGTCACCGTCGCCGACCGCTGGTTCTATCTACCCCTCATCGGTCTAATTGGCCTCCTCACCGTTATTATCCACTCCCTCCTCTCCCGCTTTACCCAAACCAAACTCCTCCTCGCTATCGTTCTCACCCCCTGGCTCATCCTTCTCACCAGCCGCACCTTTATTAGAACCTTTGACTGGCGTGACTCGCTCACCCTTGTCAGTCACGACCTCAAATATTCCCCCGGTAATTACTTTCTAGCCAATAACTACGCCACCCTACTCATTAGAGACAAAAAATTTATCGAAGCCAAACCCTATATCGAAGCCTCTCTCCAAAAATATCCTTATTTTGGCAACCTCAACAATGCCGCCATTATTGCTATCAAGGATGGTAATCTTCCCCAAGCCCAAGCCTACTTTGAACAGGCCTTAGCCCTTGGCCAGAATTATGAAACCTACGTCAACTACGCCAATAGCCTCCTCTATGTTTTTAAGGATTATCAAGCTACCCAAACCTTTGCCCAAAAAAGTCTAGCCCTCTATCCTAACAGCGCCCCTCTCTGGCTCGTCCTCGCCCAAGCCGAATCCCAACTCAATAATCATTCAGCCGCCCTTGAAGCCGCCCACCAAGCTTTCGATCTTGACCCCAACGACCTCACCCAGGCAGTCCTCTCCGCCGTCAAAGCCAACCGCCCCCCCGAAGTCGAACCATACCTCGACCTACCCCAATAAACATCTCATCTAAAATAGTAAAAGCGAACCAGATTACTAAAATTATAAATATCGGTCGAAAAACTCCACCGATCGCCGCATCGCCTCCCCAAACGCCCCTCCGCTCAAATTGTGATCCGCCCCGGGATAGATATAATACTCCACCGTTTTTTCTGCCGTAAACAAAGCCTCTTTTAAACTCTCAGAAAATTCAAACGGCACCGACCCGTCCGCCAAACCATGATGAAGTTGCACCGGCCCAGAAATGTCCGAAACAAAATAAATCGGCGAAATCGACTGCCAAAACTCCCTGTTCTGTTCCGGCGTGCCGTAGCGGTCGATAAGTTCTTGCCTGTTCGGTCGCCGGAATTGCCGCTCACTTTGCGACGGCATCCACGCCACTCTTCGCCGCCACTTATTCATCATATCCTCGTACGACGCTACCACCCCCGCCCAAATCACTCCCGCTTTAATGTCGGAAGAAACCACCATCGCCCGCAAAGTTAAGTGCCCGCCCATCGAATGCCCCCACATCCCGATTCGATTCGGATCAACTTGTGGATGTTTTTTAATTGAGGCCACCGCATTCAAAACATCACTAATGTAGGCATCGGAATAATACGCCCCCTCCGGATTCCCTTCCGACTCTCCGTGACCCCGATAGTCGGGTTTAAACACCATGTAACCGGCCCTAGCAAAACCATCCACATACGCTTGATACCGTTCCGTCGTCCGATACTGCTCTGGCGGAATATAGCCATGATTAAAAATAATCGCCGGCCAGCCCCCAGCCGGCCGTTCCCCCCTAGGCACCGTCAACAAAACATAAATCTTCAAGCCTTCAGACCGATACCACACCACATAGCGGTCATAGTTTGAACCGCTAGCCAACGTCTGCTCAATGGTTATTTCACTCCCCGGATACTCTTTACTCCGCTGTGCCGCTATCGTTAAGGGATGAAGTTTTTCTTCTCCCGGCCCACCTTCATTTTCCTCAAAACGCGACTGAACCAACTCCATCTCTGACGTTTTTGCCGACCCCAACACCCAGTACCCTCCCCCTACCGCTCCCCCTAAAATCATCAGAAACCCTAGCAGTAACACCATTCGCTTCATCATCAGTAAACCATTAGTATATCCTAAAAAAACACTTTTGATACAATAGGCCAATGCTGGTTACCTTTGTCAGCCAACTCCTTTCCGTCCTCACCGTCGTCGGCCTTCTCCTCGGGACGATCGTCAGCGCCAACGTGGTCCTGGAGACGATCTTCAGCATCCCCGGCCTCGGCCGGCTCACCGTGGACGCGGTGCTCGCGCGCGACTACCCGACGGTGCAGGCGGTGGTGCTGCTCTTCTCGGCCGTCTACGTCCTGATCAACCTGCTCGTGGACC
>Ga0209641_10004990_pt1 | contig 10892 bp, 7 predicted proteins | sample RifCSP16_1_FD_184022 | JGI IMG/M metagenome (GOLD analysis project Ga0209641, IMG submission 184022) | Soil microbial communities from Rifle, Colorado - Rifle CSP2_sed 16_1 (SPAdes) (version 2) | ecosystem: Environmental > Terrestrial > Deep subsurface > Rock core/Sediment | place: Rifle...
GCGCAGGAATCGCTGGTCGCCGCTGCATATCCTGCAAAACAATCTGACCGGGGATTCAAGATCAGGGACCATAAGACCGTCATTATCATCGGCCATCCGCCGAGGCCCATCCATGAAGCGGCTGCGCCCGCCCCGCCTCAAACGAAGCCGGCCCCGCCGCCGCCAACAACAAAAGGGTCGTCGCAGACACCCGCTGCATCGCCGGACAAGCCGAAACCCATCCCGATACAGCCGGCGCCACCGAGGCCTCAATGACGATTCATTGCGGAAGGCGCAGAGCAAACCCCGTTCGCGTTGCTCCGCTTGACGCGATCTTGTGCGGGGTAACAATGGAGCATACATGTCCGAAGAGCAACTAAGAACGCGTATCCAGGAGCTGGAACAGGAACTCGAAGGGGCTCATCTCCAGGCGAAGACCTTAGGCGACCTGCTTGAGAAAAAACTGAACGAGATATACACCCTCTATCATGTATCGCGGACCGTAAGTTCTCTGCTGGATATTCATGAAATGCTCCGGCAGGTAAGCGGGATCATCAAAAAATCCATCCCCTTTGACCGGATATCTCTCTACCTGCTTGATGATAACAAGGAAGCGCTTGATCTTCATTTTTTCAGCGGACTGGACGTCCACGAAAAAGTGAGTATCCTCAGAGGAGAAGGGACGCCGGGAAGGATATTTGAAAACGGCGAACACGTCCACATCCACGATCTCTCGGTCTTCTACGAGACATTCAACGATTTTATCCATTTCCCGGGCGAATCAAAAAGAAGCGGTTCCTACATCGGGATCGCCCTCAAGGTCCACAATATAACGATCGGCGTCATCGGCATGGACAGCTCGGTAAAGTTCGGGCTCGGCGTCGACGACATGGACCTCATGGCCGAACTGTCGCACCAGATAGCGGCGGGCATAGAAAAGTCCCGGCTCTTCGAACAGATCCAGCAGCTCTCCCAGATCGACGGCCTCACCGGTCTCTATAATCACCGCATCTTCCAGGAAAAACTCCGGCAGGAAGTGAACCGGCGCAACAGGACCCAGAAGCCCCTTTCGCTCATCATGCTCGACATCGACCACTTCAAACAGATCAATGACAATTACGGACACCAGTCGGGAGACTCGATTTTGAAGGAGCTGTCCGAGATCATAACCAGCCAGAGCCGGTGCACAACGATCGATGTCTGCTGCCGCTACGGCGGCGAGGAATTCGCCATCATCATGCCCGAGCTGGAGCTCCACAACGCCGTCAAAGTGGCCGAGCGTCTCAGGAAGGTCGTGGAAAACAACGGTTTCAGGATCAAGGAAGGCGCTCCGGATGTGAAGGTGACCGTCAGCCTCGGGGCCGCCGGGGTCACGGGCGCGGACGACCTGAGCCCGGAGGAACTCGTGAAAAAAGCGGACGACGCCCTCTACCTTTCAAAGAAGAACGGCAGGAACCGCGTGAGCTTCTCGCCGCTGGATCCCGTAAAGTAAGTCGCCGCGCCTTCATCCGCCGCATGAACGGACGCGGCGCCGGAGCGAGGTCATTTCGGTTTTTCCGATTTACCCGTGAGAATCTCGATCTTCGCCTTTGCCCGTAGGTCCGCCATCCATTTCCCCGTGAGCTCGGCGGTCCGTTGCCCTTCAATATCCCTCTTCAGTTTATTTTTCATTTGCTCAAAACTCATCTGAACCTCAGGTTTTTTCTCTCCTGCCTTTATGATAAACCAGGTCCCCTCCGCCTGGAGCAGGCCGCTCATTTCCCCGGCCTTGAGCCGGAAGGCCTCATTCTCTATTTTAGGAGATTTCAACCTGCCCCGGTGGATATAGCCGAAATCCCCGCCCTTCACGCGGTAATCGTCCTCGGACATCTGCTCCGCTACAATGGAGAAATTTTCCCCGCCCTTGATCCTTTTCAGCGCCTCGCGCGCCTTTTTTTTGTCCTTCATGGAAATTAGCATCAGCTGTACGGCCTCCGGCTGTTTAAACTTACTGATGTTTTTATCGTAATACTCCCTGAGCCCGGCCTCGTCCATCTTCGCAGGTTCATCCACCGTCTTTGCAATCACCGCCTTGATAAGAACTTCTCGTTCAATCCTTGTCCGAAGCTCATCTTCCGTGGCCCGCGCCTGTTCAAGGGCAGCTTTATACTCTTTCTTCGACGCAAATCTGGCCCGTATCTGTTCCATCCGGTTCTTCACCTCTTTTTTATCCGGCTTCATGCCCTTTGCGACGGCATCCTGATGCTGCAACTGCTGATCAATCAGGTTCTGGAGCGCCTTGTCCCGATATTCGTCCCGCTTTACCTTCGTTACGCCGCCATGAAATGTCGTGCGCGGGATCAACCGGTCGAGCTCCATCTCGAGGTCGCGGGATGTAAGAGTATCGCTGTTTACCTTTGCTACCGCAGTATCCTCAGCATATGATGATGCTGAGAAAACCAGAATAATGACGAGGGACAAGATAAATCTGCGCATAAGAAACCCCTTTCTTTTTTAAAAGAGGCGTTGAGATCATGATTGTTTCCGTCCCAACGCGACTTTAATACTTCAAGACCGTGCCATGTGCCGTACTGTATCACGAGGTGGTTGAGAACTCAAGCGGAAAAAACGGGCAAAAGAAGGGATAAAAAGAAGAAGCGGCCAACAAGGACGTTGGCCGCTTGCCTTCATGATCTCTATTCCTTATTCACTATTTCACCGTAATGCTTCGCGTTGCATTTGCAGTATTGCCAGCTGCATCTTTGGCGATGGCGGTAATCGCGTGTACACCTCTATCCATATTGGAAATTGCACAACTCCAGGTGGTTGCGGTGGGGTACGATACAGAACCTACTGTTGCCGCTGTATTCACCTGCACCGTTACTGCAGCTGCGCTTTCTCTGGTCCCCGTGACCGTTTGCGTTGTATTCTTTGTCGGAGAAACAACAGGATTGATACTGATCGTCGGCGGGACCGTGTCGACCGTAAATATTACTGTCGCAAAGCCGGTATTCCCCGCTGAGTCAGTCGATTCTACCCGCACCGTATGAGATCCGTCAGATAGGGTATTGAGACTGTCACCGGAGACCTTCGAAACAACCGCTCCATCTACTTTCACAACTACGGTGCCGTCACTCACCGTGTAAGTTAAAAGCGGCGTATTATCATTGGTCGGGACTGCCGCCGGTAACGTAACGGTTACAATCGGGGCCGTACTATCATAGGTTATATTTGAAGTCGCGGCGGCACTGTTGCCTGCCGCATCCGCAGCCGTAACGGTGATAGTATTCATAGTCTCAGCAAGTCCGGAGACGGTACAGCTCCAGGTAGTGGATGACGGATATGACACAGAACCGACCGTTGCAGACGTGTTTACCACGACAGCAACTTTTGCGCCGATTTCCCTGTTTCCGGTGACGGTCTGATTATTTATTTTTGTCGGCGTTGTCACTGGATTGATACTGAACGTCGGCGGTATAGTATCAACTGTGAAGGCTACCTCGGCAAAACTCATGTTCCCCGCAGCGTCGGTCGCTTCTACTCTCACCGCATGTGGGCCATCCGACAAGGGGTCAAGCGTATTGCCGGAAACTTTTGAAACAATAATCCCATCTACCATGACAACCACCGTTCCGTCGCTCACCGTATACGTTAGCGGTGGTCTGTTATTCAAGGTGAGACCCGGAGCGGGTGAAGTAATACTGACTGCCGGTGATATTGTATCAACAACGAAGGCCACCTCGGCAAAGCCTGTATTGCCGGCGGCATCAACAGCTTCAATCCGGACCGTGTGCTGTCCATCAGGGAGGGTGTCGAGAGTGTTTCCAGAAGTCTTGGATACAATGACTCCGTCTACTTTTACGACAACGACACCGTCGCTCGCCGTATAGGTCAATAACGGCTTGTTGTTGTTCGTGCTGCCGACTACGGGCGAAGCAATGGCAACGGTCGGAGCTGTTGTATCAACCGTAAAGGATACTTCGGTAAATCCTGTGCCGTTCGCATCGGTGGCTTCCACCCGGACGACATGAGTTCCATCAACAAGAAGATCAAGCATGTTGCCGGAAACCTTATTTACTACCAAGCCATCGACCTTCACGATGACCGTGCCACCGCTGACGGTATAGTTCAACACCGGCGAATTCGAGTTCATGAAACCTGCGGCGGGCGAGGCGATGGTCACGCTCGGAGCAGGCGGCGGCAGCGGGAAAACGATATCATCTATCCACGCAGTGTCTGAACCAGTAGATAATGATATGTCTTTTGAATAAACCCACTTGAAGGTGTGGGCTCCGGCTGATACCGTATAACTTGCTTGCGTCCAGGGCATGGTGCCCGACCATTGACCTTTTTGGACGCCATCCACATAGAATTTCAGAAAATCATAATTTGCTTCAGAGCTTACGGAGTACCAGAACGATATAGTATCGGAAGCAGTAGTGCGGCTCACTTCAAACGAGGCGCTCTGACCATCTCCGATTGATTGCGGGGCCTCGGCGGCATAAAGACCGCCATGTTTAACCGTTGACTTGACCGTCCATGATCCATTCCCACTCGTGATCCACTGGAGTTTGCCCAGATCTCCGGCCTCGAAGTCCTCGGTAATGCGTACGATCGGAGCATTGACTGAAAAAGAGACCTCTCCAAAACCGATATTTCCCGCTGCATCCCCTGACTCAACGCGAACCGTATGCGGTCCGTTGGACAGGACATACAGTCGGCTGCCTGATACTTTGTTCGCAATAACGCCGTCCACCTTAACCGTTACCGTACCGTCGCTTACGGTGTATGTCAGGATCGGCTGATTGTCGGCAGTTGTCCCGACCGCCGGTGAAGTAATCGTAACCGTTGGTGCGGTCGCATCCACGGTGAAGGTGCGTTCTGCAAACCCGGTCCCGTACGCATCCGTTGCTTCTACTCGCACGGTATGCTGACCATCCGCAAGGGGATCGAGGTTGTCGCCCGAAACTTTGTTTACCACTATGCCGTCTACCGTCACGACAACGGTTCCACTGCTTGCCGTACACGACAACAGGGGCGTATTATTATTCGTACTGCCTGTTGCGGGAGAGCTGATCGTTACCATCGGCGGGGCTGCAATAGTAAACGTAACTTCGGCAAAGCCAACATAGCCCGCAACGTCCTTTGATTCCACCCGAACGGTATGTGGACCATTGAAGAGCGTATCCAGCCGACTACCCGAAACCTTGTTGACAATAACGCCATCGACTTTTACCGTAACAGCCCCTTCGCTCGCTGAGTAGGTCAACAATGGTTGAGTATCGTTTGTTGTCCCCGCTGTAGGCGAAAAGATGGTCACCGTCGGTGCTAGCGTATCCACCGTAAAGGTCCGTTCAGCAAATCCCATTCCATATGTATTAGTGACTTCTACACGTACGGTATGCACGCCGTCCGCAAGCAGGTCAAGGTTGTTGCCGGAAACTTTGTTAACTACTGTACCGTCGACCCTCACAACAACGGTCCCGCTGCTTGCCGTATATGACAAAAGGGGTACATTATTGTTTGTAAAACCTGTCGCGGGAGATTGAATTGTTACAGACGGCTCCAGACCCCCGGAAAGACGCCGCACCCTATTATTACCGCTGTCTGCAATGTAGATTACTCCGAAGGCATCTACAAACACGCTGCTCGGCGAAGCGAGCATGGCCGCAGATGCCGGCCCGCCGTCGCCGGAAAAGCCCTCGAAGCCGGTTCCCGCCAGCAGCTGCGGCTCCATGCCAGGAGCGGCCATTTTAACAGTGTGGCCAGACCGACAGGCCATATATATGATCGTGCCCGCAGAGTCGAGAGAGACCCCTGTGGCATCACTGCAGGAAGGAAGCGCGGTAACCATCCCGGTTGGGTCAATCTTTTGGATGCCGTTGATGCCGGTAGCCGTATAGAGATTGCCCGCAGGATCCATGGCGATCGAGCGGGGCTGCATCACGCTTGCATAGGTGGAAATAATGCCGCCGGTATCAATCTTGCGGATAACGTTGTTGAATGTATCGGCGATGAAGATGTTGCCCGCCGAATCCATGATGAGGCCGGAGGGAAAGTTCAACGCGGCGAGTGTCGCTGGACCGCCGTCGCCAAGGTACCCGTTTTCGTCCGATCCCGCGATCGTCGTGATGATGCCTGCAGTGTCGACCTTCCGGATACGGTCATTGAATGCATCGGCGATATAGAGGTTGCCGAAACTGTCGGCAATAACACCAACAGGATAATACAAGCCGGCCTGGGTCGCCGGACCGTTGTCGCCGGAAAACCCGGGAATGCCGTTTCCTGCAACGGTCGTGATAACGCCTTGAACATCCATCTTCCGGACCCGGTGATTCGCGGCATCGGCAATAAGGACATTGCCCGAGGCATCAACAAAGATCCCCCGAGGATTGTTCAGCCGAGCTTGTGCAGCCTGTGCGCCATCACCCGCAAAAACCGGATCAACATTGCCCGCGAACGTCCAGATATCTCCGTTAGGGTCCACTCTGCGGATCCGGTTGTTCCGAGCATCTGCAATATACACGTAACCGTATGCATCGGCAAAAACATTCGCGGGACGATCGAGTTTGGCCGCCACCGCCGGCCCCCCGTCGCCATCCATCCCGCCCTCGCCGGTGCCGGCGAAAACCGTCACATTGCCCGATGGATCGATCTTAAAGACCTGATGAGATTCAGCATCAGCAAGATACAGGTTGCCCGGGGCGTCCCCGTTGATGTGCGCGAGGCCCTTCATCTGCTTCACCGGGACAAGCTGTCCTGTCGCAGCATTGTATTTCGTGAGTTCCGTCGCATAGTCGGAAATAGTCCTAACAACGAAAACAGTGCCGGCATTATCGATGTACGCATCGAGAAAATCCGTCGGGAACCAAACAACCGGGACAGGATTGCCGCCGCAGGTCGCGCTGCCGCAGGATCCGGATGCGACGATCACATTCAACATTGTGCCTGTAGGGCTCAGGGACCATATGTGAGCATAATCTACAATCCGGATATTGCCGCTCCCGTCAATGGAGACAGTTTCCGGATAGGGAATGCTGACCGACGTTCCGTCCAGCGGGCAGTATTCGCCGCAATACACGGGACCGGGAGTTCCATTACCCGCCACCGTTGTTATGGTCCCGCTCGTATCCACTTTTCGAATACGGTGATTGTCGGTATCCGCAATATATATGTTCCCCAAACCATCGACTGCGACGCCCTTTGGATAGTTCAGGCTTGCGACAGTCGCCGCGCCTCCGTCGCCTGCGAACCCCGGCCGGCCGTTACCCGCCACCGTTGTGACAACGCCGTTGGAATTGATCTTTCTGATGCGGTGGTTCGCGGTGTCCGCTATATATACGACGCCCGCCGGGGTCACATGGATCGCCCGCGGATGCGCCAGGCTCGTCTGCAGGGCCTGGCCGCTGTTCTCCCCGCCGGCAACGGTGGTGATGTCGCCGGACGCAGCGAATCCGTTCACGGACATCACGATACATAACAGAAATAGTGACATTATGAGGACCATTCGTATCCGATGAATTGCACGCATAGCGGTCATTCGTCTCCTCCTCCGGCTAAGTATACTTGTTGCAGATAAAGACTACCTAAATGATCCTTTGCCTCTGTCTCCCGCGTGCCGTCACAAAAGACGGGCCCAGTTCGGCAAGGGATAGCCGCTACATGGTGACCCATCGAAGTCATGCCATTCTGTTACTGCGACTACCATAGCAGGTATAGGACCAGGTACTCCGTAGGTAAAGCCCGAATTCTTGCAGACATAGATCGAGTTTTTTGCCTCTGCTTCGGCCCCATAGACCGTATCACTTCCCCCATACCATGCCATGATGTTATAAGTGGATCCGTATCCAAAAAGGCGGGAACCATAGGGCCACGACTTGACATCCACACGCATCCTGACGCCTGACGATACTTGTATACCGATGCCGACGGCCGGCAATACAGGATACCCATACGTAGGCCCCATGGCCAAGACGCCGCCGGCTGTTGTATCGGTCGCAGCAGGAATCGGGCCGGCCATCTCTATGCCACTAAAAAACACAGGGTTATAAGCTCCCGCCCCTACGCTGAATACCGAGGCCCCATAGCCGCCGTATGCCACGTACAGCGACTCCTCGGCGGCTACGGCGTTTTGCAGGTCCGCGAGCGCCGCGGCATTGTTGGCCCGTACGGCCGAAACCGCGAACTGTGGAATGAAGACAGCAGCCAGGACCGAAAGGAACGCTATGATGACCAAAAGCTCGGTGAGGGAAATACCCTGTTCGTGTTTTTTCATGATTGTCCGATCCTCCTTAATAACGTATTCGTTGTTTACGAACGGATTATCAACAAAAAAGCCCGTTCACGGTGAAAGCGATCGCCTTACCGCAAACGGGCTTTGATCATTACCTTAATGCCCTCCTTTGGGCACTACTGTATCACAATCAATTCCTCTGAATAAAACCTCATTGCAAACACTTTTTGTCTTAAATTTGTATCATATTTCGTCGGTCCACGCAAGCTTTTTTAACTTACGGGTTCAACAAAAAAGAACAACACTTCGTGATCTGAACAACTCCGGGGCCACCCATTAACTTGAGTTACAAAGATACCCACCGGAAGCGCATGGCCTCGGCTAACCCGATTTACGGGAGCACCCTGATGGTGTCCACTCCTTCGAATGTTGTCGTGCCTACGATGCCGGCTACTCGAAATGCGCGGCTGACTCGCTGGGCGATGCCCACCGGTGTCGAGCCGCTGGTTGGGATCATTGTGTCGGGTTTCGCGTAGCCCTGCCCGACCTGCCGCCTGACTTAAATTGAATTTAAAGCCGTTGCCATTGATATCTCACAAACCAAGATATTTCAACCTTTGCATGGGGAGCTCGCTTTTGGATCTTTTCAATCAGTTCTTTATGAAACTTCACGCGCTTCCGCCGAAATAAATCCAACCAGCCTCTTGGCGGGCTGTCGGCAGGCTCAAGTGCGCCGATTGAAAAATTTCCATAGTCAGTGACGACCCTGCTGCTGTTTCCATACACGCTGATTTTCTTTACCCCGTTCCACGGTGAGTGAATGTGCCGGCTCATTCCCTGATACGTGATTCCCCGCTCGTTTATCTCGATGTATGATCGTTTCAAATGCAAGTACCTGAAAAACGCATTCACAAAATGCCCCAGAAGAGCTACGGGGAAAAATCCCCAGTGGAAAACAGTCAAGTCCCTGCTTATCAATAAAAAGAAAGAAATGATCACCAGCAGGATCACGGTAATGACCGCAAATTTGACCCTATAAATCCCAATGACGCTATGGTAATCGTACCGATCATCAGTCCCGGGATTATGTCGAGGTGCTGCTCCGGCAACGGCACGCGGCTCAGCCTGTCTCGTTGTTTCAGTTGCTTCCTGAACGCGTGCCGCCCTCGCAAGCAGCAATGCCCCCGAGAGAAGAATGAAGAGCGACCACATCGACATTGTCGCGATCAGCTCATAAGTGCGTCTTTCCCTGAGCAACTCCGACAAGTCCAGCTTGAATAGCGGGGAGCCGAAATCGTCAGAGAGCCCCCCGTTTTGACTTACGGTATAAACTCTCATCAGTCTGGGGTCACTGATCAAAGCAATGTCGCCTACCACAGCAAGACAAAGCGGATCAGCGTTGTCCGGCAGGCGTAAAACTTTTTCAAAGGCGCCCTTTTCGTTCAGGATCATGACGGTCCCGTCGCTCATATTATCGTCAGCATTGATAATCCACCACTTTTTATTTTGCATATGAGCCAGGGCCATCGGCCATGTCGGTTTTAAAGGATCTCTCGGATGAACTATTTTGAATTCCTTATCAACTGACCCGAAATTCTCCTTCTCCGTTTTTACAGCCACCACTCTATGGTTGTTGGTGTCACTTACATACAAAAGCCCGTCATCTTCGAGTGCGATCTGGTTCGGGAATTGGAACGGTGTATTCGACTTTCGAATAACAAATCCATTATCGTCAAGGATGAGCAGCTGGTGACCGACCGTATCAGCGAGGTAGGTCACTCCCTTTTCTTCATCCATGAAAAGCTTAAAATTCGTGATCTTGTCGAATACGTCCCCTCCCTTGCCGAAGTTTTTACATTGAAAGGTCTCGACGCTGCATCGTTGCAGTATGCTTTCGCCGGTCCCTAAACGATCTTTTTCTCCGGCGCCCGTCCGCGCGAACATTTCAGCCTCTCCGGATATCGTTAACTTCCGAGAAACCTCCCGACGCAGAAGAATATCCCCGTTCTTGTAAATCCAGAAGTCGCCGATGAACTGATCAATTCCAAATTTGCTCAGCGGTATTTTATCAAGAAAGCCACCGTCCTTATCATGCAGATACAGAAACTTATTGCTCAGAATATAAATGACTCCGTCCCCCCCCTGCCGTATTGCAGTCGGCCCGACGACAGATACAGCCCTGGCGGCACTCCATACCCGGAGAAAAAGAAAAAGCACTATAAGAACAATGAGAAATATAGCGGTGTATGTTACATGGGCTTTTTTCAACCTGCTCCTCCTTTTAGCCCCATTCGACAAGAGAACGTTCTACTGTTGCGGAGAACCCTTGAATCTGCTGGCCGTCCAGCCGTCCGGAAATCATTCTGGTCGGCCCTTCGATCTGGTAAGAGCGCTTGTAAAACCAGAGAGAGAGAAACACTAACAATATGATCGCCAAAATGCTGCCGATGAGAGTGAAGCTTTTTTTCATTATGCGGCCTCCGCAATATCACAGAGATTAGCCAAGACGCAGATGGTAATGCGGCAATTATTGCGCGCTTTCAGAAAAAGTATATCTCAATAATGTATCGGCGGATTTTGATCTTGTGTGAGTTGACCATGTTGGGCTTTCTCAGCCACGATCTCATCCCGCTTTTTTCCCAGGACTTCCTGAACGTCTCGCTTTCGACGATTGGCATCCAGAATTTTGTCGCACCACATT
>Ga0209641_10004992_pt1 | contig 10891 bp, 15 predicted proteins | sample RifCSP16_1_FD_184022 | JGI IMG/M metagenome (GOLD analysis project Ga0209641, IMG submission 184022) | Soil microbial communities from Rifle, Colorado - Rifle CSP2_sed 16_1 (SPAdes) (version 2) | ecosystem: Environmental > Terrestrial > Deep subsurface > Rock core/Sediment | place: Rifle...
AAGATGTGACCCTTGCCTTTCCTGCAGTTCCAGCTCTGGTTCGGCGGCGCTTCCAGACTGTGCCAAATGAATTTTGCGCAGTCTGTCTATGTGCATAAAAAAGGTATAAATACATTATTTTACCGGTAATTTTCCCTGTTACCGTTCAAAATATTCCTTCAATATGCTTTTTTATTCCATTTCAATACCCATCCCTTGGTATTACATACTATTCAGCTTTGCAATCAACGTCGGAATCCCTATTATGGTTATCATTCTCGCTATATTGAAACACGTAGACAATATTGAGAGCTCTGCATTCACTCCTTCCTTACCTCGTAACAAAAATTGACCGGCTCCTAAATTTCGTTTCATATGCCCAAAGGGTAATTCCACTTTTTCTTTACGTAATTTATAGAGCTTTTGACCTTCTTCTTGCTGGTATGTTTCTTCTAGTTTTGCTTTCAGATCTTCATTCTCCTTCATTCGTATTATATGTCTACCTTTTTTACTGGTAGTGCAAACACCAAAGTGCTCGCAACTGCGACACTCTTTACCATTGGCCTTGTAGTCTATTTTGTTCTCATCCCCAAATGCAATTTTATGCTTCTTGAGCGTTTTTCCCGCAGGACAAGTATATTCATCACGTTCTTTATCGTAGTGAAATTCCTCTGTACCAAACGGTTTTACTTTTGTTTTCTTGTTTTCTTTTTGTGCTTGCTTCCTACTCGGCATTATTATCTTCACACCTTCTGGCACTTTATCTATATCATCAAGACTGAAATATCCTGCATCACTTACCACATTTGCCGGCGCTCTTTCTAAGGTTTCCTTCGACTGCTCCACCTGCGACGCAAATTGATTCAGATCGTTATTTTGACTCACCGCATCACTATTTACTATGAAACCGTGCTTTTCATCCGTACTTATTTGACAATTCATTATTGCATGGCTTCCCTGACGGCTTTTGCCATTGACACTATCAATATCCGTTGAGTTGATCTTCTCTTATTTCTAAATATTTCCTGCACTTTTCTTCATCCCATGTGTTATTTATTGATGCATTCGCTCTAAATTTACTCCCGTCTATAAACAACGTGTTGCCTTCTATCAGATCAAGCTTGATGCAAAGTTTTACGTTCAGTTTTAATGATTGCTTGATCGCTTCCTTGTTTTCTTTACGAAATCTGGCTATCGTTCTGTAATCCGGCTGTATACCTGATACTAACCACATAAAAGATAGATTGTGATGACACGCTCTTTCTAATCCCTACAATATAAGTCATATTTACTTGCCTCCTTGATCAAACTTGTTTACATGCAATGAGGTATATTTTGCCACATCCCAAGAAGATATATTAGCCTCTAAATGCTACTTAACTCATTATACTACGGCCTTTTATACTAACATAACCAAGTTGCCAAGACAAGCCTTTTCTGATGTAATTTACTACTTTATGAGTACTTACGTGCTTTCCCACACAGAAAAACTGCAAACCCATACATGGCTTTGTCGCAATTGAATTGAGAGGTTTTTATTTGACCCAGCCTGTTTAGGCAACCCAACCTTATATCGAGAAAGCAATAGAACTTTATAAATTCCTTATAGATGCAGAAAAGCAAACAAAGGAGCTTGCAGCAGGTGAAAGAGTTCTAGCGCGAAGCAAACCAATTTTCTTTTATATTACTCGATTGTTCGTAAACCGCCGTTATGGGAAGAATTTTCAAAAACACCGATCAGAAGAAATAAAGAAATTTGAGGTAGAGATTGAACTTATAAGTAAGACTAGCGCTGAAAGTATCAAACGTATACTCTCAAGCGATACGCAATCCCAGGCTAACAAGTTGCTTGAGCCGACGCCGCACACGGGCGGCGCGGCTTAGCTTGGTTCGTTAGCCCGTCAACGGATCAAAGGTGATGCCCATGAATTCAAAATGCAATTGGATAGCCCTGCTCGGACGAATGGAGTTGAAGGATGACGTGATTGTCTTTAAGGGGGGGTCTACGACTCTTGAGAATGGCCAGCCCAGTGTCGAGATTGGGAACTTCGTCTCAGACCAATATTTTGGTGGTGGTATCATCAAAGCCACGGTCCGATTTGCCGAAAAGCACGCTCGTTCTGCCGCCGGCCTAATTTTGCATTACCACCCGCAGTTCTCCGCTTTCATAGAGGCGCAGCTCGGAGGTTTGTCTCTATGCTCCCTGCAGACATGGGGCGGCCAAAAGTGGGTTACCCACGCCGTCACTGTCTCCGCTGATCAGTTGTACTCGGGTGTCCCGTATGAGTTTGAAGTTCAGGTGATAGGTTCTCGGGTGGCACTGTCGCTGAATGGTGTACGTGCGCTTGAAGCGAATCTTCCCTATTCACTGCCGCGCGGGCAGGCTGGAATTTGGGCCATGGGCCCGACGGATATAACGTTCTCGGAATTTACCGTCGTTGCGGAGAAACCAAAGCTGTTTGTGATCATGCAGTTTTCGGCTCCATTTGACGAGCTTTATTCTGACGTCATCCAGCCGGTAGGCACCGAAAACGGGTTCGCAGTCGTTCGGGCAGACGAACTTCACGGACCAGGGCTGATTATCGCGGACATTGAACGCCAGATTCTTGAAGCAAAGGCCATTATTGCCGACATCACGCCGAATAACCCCAATGTGTACTGGGAAGTTGGCTATGCGCACGCTGTCCGAAAACCAACAGTGCTAATCACACAGCATGACACGAAGCTGCCCTTCGATGTCTCCCCATTTAGAACACTTTTCTATGAAAACACGATCGCTGGAAAGGCCAAGATCGTGGAAGGGCTCCGCAAACACTTAGCCGCTATTCAGACGGACTGGGGTGGTGGCTAACAATGCCCTCCACGCGGATTGCCTCCGGCTTCGCTTCCGGCAACCAGTGAGGGCCACGTTAGCCAAAATGCCAACTTTATAAAAGGGAGGGAAACAATCGTGCCAATTAATTTACTATTAAGATCAATTAGAATTGAACAATTCCGTGCATTATTTATTGTGCCCTGCTTTTCTATGGTCTTAGGCAGTTGTTCAAAGGTTGATACAAAGTGGCACAGATATAATGGAAGAAACTTTGAGATTATTGGCACTGACCGAAATTTGTTAGAAGTTGCCTCGGATGGCTGGCGCATAATAACTATATCAGACGACAAACACAAAGATGAATATGATTGGGGGTGGGAACTCACAATTAAGACTGCGGACATTCCAAATGAGAGAAAATTCTATCAAGGCGGACGCTATGAATTTCTTTTAACTATAAAAGAAATTCAATATATCTTATTGGATGAAGATGGTTTTGAATTAGGGAAAGATACATTACGAGAGCAAAGTATGCCTTATGGAACGACTGCAACATTTCGTCATACAGGTACTATTTCCAAGGGGAAAGCATTGCGTGCATCTAAGAGTTTATACAAAATAATTTTGCTTTAAGTTCGCTGCGACCATCATGACTGAAAAGACTGGCGTCCAAAATCATTAAGGCTTTTTTTCCCCCAGACACGTTATCTGAAAAATAAAGATAGCAATGCAGCGTACAACAACGGCATTGAGCAGACCGAAATTAGCCGCTGGTGCTTTTCCGTCAAACGTTTGTGGCCTGGTCGTCTCATGCCCAGCGTTATGCCCATCAATATAATAATTGACAATTCTGTGATTGAGTTGTACATTTGAATCATAGAAATTCTGGCAGATGCAAGTGCATTTCTTGCTGTCGTTCTCAACGAATCTGACGAGGGAAATAGTCTCTCCTGAAATATTGCCATACGAAATTGGAAATGCATTGATTAAGGAAATATTAGAAGCAATACGCGAATCCAGAAAACGGACATAACAAATCACTCGTGCGGACTCCGTTTCACTGCGCCGCACGGTTCAGGCGTTAGATACAAATATGAAAGGGAAATAACTATGAAAAAAATAACTGCAACGGATGCTCTTGAATTATCGATATCGGAAAGAATTCAATTGGTAGAGGATATTTGGGATACAATAATTGCAAAAGCAGCTTCTGTTGAACTAACCGAAGAGGAGAAAAAAATAATTGATGCACGATTGGAGAAGTATCACCAAAACCCTGAATTAGGCTCTCCGTGGGAGGATGTGTATAAAAGGATTGTGGACAGACAATGAAATATAGAGTCATTGTCAGACCGGAAGCTGAACATGACTTAAAGGACGCCTTTTCCTGGTATGAAGATAACAGGACAGGAGTAGGATATGATTTCCTTTTGCAGGTTGATGCGGGAATAAACTTTATAAAAAGAAATCCTGATGTCCATCCGATAGAATACAAAGAAACAAGAAAACACCTCATCAAAAGATTCCCATACAAAATCATTTATCTTGTTGAGGGGAAAAAGATAGTGATCCTTGCTGTAATTCATGGTAAGAGAAGCCCTGATTTAATAAAAAAGAGGATAGAGAACATCTAACAAATCATTCCTGCGGATGGCTAAAGCCACCGCAGAATTCTATCGTTAGGATATACCCTCACAGCGTAGCTATCGGACAACAAAGGAATGGTCAAATACCTTTAACGGCGGTCATTCTGCTGTTGCTGCTGCTGAGATTGACATAACTACGAAGCCTTTCAAATCAAAATCAACCGCTCTTTTCTACGACAACAATCACTCGATGCGTAGAGTTCAAACATAAAAACATCAAATAATTTACAAATTACGAATTACAAATATTATATGAGAAATGTGAAAGATACGATTGAGAAACTCATTTCTGCGCTTGGTGGGAAATTTTCTGAAGAACTTGGGATTGACCTATCCGAAGGTAAATCCACGGAAATACTCAAGTGGTTTCTCGCCTCGAAGCTATTTGGCGCCCGGATTGGCACTAATATCGCCATAAAGACATACAGAGAATTTGAAAGGTGCGGTGTTCTTTCACCAGAACGAATCATTGAGACGGGCTGGGATGGACTTGTGAGTATACTGGACGATGGAGGATACGTTCGTTACAACTTCTCCACAGCGACAAAACTGCTGGAAATCATGGAGGATTTAAAGAAATTTTACCAGGGTGATTTGAATAAACTCCATGAAATGGCTGATGACGAAGACGATCTGGAAGATTTACTGAAGGAATTAGGGAAGGGAATAGGAGATGTTACCGTAAATATATTCCTGAGAGAACTCCGTTCTGTATGGAAAATGGCAAACCAGGTCCCATCCGAATTGGTAATACTGGCTGCCAGAAATCTAGGTTTCATTAGTCAAACGGAAGAACCTTTAAGTGCGCTCAAAAAAGTCTGGTTAGCGCATACAATCAAAGGCAAGGACTTCTCTGACTTCGAGGCAGCGCTTTTAAGACTCGGAAAGGATTTTTGTAAAAAACGAAAGTGCTCTTCCTGCCCAATGGGTAAGGAATGCAGGTGCAAAAAAGCCAAATAGTATTGTACCTAATAATTGCAGTCGGACACAGATAAACGCTGATTTACACTGATTTTTCTAATAGTTCACCGCAGAGACGCAAAGGACGCCCTCCCCCATGTCCCCCTCCAGAGGGGGACATGGGGGAGGAATGAGAAAAAAACATCATAAGAGATTACCTTCTCCAGCAAAACCACAAAGGTTTGCAGAAATTCTCATTCCCTACTTTCCAAAAATAATACCTTTGCGAGCTTTGAGTCTTTGCGGTGAGCTGAGCTGTTACGATTTACGAATTACAATTTCAGATTTATTAAGACGGAATACCTATCACGAAAACTTCACATATCCTTTTTGTTCAAGATAATTGAGTATCGCCCTGGTGGATTCCTCAATTGACATCTTTGATGTGTCAATCGTCAATTCCGGATTTACAGGCTCTTCATACGGCGCTGATATGCCGGTAAACTCCTTGACTTCTCCTGCGCGCGCCTTTTTATAAAGCCCTTTTGTATCACGCTGTTCGCAAACATTTAAGGGGCATTTCACATAGACTTCTATAAATTCCCCTTCTTTTTGCAGTTTCCTGGCATTATCCCTGTCCTGTCTGTAGGGTGATATGAACGCCGTTATGGTTATTATGTTTGCATCGGTAAACAACTTTGCAACCTCACCGATGCGGCGAATATTTTCAGACCGGTCATCGGGCGAGAAACCAAGATTTTTATTCAAGCCGTGACGGATGTTGTCACCATCGAGTATGTATGCCTGATGCCTGTTCTCAAGGAGTGCGTGCTCAAGCTCTACGGCAATGGTTGACTTTCCTGAACCTGACAGGCCTGTCAGCCATATGGTTACTCCCTTTTGTTTCATCAGTTTTGTTCTGTCCTCTTTTGTAATCTTGCCATGATGCCATTTAATATTGGTAGCTTTTTGCACTGTCATATCATCTCCTTATTTATGTATCAAAATATTGTAGAAAATCTGCCAAGATGGAAAATAATTTTCAAGGTTTAATATGTTATAAGAACGAATCTTAAAATGCAAACTTTTTCAAAAACAGATTTTTTCCAGCAATAAGTAATATGTATGAAAAAATCATTCTTCACGTTATATGAGACGACTGGGATTATGGGTTTTTCCTTGAAATAGATTAGGTATATAAAATATAATCATACAATTGATTTTTAAAATCAGGTTGCCTTCAGCAACTATTTCTATTTGCATGTAGGGGTAATTCATGAATTACCCCTACCAGATTGAAAGTACGGAGTATTAAATTAAAATAGTATTTCAATACATTGCGGAGGTTGATTTGTGAAATGCAAGAGTTCGAGTTTTAAGGTATTCGCTACGGTTGTCAAGAAAGGGAGTTGTAATTATTATAAAGAAGGTGATACCTTCCCTTTAACAGGATTTACACCCAAAGGACTCTGCGATAGCGCTTATGCCGTTCTTTCCCGAGATGCCCTGGCTTTACGATACGGCGCCAAACTACCCTGGCAAACAAGTGAGCATACCTTGCTAACTCATTGCCCTGACCCTACTGGCGCAGTGTGGGAATTGAAACGGGTACCACGGGAGACAACAGATACTGAACCGATGCACTAACAAAACAAATTCAAAACTCTACTTTCCGAATCCGAAACAAATGTATATCTCACGTAAGGGCTGAAAATTTTCAGCCCCTACTATTAGTTTCAAAATAATCGATAAATAACTATGGATGACAACAAAGAACAAAAAGAGCAAGAAGAAGTAAAGATTCGCAAGATGATTAATGATTACTCAGCCTACAGCCCTTATAAGCTTAACCCGGATACGAAAATAGTCGATAGAGTAGTAAAGGGGTTGGTGATGCGTAAGATCAAATTCGGGTATGCATACTGCCCCTGCCGATTAGTTATGGGAGACGCAGAAAAAGACAAAAAGATTATTTGCCCGTGTGTCTATCATGCTGAAGAGATTGAACGTGACGGTGAATGTCACTGCCAACTTTTTGTGGGCGACAAAAAAGATGAATAGTAGGGGCAGGTTTCAAACCTGCCCCTACATTACCCACCTAGCCTCCCCCATTCCTTCGGCTTCGTTCAGGACAGGCAAGGGGGAGGAACTAAGGTTTGAATTCTGTACATGTACATTAAATTACACATAAGGAGAATTACTCATGTCTGAAGATGTAGTTGTACTCACAGATGCAAATTTTGATGCAGAGGTTACAAAATCCAATATACCTGTATTGGTAGATTTCTGGGCAGCATGGTGTGGTCCATGCAGGCAACTTGCGCCGGTGATAGACGAACTAGCAAAGGAATACACAGGGAAGGTCAAGATTGGAAAACTTGATACAGAAGAAAATAATAACACCCCTGCAAAGTATGGCATTACGGCAATACCCACAATTATCGTATTCAAAAATGGACAGGCAGTGAATAAGATGGTGGGAGCAAAATCCAAGAAAGACTTAAAGGCGACGCTGGACGCACAATTAAAATAGTCTTATCTATTCACCACCAGGCGCAAAGAACGCAAAGTTTTAAATCAGTTGGAAGTCATGGCTAAAGCCGCATTGATATTGCGGATATAATCTCCGCCATAAATGGCGGAGTTATAACTCTGTCTCTCAGGCTGACGACCGGAGAATAACCCCAGCCTTCAGGCTGGGGACTAAGAGACGAACCGAACCTGGCTTTAGCCCTGATACACCATAACATATAAGGTTGGGTTGAGACTCTGCTAAACCCAACAATCTGGATGCAGGGGCAGGAATTACATGTTCCAGTTTCGACATGGGCAACATTCCAAAGCCATTTTGTCCAGTGTCCAGCAAAAAATTGTCCAACAGTAAGCTTGATGGGGGAGGCTAGGTGGGGGTGAAGGGAAAAGTTGATCACCCTCCCATTGCCCCTCCCATCGTTCGACTGAGCTCACGACGAAGTCAAGGGAGGGGAATATTTAGTCACCGAAGGCCTAAGTTCTACAGCTCACAACTTTCAACTCCCTTTGTGTCTGTGGTTAATTAAACCTAGAAGTTCATGTAGCTTGGCCGATATATCATCACTCTTCATTAACGTTTCACCTACCAGGATTGCACCAACCCCCTCTTTTATTAATTTTACCACATCCGCTCGTGATTTGATGCCGCTCTCGCTTACCACAATCTTTTCGGCTGGAATCATGGGTCTCAGCCGAAGTGTTGTTTCCAGGTCAGTCGTAAACGTTGCAAGGTCTCGATTGTTTATCCCGATAATATCGGCGTTTGTCTGCAAGACCTTCTTCAACTCTATCTCCGAATGGACTTCTACCAGACAATCCATCCCCAGTTCCCCTGCCAGGTCTAAATAACGCTGCATTTCCTCTTTGGAAAGAAGTGCGGCAATGAGCAGTACGGCATCTGCCCCTGCTGACCGTGCCTCGTAGATTTGATAAGTATCGATAATAAAATCCTTCCGCAGGATGGGTAAATTTACCGACTTTTTCACTTCGGTTAAATAAAACAGGCTGCCCTGGAAGAATTCTTCGTCCGTGAGGACTGAGATGGCTGCAGCGCCGCTGGCTTCATAAATTCGGGCAATTTCGGCAGGATTAAAATCTTCTCTGATTATACCCAGAGACGGAGACGCCTTTTTTATTTCCGCTATTATCCGAATATTAGTATCGGATTTTAGTGCTGCACCAAATGACCTTGTACTTTGTCTTTTTTTTATTTGTTCTTTCAGTGTCTCAACAGAAATGCGTTTTTTGTTTTCGGCAACCTCACTTAATTTATATTTGTAAATCTCATCCAAAATTGTCATGAGTGTTTTTTCCTCAATAAAAACCGCATAAAACGGTTATCCCTGTCAGGAAAGGTATTTGTTGCAATGAGCTCATGCATGGAAGAAATAGACTGGATGAGACGGAAAGAAACCCATGCGCATAATACAAATCTTAAAGTCAGATATGAAGTGTGATGGACAAAAAGCCTGAAAAGGAAATTACACGAGAGAATCGTAAACAGCGCTATTGCTGCATAGAGACAGTATTTATAACGGTAGCGGATGCCATATCCAAGCCCCATCATGGACAAACCTATCACAACATATCCGAATCCGTAGCCGCGTTGGGCTAGACCCTGGCTGATGGTTAAGGCAATAATACTCAGCATGATACCCAGGATGCCCAGAAATATCACCAGGTTTGCCACTTTGCCAACACTTTGAACATGATTCTTTGGAGATTTCTCGTTCATTTCTATATTTAAAAGGAATATCAGATGTTGATTTGATTAATTTAGCGTACGTGATTCTTCCGCATCTCAACCTACCGAACAGCAGCAATAATAATTAAGACGCCAAAAATAATGAATATGCTCGTTGAAACATATTTTATTAATTTCTCAGGAAGTTTTTTTCCGGCAATAATACCGACAACTATTGCAATCCCATCAGCCGCAACCATACCAAACGTCGATCCCAACCAGACTCCCAGGAATGAGTGATATTGAGCGGCAAGGGAGATTGTCGCTAATTGAGTTTTATCACCAAGCTCCGCGAGAAAGAAAGCGATAGCAACTGTCAATATTGGGCCTAACTTATTTCCCTTTTTTCCCTTTTCCTTACAGGAGTCCCCTTTTAGAGTCCAGATGCCAAAGCCAACAAAGGAAAGCCCGATCAAAATTTTTAAGTAATTTAAGGGAATTAACGCACCTACTCTTTCACCAATTATTACAGAAAATAAATGAACGACAATCGTTCCAATAAAAATACCCAACAAAACCTTTGCTGGCTTATACTTTGTTGCAAACGAAAGCGCCACTAATTGGGTTTTATCTCCCATCTCGGCGATAGCAATAAGGAAAAAAGACGACACCCAACTCAGCATTTACCCGTCCTTGTAAGCATATTTTATATTTTATTCAGCAAATAAAAGTTTATACGTTAAATAAAAAGCCCCCTGCACTCTTTTCAAATGCAGGAGGCTTTTGAAAACAATCCGTCTAGAAAAAGGCTTCTTAGTGGTGTTCCTCTTCCACGATAAATTCTACGGCATCATTGTAGGAATCTTTTCTATAGCCGAATAAAGATACCACTGTTCCCGCAGCAAGCCCGGTTATCCACGCAACAATAAAGGTGACAAATACACCTTTGATTTGCGATCCAGGCACAACGTTCTCGGCAATAAAGATAGCCGCTAAACCGCCCAACATACCTGGCATACCATGGAGATTATGGACGCCACAGGTATCAATACCTTTTAAGGCCTTCTGAACACGGGGTTGAATGATAGCGAAACCGATCACACTCAAAATACCCGCGATGAAACCCAATATCAAAGAAGCCTGCGGCGTTGTATGGGCACAGGAAGAACCAATTACTACGCCACCTGCAAGGGTTGCATTGGCCATATCTTCAATAGCGATCTTTTTCCTGATCATCGTGCTTGCAATGTAGGTAGCCACCGTTGCTCCACACAGTGAAAGAATTGTGTTTACAGCAGCTATGGGCATCCTTGATATCTCAGCCGGCGCCGCACA
>Ga0209641_10005000_pt1 | contig 10881 bp, 9 predicted proteins | sample RifCSP16_1_FD_184022 | JGI IMG/M metagenome (GOLD analysis project Ga0209641, IMG submission 184022) | Soil microbial communities from Rifle, Colorado - Rifle CSP2_sed 16_1 (SPAdes) (version 2) | ecosystem: Environmental > Terrestrial > Deep subsurface > Rock core/Sediment | place: Rifle...
TTTTTAAAGATGGGCTGGCGCGCGTTGGCGCGATTGAGCACATGATAAACCAGCCCGCCGGGGGCGGTGCGGAGCGGCCGTCCCATGACCCACTCAGGTTCGCCGGCGTGCGGCGGCTTGTCAATTAATGGTTCCTGACACCTTTATTCCTTTTGACTGACACCTTTATTCCTTTTGACACCTTTATTCCTTTCTGGCCGGGATCGGAGCGGATGGATTCTTAACGACGCGTGCGAAGGATTGTGAAGATAGCGTTCAAGTTGTTCGTAGAACTTTCGGCGAACCTGATCGGGAAACTTTTGGAGGTCTTTCTTGACTGACTCAGGGATGACGATCTCTTCAATCGCGAAAGGCTTTCCTGAGTGCGGCGACTGAGGGGTAACGGGTTACCTTTCCTCGCTTGACGTCTGCCCGGCTTCGCTTCACCTTTCGCTGCCAGGCATTTTTCCAGTACCAGCGCTCCTCAGCCGGAATCGCGGCGGCTGGTGTGAGGATGATTTTCCCACGTTTCACTTCGACTCGGAGGAGATCGCCCTGTTTTAAAGGGAGCTGCGCCCGAACGGATTTGGGCATGACGACCTGAAAGTTGTGAGAGACCTTCGCGACAGGCATTAGCGTTTACCTCCTATACAAGAATACAAAATCTTCAGCGAAAAGGCATCAGCGAAATGAGCCTGAGAGATGAGGGAGGTGTACCTCCCTCGGCTACCTGAAGACCGCGAGCGCCTCCGGCACAGTGCCGGCCTACGAGGCCCACTAGCGGAGGGAGCTGCACAGGCCGCGGGCTCACCCACGAGGCCGGGGCTCGGGGTCAAACCTTTACTCTTGTGATTTCCCCTCTCGCGCGTTTTGCGGTTCGCGGTCGGGCCTGCACATCTTGACTATCTTCAATTCAGCGAGTCGCGGACGCTCTCGCGTGGGAGCCGGGCGCCTGCCTGCGCAGGCAGGCGCCCTCAGGCTTCTCGAACCCCTCGACGGTTAGGCCGTGGCTATGACCCCACGGTGCCGGCGATCCCACGTGGATTGTCAGAATTGGCGTTCGTACTCTTCGTGACTACCCACCCAAAACAGATTGTGCAGAGCACTGCCCGCGCGACAATCACGCGCTGCACGACAGCGTGAGGGGAATTGGTGACCTTAGCGCCAGAGCGCCGATAAACTGAGGTGAAGCTCGGGGAAGTCAGGATGAGTTAGGGTGTCGCTGGCACCGAAGTCTGCTACGAGTTGATACGTGTTCTCGTGGCGTCGAAAGCACTCGATTGTGCGGGTTTCCGGGCTGACGACCCAGTAATGGGTGATGCCAAGCGCCGCATAGCGCTCAGCTTTGATGACGCGATCATAGTCCGCTGTGGAAGGCGAAAGGATCTCTACCACGAGAAGTGGCGCTCCTTCAATGGCGCGTGCGGTGACGAGGTCCGGATTAGTCACTACGACGAGATCTGGCTGGAGTACATCGTTGCGGGTGAGGATGACGTCAATCGGAGCGTCGAACACCTCTCCCCGGCCTGACGCTTCGAAATGCGCCTCCAAAAGGCGTTGCAGCCGTTTCGAAACGCGCTGGTGGAGCGGGCTGGGCGCTGGGGTCACGTGCAGCCGTCCATCGATCAGCTCGTAGCGCTTACCGTCGGCCGGGATGAGACGGTAGTCATCGTAATCAAGTTTGGTCTTCAGTTGGACTCCCACGTTCCGGTCACCTCGTAAAGAGTATAGCGCGACTCCAGGGACATTGCCTATGGGTTTCAGGGTCGCCTCCCCACCGAAGGAGGTGCTCAATCTTCTAGGGATGTGACCTTCCCTGACAATAGTAGCGGTCATTCGGCGGACTTGAAGGTCCGTTACTTGCGCATACCACTTCGGGCTCAGGCGGTCGCGCGGGAGCCGGCCGCGCCCTCAGGCTTCTCGGTGGTTTCATGGCCCCAGCCTAACCGCTGAGAGGTTCGCGCTGGCCGGCCAGCCCCTTCGCAAGCGGTCGAAACGCTTCCCGCTTCGTGAGTATCGCGTAGACCAAACCCTCCCCACGCTAACGTCCGGGATCCTCGCCCCCCCGCAGATTTCGCACCCATAGGTTTGCAAGGCAAAACCAGACATGGGTTGCCCCAAACCTGCGGGTGCCGAGCCCCGAACCCCGGACCCGATATCCAACCTTTTGCTTGACTTGGCTGAACCCCCTCTGCTATAACCGGCTTGGCCTTTAGCTGGCTCTTTTGGTCTGGCGCCTACTGGGATAGGCGGGATCACGGGAGCCGTCCGCAGAGCTTCAGAATCTCGCACAACCCAAGACGGCGGATGTTGTTTCTCATAAACCTGGAGCCGCACAGCGTGGTGCAGAAAAAGGAGTTGACGGTGATGCGGACGCGGTGTTTCAGCGTTGCGGTGCTGCTTGTGGCGGGAGCGGTTCTTCTCTGGCCGGCCGTGGCTGCTGCCGAGCTGAAGGTCGGCATCAACGGCTCCATCAAGCTCGATCTTCAATACAACACCAGGAGATTCGACCTCAATACAGGGCCCGCGGCCGTCCCGCTGGACGTCGATACAACCAAGGCCAGTACGACAGAGAACGTGATCAGGGACCGCCGAGACAATGGCGAGACCAAGTTCGACGCTCGCGAGTCGCGCTTTACCATCACAGCCGCTGACAAGATTAGCAATGTTGCCATGAAGGGGTTGATTGAGGTGGACTTCTACGGCGAAGACGCCGAGGGAAACGTCCTTACTTTCGGCTCCCGTGGTCCCCGCCTCTTCCACGCCTTTGCCCAGGCGGATGTCCCTATGGGGATGAACACGGGGTACCTCTTGATCGGTCAGACCTGGTCGTACTTCCAGAACAGCGACATCGCGGTGCCCACCACGGTTGACTTCAACGGCCCTGCCGGCCAGCTCTATGCGCGCCAACCCCAGCTTCGCATCGGGATGAATATCCCCCTCGATTCGAACAACACGATCACGTTCGGCGCCTCTGTTCAGCAGCAGTCGTTCTCCTCTAGTTCCAATTTGACTAACGCCTTCAATGAAGCTCAAGGCCACGGCCAGGATGTGCCGCTGTTTGCCCTCAAAGGCCAGTGGCTTCAGGAGATGGGATACAAGGGAGAAGTCGCTTTCGCCGTAAGCCGGGCCAGGTTCGCGCAGGACAATTTTCCGACTGCCGGGAGGACCGCGACCGCCTCTGAGACTGTTTGGGGAGTCCAGTACAGTGGCTCGTACAACTTTGGTCCCATTGAGCCGTTCCTCCACCTCCAGTACTTGAGCGGCCTGAACCGCGAAGCAAACGGTGACTTCGTCGATGTCGCCGCGAGGATTGTGACTCTGGATTCGAGACTCGACATCACGGCCATCAGAACTTGGGGAGGGTATGCGGGGTTTGGTTATAAGTTCACCCCGAACACGAGTTTCAACACCGTCTTCGGGTTTAACCAAGCCTTCAGCGAACGAGATTTCGACTTCATCGATGCCGTGTTCAAGAAACACCGGTCGATTCACGCGAACGTGATGCACAACTTCTGGGAGCGCTGGCGGGTCGGCTTTGAGTATCAGCGGTTCTGGGTGAAGACCTTCAATGGTCAGACCGGGGACGTGAACGTTTTCCATACCGGTGTGTGGTTCTTCTTCTAGGGCCGTGGCGATAAGCTTCGCATCCCTGCGTTCAGTGTTCTGGGGACAGGGGCTAGGGGTCAGGGGTTGGCAAAGGCTGATCTAGCAAGCCCCGGACCCCTGACGCCCGGCCCCCGGGTAAGACGCTCGCTTCTCCCCACGGCACAAGCGGGTGTCAAAGGCCGACAGAAACGTGCTGACGTTGGGAGAACTAGCATGCTAATCCTCGGGGAGGTCTGAGTGGAGACGCGGTGGGGGCGTAATATGAACCGTCTGATCATTGTCGCTGTAGTCGGCGCGCTCTTTCTTTCCGGCTGCAGCACGGCCGGCCAGATCGCGACCTCGGCGAAGCAGTTTGTGTTCGGCGACCGCCTCCCTCCTGACGCGCCCTCACTCCAGAAGTCCGCCGAAAAGCGCTGGGTGTTGATCAAGAACCCGCGCTACGGCTCTTTGGCCAGCGAGCCTGAGTATACCTGGGTCGAGGAAGACAACATCCCACTGACGGTCAACACGCTGATCTTTGGGAACAAGTCGGTCATTGCGGCGCCGGAGATCGTGGCGAAGTACGGGTCGCCCCCAGGAGGAGGGAAGATCAGCCCGCTTCAGGGCGGCCAGTATCTCAAGACTACAAAAGGGCGAGACGGCGCCCCGGCTCCTTCACGGGCCATCCAGCAGACCCCATTCAACCATGTTGTGGCAAGCCCGATCCCTGAAGAATCGAGCGGTGTGACACCGCGCGGCTACGTCATCTACGTTGACCAGAAGCGATTGGTGATCGACCTCACCGCCCAGGATGGTCTGAAGCCGGGAACGATCGTGAGCATCCGTCGCGACAAGATCCCCGTGGTACACCCGGTCACCGGAGAATATCTGGGGGAGCTCGACGAGGACCTTGGATCGGCCAAGATCGTGGAGCTGCGGGAGCGATTCTCAGTAGCGGAGATCCAAGATCTTGCGCCGGGCGCTCAGGTCAAATTGAAGGACCGTGTGATTCCGCGCTTTTAAAGCTCTCAGCGTTCAGCCCTCAGCAGTCAGTCTGCGAACCGCAGCCATCATGTATCGCGAACCTGACTGCTGATCGCTGATGGCTGACCGCTCTTCCCGCCTTGACATCACTTTCCCCCCTGAGCTAACCTCGGCTTCGGCTGGCGCGTGTGCCAAGCGCACTGCTGAAAAGCCCTTGCTAACGTCAGGCTGCTCAAAAAGGTCCAGATGCAAGGTCCAGATGCAAGGCGGCGAGGAAGCGAGGAGTGAGGCGTACTTAGATGTACGTTGCAACGACGAGCGACGAAGCCAACGCCGCAGATGGGCCTTTTTCAGCAGCCTGCTAGCGCACTGAGCATATGTCACTCGAACACCTCCTCAAGGACCATGTCACTCGGCTCGTCGGCGCCGATCTCGAGGCGTGCGAGGCGGCCATCGAGCGGGAATTGGGCTCCTCCGTTTCTCTGATCAGAGAGGTGGGACACTACATCGCCGGCGCCGGCGGCAAACGGATCCGCCCCATTCTGGTTCTTCTGTCAGCCCGCCTCGCCGGATACCGCGGCCCGCGCGCGCTCCACCTCGGCTGCGTCGTCGAGCTGCTCCACACCGCCACGCTGATGCACGACGATGTCGTCGATGGCGCGACGCTCAGGCGAGGTCACGCCTCAGCCAACGCCAAATACGGTGAGGACACGTCGATCCTGGTTGGCGATCATTTCTACTCCAAGTCATTCGCGCTCCTCGTTCAGGATAACGACCAGCCCATTATGGAAACGCTGGCGCATGCCACGATCTCGATGACCGAGGCCGAGGTCTTTCAGCTCGAGAAAAAGCGCGAAGGGGACCTCACCGAAGCTGACTATTTGAGAATCATCACGCTGAAGACTGCGACGTTCATCTCGGCCTGCTGTCGGATTGGGGCGTTGTTAGGAGGAGCAAACCCCGCGCAGGTGGACGCCCTAGGCGCCTATGGTCTCAACATTGGGATCGCGTTTCAAATTGTTGATGACTCGCTCGACTTCATCGCGGACGAGGCGGTCTTGGGCAAGGCCATCGGGACCGATCTTCGCGAGGGGAAGCGGACGTTACCGCTCATCGCCGCCCTGGACCGGGCCACCCCAACCGATCGCGAATGGATCCTCGAGGTCCTCCACCGCCGTCAGCCGCTCGCTGGGGAGATCGGCAAGGTCCGGCGTCTCGTCATGCAGTACGACGGCATCAGCTACGCGCTCGAGCAGGCCCTCGCCTATGCGAAGGCAGCCAAGACGCATCTGACAAGCTTCCCGGACTCCGATGAGAAGGAAACCCTCGCCCTCATCTCCGAGTACGTCGTGGATCGGGATCGGTAGCGGGGTTCGGGGTCACGGGGTTCGGGGTTCGGGAGGAAGAAGATGTTCGAGGAACTCTCAGATCCCCGCGGAGGACCTCTCGGCCTCGAGGTTGTCAGGACCCTTCATCAGCTCGTACTTCAAGTGTATCGACTAACCGAGAAATATCCTGCGGAGGAGCGCTTCGGTTTGGTGGCTCAACTTCGAAGGGCTGCGGCCTCAATCCCAGCGAATATCATTGAGGGACGCAATCGGCATTCAACAAAGGAATTTGTTCATCAGCTCTACATCGCTCGTGGGTCTCTTGCGGAGACTCACTACCACCTCCTTCTTTCACGCGATCTCGGATATGTGAATGAAACAGATTATGCGGGGATTTCGGCCGAGTACGAGCGTGCAGGTCAACTGCTCGGCGGGCTGATCAGGAGCCTGCAAAGGCCCGGCCGTCATCCCGAACCCCGTGACCCCGAACCCCGGACCCCGTGAACGCGGGCCCCGATCCCCGAACCCCGTGATCGTTACTCTCACCTCTGACTTCGGTGACACCGATCCGTTCGTGGGGATCGTGAAGGGCGTGATCCTTTCAATCAACCGGCAGGCCCAGCTTGTGGACCTCACCCATAGCATCCCGAAGCACGACGTTCTCGAGGCCGGCCTCGCGCTTGAGGCGGCCATCCCGTACTTCCCCCCCAGCAGCGTGCACCTGGCTGTCGTGGACCCTGGAGTCGGGAGCGCGCGGCGCGGGTTGGTTGTGTCAGCTCGGCGCCACTATTTCGTGGCCCCGGACAATGGACTGCTCACGTTTCTGTTCAACGGCGCTGACTGGGAGGCAGTGAAGCTCGAAAACCCAGCCTACCGGCTCCTCGTGGTGAGCAGCAGTTTCCAGGGGCGCGATCTCTTTGCGCCGGCGGCCGCCCACCTTTCCCTCGGCGTTCCGATTCACCAATTCGGCCCTGCCGTGACTGATCCCGTGCGCCTCGCCTGGCCAGCGGCAGCTCGCAAGGGGGACAGCGTGGTGGGCGAGGTGATCCATGTCGATCATTTCGGAAATTTGATTACCAATATTCAACGGGAGCTTTTGACCGGGCTGGGCGAGAATCTTGTGGTCGAGGTGGCAGGCGTCGCAGTGGAAGGAATCGCCTCATATTTTCAAGATCGGCCCTCGGGTCAACCTGGTGCTATTGTAGGGTCGATCGAGCGGCTGGAGATCTTTGTCTCCGAGGGGAGCGCGGCCGCCCACTTCAAGGCCGGCAAAGGCACTCGAGTCCGCGTTCGGGGTTCGGGGTTCGGGGTTCGGGGTTCGTGATGTTGGACTCGTTTTCGGAGATTCTAATCCCGAGCCCCGGACCCCGAACTTAGCTGCTGCTTGAGCTTTGCGATGAAGAGCCGGACGAGGGAGAACTGGACGAGGATGACGAGGTGGATTCTGAGGACGAAGGGGACGGCGTCGAAGATGGCGGCTTTTCCTTCTCCATTCCTTTCTTGCGTGCCTCTGAGGGGTAGTCGGTGACGTGCCAGCCGTTCCCTTTCAAGATAAAGGGAGCCGCGGAGAGAAGCCTGTGGACCGGGCCGGAGCAGAACTTGCAGCTGGTGATCGGGGATTCGGTGATCCTTTGGAGGACATCGTAGATCCGATGGCAGCTCTCACATTCGTACTCGTACGTCGGCACTTCCTGCACCTCCAACAATCAAACGGAGGCTCCTCGCCTCCGCCCGGCATTGAACGCTATGTGGATTGCTAAAATTTTTAACATGTTACGACCGTCTTTGTCAAATCGAGCCCCGGAATTTCTCGCGCGTTTTTCCCTTGTCGGGCTCACTGGATTCCTCTTCGCGCTCGGGGCATGCGCGACGACGAGACAGGACGTTCAGGTTCAGAAGCTCCAGGCCCGCTCATCGTTCGAGATTGGGATGGGGCACCTCAGGGAGGGCAAGCTTGGGTCGGCCCAGCCTGCGCTCGAGGAGGCGATTCGCCTTGACCCGGACCAGCCCCTGTATCTGAACTCGCTCGGCCTCGTTAACCTCGAGCTGCGCCGATTTGGGGATGCGAAGGCGTTGTTCGAGCAGGCGATCAGAATAGACCCCAATTACGCGGACGCCTATCATCACCTGGGCGTCGCCCTCGCCGAATCCGGCCGATGGAGTGAGGCCGCCCAGGCGTATCAGAGGGCCCTGGCCATTCCGGCGTATCGGAACCGGGCATCGAGCTACCACAACCTCGGGTGGGCCTATCTTAACCAGGGTCGGGACAGAGACGCGGAAGAGGCGTTCACTCAGTCGCTACAGCTTGAGCCACAGCTTGCCTCAAGCCACTACCATTTGGGGTTGGTCTATGAAAAGGCTCGGCGCCTTCCCGAGGCCCGGGAGACCTTCAAGCGCGCCGAAGCCCTGGATCCGGAGGGCCCGATCGGCCGAGCAGCCCGTGAACACCTCAAGCGGCTCGGCCCGTGAGCGAGAAAACAGGTAAAATTCGCTTGACTTGGGGAGAAAAAATGCAGTAAAAGAGTACGCGAGAATAACGCTGCCTGTCTTCGTATTCCCTGTCTGGGAGAATCCCTTGCGGGAGGAGGTGATCGTCGCCGCCCTGGCACGCGTGGTGATCAATGGTGATCAATAGAGAGAAATCAGAGTGAGCGAGTGAACGGTGCTTCGTTAGGGATCAATGAGAGTGCGAACCAAAAACTTTCAGCCAAGCGTGAGGAGGATGGTGATGATAAGACGGTTAGGTGTCAGCCTCGTCTTGAGTCTGGCCCTGCTCGGGTTTATCGGGCTCCTTGCCCCGCCCGCAGAGGCCCAGCCCAAAGTAACCATCAACGGGGTCATCCAAGTCAAAGGAAACGTCGCGGACAACGCCGGCACCTTTGACGGTGACTACGCGATCGAGACCAACGATCACTACTGGCAGAACAGCATGCGAGGAGTGTTAACCGTCACCGGCGAGATGAGCCCCAATTTGAAGGGCGTCTTCGCGTTCGAGTACGACGTCAACCTCGGTCAGATCAGGGATTGCGGTGTGAGTAACTTGGGTGGGAACCCCGCTGCGGCTGCGGCGGGTACTTGCTCGCCTGGTCGAGCTGGCATATCAGGCGGTTCGAGCCTTGGAACCGACGTCATGGGAATCCAGGAGCTCAAGCACGCGTACATCGACTTCAAAGTCCCCATGGCGCCGGCAAGGGTTAAGGCGGGACTCTTCCCTGTCTTTACCACGCTCAAGCTTGGGAATCTTCTGTTCGGTGACGTTCCCGGTGCTGACGTCAACGTTACGTTCAACGATATGCTCTCCGGGTACTTCCTGTTCGTACAGATCGAGGAGCACTTGGGCGGGGGGACCTCGGCGCCGCTTGGCGCCGCGGGTGGGGGGTTCCCTCGGGGAGACGACTACGCGATGCTGGGCAGTATGAGGATTACCCCGATGAAAGGGGTGACGATCCTCCCGTTGGTTGCCTATGAGAAGATTTCGGGGTCGACTCAAGCGGCGACTCGGACGATGGTGGGCGCGGTTCCTAACGCTGAACAGCGGTGGTACTTTGGCGTTGACGCAAGCGTGAAGATCGGCAACTTCTCCATCGACCCCACGTTTATCTACCTGGCAGGCAAGCGAGATTGGACGACGACTGTGGCGGCTGGCGCAGCAGGGAACGGCGGCGCGGCCTGTATCGCCGGTATCACTTGCAGCGACAGCGACATTCGAAGTTTCCTGGCTGATCTCCGGGGTAGCGCCCAGTTCGGCCCTCTCAGGCTGCAGGGAATCTTTCAGTATGTTCCTGGGAACAAGGCCGCCGACGTGGCCGCCAGCGCAGCTCCCAGTGCGGCTAATGGGGGCGGCTACTCAGGAGGCGGGAAGACTGTCAAGTACTTCAACAACATCTTCGTTGACCCTACTCAAAACCTGGGCTGGTCTTCGCTCATCCACCTGAGTGACCTGGGCGACAACGTTGGGGGCAACGGGTATCTTTACGCGCCTGTTGGAACCAATATGATGTGGCAGCCGAGCTACGGCCCCTGGGGTGCGATGTTTATCGCCGGGAGGGCAGACTATTCCGTAACCCCGGCTCTGATCGGGCGCCTCGTCGTTGGCGGGAGGTGGGCTGCTGAGAAGGTCGACGTCTCCTGCGGCCCTCTGGTATTCGCAGCGTGCGACGGGACAGGAGAAGAGCGCTACCTTGGGACAGAGGTGAATGTCGGGGGGCTCTATCAGATCTATCCCGGTCTTAACGTTGACGCGATCTTCGGCTACCTCTTTACTGGCGATGGCTTTGCCCACGGCTGCCCGGCCGGCGGCGGGGTCGTGGCCGCCTGCGAGCCAAAGAACGCCTGGCAGTTCGGCTACAAGCTGCTCTACAGCTTCTAACACTCAGTCGAGTATCCTGATGTAGCTCGAAGGGCACGGGGCCTTGGCCCCGTGCCCTTCGCGTGTTATCATCTCGCGTGTTATCATCGATTCCGTTACACGGTCAGGAGGCGGGAAGGCTCGATATGGCTATCGGGGTGCGGGCGCGTCGGTTTTCAGTCGAGGAGTACCACCAGATGGTCCGGACGGGGATCCTCAAAGAGGACGACCGCGTGGAGCTCATCGAGGGAGAGATCACCGAAATGACTCCAATCGGCCCTCGCCACGCCGTGTGTGTCGCCGGATTGACCGAACATCTCGTCCGGTCCTTGGCGGGGAGGGCGGTGGTCTGGAGCCAGAGCCCTATCCGCCTGGGTCCCCATTCGGAACCTCAGCCAGATGTGACCCTGGTGCAGCCGCCACGGACTCGTTACGCAGATGCGCACCCGAGACCAGAACACATTCTCCTGATCATCGAGGTAGGGGACACAACCGTTGAGGATGACCGGATGCGGAAGATCCCTCTCTATGCTCGCGCAGGAATCCTGGAGACGTGGCTCGTGAATCTTCCAGGCGAGGCGATTGAAGTCTACCGGGACCCAGCCCAGGACGGATACCGAGATGCCCGCACGGTTCGGCGTGGCCTGCCCCTTG
>Ga0209641_10005001_pt1 | contig 10880 bp, 9 predicted proteins | sample RifCSP16_1_FD_184022 | JGI IMG/M metagenome (GOLD analysis project Ga0209641, IMG submission 184022) | Soil microbial communities from Rifle, Colorado - Rifle CSP2_sed 16_1 (SPAdes) (version 2) | ecosystem: Environmental > Terrestrial > Deep subsurface > Rock core/Sediment | place: Rifle...
AGAATTCAAGCGCGAGGTTAAAACACCGGAATTCATCCGCATGACCTCTGCATATGTCGCCCGCAAGGTGGTAAACCTAGCCAGGCACCCGCGCCGATCCGTGATCATTCCTTACTGGATGCAGCCAATTGTGTGGATCAATTGGCATTTTCCCTGGTTGACCGATCTGGCGGTCAGGGGAATGGTCAAAAAATATCACCATGTTCCTTGATCAATAACTGATCATCCCTGTTAGACATTTTAACCAATACTGCATTTAGAAGGGAAGCTTTTTCTCGGACTTCCCTTCTTTGGGTTCTTAAGGATCAATTATTGGCAGCCTTTGTTGGTCGTGCTGACGACGTTGTTGCACGAATCGGTGCATATCGAAGTGGTGCAAACAATTCCACCACCGATTGGTACCGTGATATCCCTGCATGTTATCTCACCGCTCGGCACACAGGATGAACTGGGATCGGTTGTGGGTCCCGTGATGACGTGGGGTGTAATGGTGAATGTCGGGGTGAAAGTTAATGTTGGTGTGTTTGTGGCAGTCACTGTATGAGTCAGCGTGACAGTAGGCAAACTGGTTTCAGTTGATGTAGGAGTTGCAGTGGAACCAGAGCCGAATATCCCGCAGGAACTCAAAATGAAGGGTAGGATCAACCAAAATATCCTGTTGAATTTTGACCATGCAGGTTTCTTCATCAACAACACCTGATTAATTTCATATATCCTTAAAATTCAAATAAATAATGGTATGTAATTTCAACCCGTTGGAACTTCTGTTGGAGGATCCGTCGGTGGAATAGGCGTGTCCGTATCGGTGGGAGGTATAGGTGTATCCGTATCGGTGGGAGGTAGTGGTGTATTGGAAGGCATTGGTGTATTCGAAGGCGTAAATGTGTTCGAAGGAGTTGGCGTCCGTGTAGGAGTATCATCCGGCCCTTCTGTTTTCGTAAGGGTTTTCGTGGGAATATATGTTCGTGTAGGCGTTGGTGTTATGGTCGTTGTCCAGGTTAGATTGGGTGTTGCTGTCGGTGGTGTATCGATCGTGAACAGCCAGGCATTATTAAAGGTGCATTCGGTATGCCCAGATTGTGTAAATGCCATGAATGAAAGAAATCCGTCATAGAAATAAGCAGGGGCATACTGGTTGTAATTCTGCTGGGCGGTGAGAAGATTTCCCTGCAGGAGTCCATAGGATGCACTGTATTGACGCAGCTGCTGCTCGTATTGTTCACGCTGCGCCTGGGTCGCATTGGCTGGCAGGGTCGGAATTCTTGCCTGGGGAACGGATTCCGGTGGTGGGTTCAGGATGTCGATCTCACCGATCTTCACCCCGTTCGTGTAGAAGGTCAGCATCTCCTGGCGGGCAACCACGACCAGCCGGTTGGTGGCATCATTTTCCCACCTGAATGCATCATCGAAGGTTTTTGGATAATAATTCTTGGTATTCACCAGCATCCCGTCACTCAGAGCACTGTATGCCAGCGACCCTTCTGCAAAGCGGGTGATCATCACCATGTACTGGTTGGGTTCTTCCTTGTCTCCGTCAGATCGAAAGACAAAACCACAACCGGAAGAACCATATTCGGTGTTCCATGTGATATCTGCAGCCAGCACAAAATCCTTCCCGGTGATCTCAGGAAAATCATTGGCGAAATCGTATTCCTGGTATCCGGTCAGGTCAAAAGTCAGCGGATCGTGGATCCAGGATACCCAACCCATGTTTGGATTGACACCATAAAGGGATAGTTCCTGCAGTATGGGAGAATTTGCAGTCGCTGTTGCCTGGTAATTCGACTGATCCAGCAATGCCTTTGCAGTAAGTTCCTGGTTGTAAGCTGTTGCTTTTGCAAAGGCGGTGGCAACCTCAGAGTCCGATCCTCCCTGGGTTGCCCTGGCAGTCATGGTTTCCATGATACCGGAAGTGTCATTGTTTTTTTCTGTGATTCCGGAAATGGAAAGATCCAGGATAGATCCGCATGCCGCCAATGCCATGATCAATAGTACGACCAGGGTTGGAGTGTAGGTGGATGTCCTCAGTAAGTTCTTTTTCATCTGGTTGTCGTAATTATTTTCATTAAGTCCGATTTAATCCCATTGCAGTTAAAACATCTTTCTGTTTATAATAGATCATTGGATCAGGTACTATCCTTCCGTTTCATCAGGATCAGGATGATAATTAAATATATCACCATTAAGACTACCTGCGCCATCCAAACCTGTGCCAGCCACATACGATATTCTGCAGGATTCTTTTTATTGACAAACGACCATCTCCACCGTTCGATGACACTGTCGATCAATCCCTCAGCACTCGATACAGCGGTGACCCTTGCGACTGTGTATTCTGCCAGTCTTTCCTGGTAATCTATGATATCGTTTTGATAAATGACGGTCAATGCTTTGTAGACATCGACACTTTCCCTGTAATCATCCTGTATTTCCTGCACATCTTCCTGGTATTGCTTAAGAGAGGTCAGGTACTGCACCACCTGGACCTGGTTGGATGTGTCCGGTGGGGCTCCGGGTGGATCTGGGATTTCCGGTTCCTTTGGCAGCTCTGGCAGAGAGGCCTTATTGGTTGGCGGTTCCTGGTCAAGCTCAGGTGTGTAATAATCTCCGATTCCCGGGAAGTCGCAATTGTTCTTGTCGAACATGTCCAACCCCATGCAGTTGCAATTATAAAATTCCTTGTCAGATAGGGTCATGGAATCCCGCAGCTCTTTTGGCATATACCAGCACGCATCCCTTGAAACATCCGAGCCGATCCCTGCGATACCCATCAAGCTCTGGTAGCTCCAGCGCGTGGTTGCCCAGACGCTCATGTAGTCCGGCACAGGCGCCAACGCACCGCTGAACATATACATGGGTACGGTCAGGAGGATCATGATCAAAGGTGTTGTGCTTTGATTGTTTGAAATGACTGAAGCCATCAATCCGCTCATCATTCCTGTGATGGTTGCCAATAATAATGTGATATAGATCTGCGATAGAACTTCAAATCCCCCAGGAAGATTAAAGGCAAACCTTCGAATGATGGTGAAAGCCAGTGCATGGTAAAGAGCCAGGATTAAAGCCACCCAGATCTTGGACATTACGTATGGAAAGATCTTGATATTGACAAGACGCTCCCGTTTGTAAATACTGGCTTCCTTGACGAACTCACGCATCTGCGAGAGCCCTCCAACCAGGAGAGCATAAACGGACCACAGGTAGAAGATAACGCTCGCATTTACCGCGCTGCCTGTTTCGAAAGATAACACATCCTTTCCCAGCAGTGGTGCCAGCATCAGGTCAAGCGACCCAACGATCGGAGCGATCAGCAGCATCAGGATCAAGCTGGACCTGTCCCGGAACAAAATGGTCAGGTTTCTCCCGGACAAAATAAAGAATTGTTTAAGTGCGGAAATTTGTTCTCTGCGAGCCTGTTTGTTTGCCAACCTGGCTTGCTTTCTCCCTGCCTTAAAACGCTGGGCTCTGGTCTTCTTCTTTTCTTCCTCCATCTCTTGTTGGCGGGATAAAAGAGGTTCTTCAATATACTTAGAGTATGCCTTGCTGAAAGAGAACTTGACCCCCCAATCCCTGGCATTTCCATAAGCAGGATTATCCAGGATGGCGTAGATCTCATCAAACTCCATTGGACCATTATTTGCTGTACCATCTTCCCGGTATTCAGCAAAGTACTCCATCGCTTCTGAAGGGGGACCGAACCAAGCCATATGACCACCGCGACCCATGAAAAGAACTTTGTCTGCTATCATCACATTCTTGGTGGCGTGCGTGATCATGATGACTGTGCGTCCCTGGTCTGCTAAACGCCGCATCAGGCGCATGAACATGGTTTCATTTCCGGGGTCCAGTCCGGATGTGGGTTCATCCAGGAAAAAAAGCTGCGGGCGGGTTAAAAGCTCAACACCGATCGAGACACGTTTTTGCTGCCCGCCGCTCAGCTCACTGATCCGCATATCTTTATGATTCTGCAGGTCCAGCTCAGCCAGAACTTCTTCAATCCGCTGTCTGCGCTCAGCCCGCTTGGTTTTTTTGGGTAACCGCAATTTGGCACTGTAATCCAGAGCCTGGTAGACGGTCAATTCCATATGAATGATATCCCGCTGAGGGACATAACCGATCTTTCCCCGCATTGAGGCGGTGTTGCGGTAAACATCGATCCCGTCCACGTACACCTGGCCATTGGTGGCAGGTCGGTATCCAGCGATGGCATCCACCAGGGTCGTCTTTCCTCCTCCGCTTTGACCTACCACTACAATGAATTCACCAGGATTGAAAACCAGCGAGACATCCTGTAGAATATTCAGTTTTCTGCGAACCCATTTGTTTAAATGAAGGGCTTCAACCAGTGAACCTTTGGTTTCAGTTGTGCTGGATTTGACTGCTTTTTTATCCCTCATTCGCTGCATATCCTGATTTCTGAATTGTGATCATTAATAAGAATAATGGTCAGAATTTAACTTTATCAATCCCCTTGGCGAAGAGAAGGATAGAGTACGGTTACCATTATCACACGGTATCGGTTATCCTGCAACTTGAGCAATCCTGTAGCAATTTCAATCAAGAACGTCCAATCGGTTTGTTTATTGATGAATTTATTGGTATTATAAGCGTAACCTTTAATAACAATTTTGTTAATTATAATAGTAGGAATAATAAAATTTCGGGAGGAAATCAACTGTGGGTGGAAAAATCATAAAAGTGGCAAAAAGAAGGAAGCTGGCAGTTGTTGCATTGACGATTGCCTCGAAGCGCAGGCTTGTACATGGAATGATAGAAGCAGATGTAACCGATGTAAAAAAGAAATTAAAAGCGAACCCGGATTCGTTTAACGGTTCATTGTCAATGACAGCTTATATCATCGCCTGTTTTGCCCGTGCCATCTCTGAGCATCCGGATATGCGTACTTATACTTTAATGTTCAACCGCAGGTATGTATTTGATGAAGTGGATGTTTCAACCCTGATCGACCATCCCAAAGGAAAAGGGATTCCTGTACCTTACGTTGTCAGGAATGCTCATTTGAAGTCAGTACGTCAGATCACAGATGAGCTCAGGCAGGCAAAAATGGATGACCTTCCGATGGGGTTCAGGGAGAAATTGGCGCCGATCGCATCCAATCTGCCTGGATTTTTTACTGCCTGGTTCTTTAAAATAATCCGGCAGGTTCCTGAATGGATGAGAATCATCGATGGAACTGCCCAGGTCTCCTCTGTTGGCATGTTTGGGGACAGCCTCCTCTGGGCTTTTGGATTGTTGTACATGCACACGATTGGCCTTTGGGTGGGGACCATTAAACCAAAGCCGATGCAGTTCGAAGGCAAAATAGCTCTGCGGGATTGTCTCCATATCGGACTCAGTGTTGATCATGATATCATCGATGGCGCTCCCGGCACTCGCTTTACCAAGTCCTTGGTAGGTTATCTCGAACGTGGGGATCTATTTGAACCTTCCTGAGGAAAAATTGTACAGATGTTAGAGTTTTGAAAGATTGAAGTTCCAGCTATTGTACTGAATATCACTCCTTGCTATAATCCAGGTATAGCAAGGAGTATTATTATGGTTGAAAAAACAGATTCCAAACAAAAACCCTTTGAAGGGAAGATACCCGAAGAGACCCGCAGGCATTTCAAGACTGCCCGCCAGGAATTCCGCAAGAGCATGGAAGGAATCCTTCCACCCGGATTCAAGGAGCATCGCGACAATGCCAGGCGGGAAATGATGCTGGCTTTCCGCAGCATGATCGATGCCTCGTTGGAGCGCATGGATAAAGAAAGCAAGTAACCAGTGCTTTATAAAACCCGCCCGGTGATTTTCAACGGGCGGGTTTTTGATTAAACCTTGCGACAATTGTCCCTTTAGGGAAGGTTCAAAAACTTCGCAAGGTTGTTTAAATTCTAAGGATGCAGTTTATGGATGAAAACGTCGTGAGTTTCCCCTGCTCCCCAGCAGGATCCAGAGCAGGATCAATCCCGATGCTGATAGGGAAATGGTAGCCAGCATTTCCTCGCCTGATACGAGAAGAACGATCCCACCCATGAACAATGCCAGGAAAAAGATACTGCCCGATAATCGGTTGACCGACTTCTCCAGGCTGCGGAATCTCCTCTCGATGGACGGTGTTTGTACGATCAATTCTCCATGCTCAAGCATGTCCAGCACCCTGTTGGTCCGCCCTGGCAGGGCAAGCAGCACCTTCAATTGATCGACCAATTCTCCTAGCCATTGCTGCCAGTTCGCTCCACCTTCCTTGGCGATCAGGGTGGATGCATATGGAGTGAGCTGTTCCCACAGGTTGAATTCATTGCTTAACCCGCTGCACATCCCGGAAAGAATGGCGATGGTTCTTACCAGCAGCAGAAGGTTCTGTGGTAATTGGAAAGGCATGTCAAACAGCAGGTCCCGGAACTGGTCTGCAAAGCGGAACATTTCTGCGTGGTCGATCTCTCGTAGCTCGCTCATCGATTTCCCCCAGAACATGCCGAATACCTGGCTGGTAGCCCGTTCCATCAGGTGTATATCAGCTGATGGCAGCAGCAGATCCAGGGTCTGGTACGAGCGGATCAGTCTTGGCGCATCCTGTGTACCGACGCTGATCAGCATTTCCCTCAACCCCGTTCGCAAAACATCCGGCACGCTTCCAACCATACCGAAGTCCACGAAAGTCAGCTTCCAATCCCTTTTTCCATCCTCGTTCTTTGCCTCAAGGGGTGTGATGAACAGGTTTCCGGGATGGGGATCGGCATGGAAGAATCCATCTTCGAAGATCTGTTTTAAATACACGTCCAATAGTTCCGTAGCCACCAATGACCTGTCAATTCCGGCTTCTGTGATCGCCTCGTAATCCGTGATCTTGATCGCCAGAACATCCTCCAGCGTCAGCACCCGTTTGGTGGTATGCTTCCAGACCACGCGTGGTACATGCACCCGGGGAACATCCTTGAAGTTTTCAGCAAAGGTCTCGGCATTCTTTCCTTCTGCTAGGTAATTCACTTCAGCCCGGATCGTTTCTGCAAATTCTTTCAGCAGGGAAGGAACATCAGCTCTCTTCGCAATGGGTTCGTATTTCATCAACCAATTCCCAACTCGGGCTAACACCGAAAGATCGACTTCGATCAGCTGGTCGATTCCTGGGCGCTGTACCTTGACAACTACATCGCAAAATCCTCCCTCTCCGATCTCCTTGCACAGTTTTGCCTGGTGCACCTGTCCCAGCGAAGCTGCTGCCAGGGGAGTTTCCTTGAAATCCTCGAATATCACCTCCAGTGCTGCCCCCAGGTCTTCCTCCGCCAGTTTTCGGATATCCTCGAAGCTCTCGGGTGGCACTTCATCCTGCAGTCCGGACAATGCATCGGTGATCTCGGGCGGCAGAACATCCAGGCGGGAAGATAGGAACTGCCCGACCTTGATCATCACACCACCCATCACGATCGCCATGGCTCGAAATTGCACTGCCAGGTTGGTTAAACGGTTCGAGCGGGTCTTTCTCGCAAGCTTGCGGAATCCGATTCGTACCAGGATCACATCCCAGAAAATAAAACCCAGCGTGATCCTTGCAAAGAACCAGATCAGGGTTCGATATCGTTTGCGTAGTTGTGATTTCTTCATCAGCCCTCCTGCAACATGATTGTATCATCAGCGGTTAATTCCATCACAAGTGATGAGATTGACCTGCAAGAAAAGAGCTCGGTCATGAAACGCGCATCGTTGCATTAATATACTAGAAAAGTTGAGCAGCTATTCTCAAAGTGTATATATAACGAACAATGAGTTTTTTATAAAAGAATGAAGACTTGGATAGGAATGGCTTGGTTCTGGAAGGGGAAATAAAGGGTTAAACCATCCAATTACAGGTTCATCTGGTTGGCCAGCACCACGCTGCCGGCCAGGTAGCGCAGCAGCACCGGCAGGTTCTCCCCCGAAAGGCTCGAGATCTCCAGGTTGGTGCATTTTCCCCGCCACGATGGCCGCGTGATCAGGATCTCCTTGCGCAGGTATTCCAGCCCATTCCTGACCTCCTCGATCGTCACCTCTGAATTGGTTTTCAGGTCAAGGTGTGTCCCCAGCAAAATAAAGTGAGTGTTGTCATTCATTAACGAACCAACACCATCCACCCAGTAAGCCAGGTCCTGGAAACTTTCGTAGTTGGCAACATCATAGGTGAACAGCACCACGTCCAGCCTGCGGATCATCATCTTGTAGATCTCGATCACCTTCTCGAAGGATCGCCCGGTCTGGTCGCCTTCCACTTCCTTCTGCCCAGGTGGCACCAGGAACTGCAGCGTGACTGTGTAGGTGGCCTTTCCAAAAGTTTGCCTGGTCGTGATGTATTCAAATTCCAGGTTGTTGGTCTTGCGGATATCCTTGATGATCTCCCCGTTATGTTTCCTGCCCCTGCTGATCACATCTAACACGCGCGAGACACTGGTCTTGCCCACTGCGCCATTGCCAACCGGCATGATGAAACCGGTTAAACTTTGTGTCATCGGAGCTGTCATACAGGTCTGGAAGGTCCGTGTGAGCGGTATTCGAACTTGCTGTCATGCCGCACCGGGATCTCCCGAACCTCCTTTCCGCAGTAATGCCGTACGAAGAAACGGTAGTTCACTCCCCCCATTGCATTTTCCACGATGATCCCCCGTTCCAGTCTTGGGTGCGAACGCACAATGTCGGCGATCGTATAATCCACCTGCTTTTTGCAGATATCGCAGGTAACCGAGTATTTTGGCTTGATCATGCTGTAAATCTGCCTGACCGGGATCTTTAAATGATCCGACAGCATGTGGATGGCTTTCGAATCACTCACCCCGACCCCGAAAATACTGGCGAACAGGTTTCGGTTGAGGAAAGCCAGCAGCAAGACAAAGACCGCCCCGAAGAAAAAGATGGCGGTCACCAGCCCTTCCAGAGTCACCCCTGGCAGCAGGTTGATGTTAAGGAATCGCAGCGCCGTGAAAACATACCCCAGGAAAAAGAAGGCGATCAGGAAAACGATCAGGATCCATGGACGTGCCATGTTGTACTTGGCCAGGATCCGGATGATATTGATGGAAAAGGTTAACCCGACCGTCAGGATGATCGCTCCGATGGTGACTATGATCGCATTCTGGAATAACATGGCTATCCTCCGATAAGCAGGATTTTATATTAAAGAATGGATGTTCGCAAGGGAGGATGGGTATTCCGAAAAAAGAAAACAGGTTGAATGATATATAAATAATTTCCATCAGGTTTACTTGTAGTCAAAGGTTCCCTCTCGTTGTTTGAAATTTTGGAAATCAATAAGGTGAGCGATATTTTTACACCTTACAAATTAATTACAAAATACACAATTTCAGCTGAAAAGAGTCTAAAATGGATACATCATTTATTGTTTATTGTGAGGTTTTTTTCTTATGGTAAGAAACACTCGTAAACCCGAACAAGGGCAGGGCTTGGTGGAGTACGCCTTGATCCTTGTTTTGGTTTCCCTGGTTGTGATGGCTGTGTTATTGTTCCTCGGTCCAACCATCGGCAATATATTCAGCGAGATCATGGATCCGCTGGGTTATGTATCTGCTGCTGCTCCCGAGCCTTCTCCTACCCCGCTGCCGGGTTTCGTAACCAAACCTGCAGCTGTTCAGGATTACTGCAGCTCTAACGGCATTCCTGGAGGGACCATCGTGAACGTTTATCATTCTCTCACTGTTCCCACGGTCTATTACATTGCTGGAATTCATGGTATGGGTGATTTGACTCCCCCAGGTTTTGCCACAGGTCATGAGCACTTGCTTTGTCCTTATTAACAGATAATAATTCATTTGGTTATTTATACCGGGAGGTCTCATGAATGGAGACCTCCTTATTCTTTGTAAAATTGCAGATGTTTCAGGTTCCCTGGCACAAATCTTAAATAAGAAATAATTCGGAGTTGGAATAATATCCAAAACCATTTAAATGCTATACTATTTCAATAGTTTGAAACTTCAATTACTTCGTAAGGATAAGGGAATATAACCATGAGAAATATCCTCATCTTCATATTGGGAATCGCCATCCTTTTCTCGATTGGATATTACGTCACCAAAGGCACCTGTGATGCCAAGACTGCTGACATCGGTTATGCACATCGCTTTTCGATCCTGGGTGGCTGCCAGGTCGAGACCGAACCCGGTCATTGGGTTCCCCTCGAGAATTACTACTTCCCCCAGCAGTAGGGAATGGTATAGTCCGTCATCATGGAATATTACGAATTTAAAGTACTCTTTTTATCACCAACAGAGTCACATCATCCTGGAAAGAATCGTTCTCACAAAACGCAATGGCAGTTTGGATCAGCTTCGATGTCATGGTTTGAGCTGATTGATCTTTGATGGTGCCCATGGATTTTATTATTTGCCTTGTTCCAAAGGTTTCTCCCCGCTGATTCTGCGATTCGATAATGCCGTCTGTAAGTATGATCAGTGTATCCCCCGGGTTAAGGGAGGTTTTGAAATTTCTATAATTTGGTGTTTTAAAAATGCCAAGGGCTGGACCACCCAATTTAATTTTCTCTGTTTCACCACCAGCGCGCAGGTAAAAAATTGGATGATGCCCGCAGTTGGTATGGATGAATGATCCATCCCTTGGGTCCAGAATTCCATAAATGGCAGTTACAAAATCTCCGTCGCCGGAAAAATCAGGCAGCAATGTATTGATTCGAAGACATGTTTGGGCTGGATCCGAATTAGTCATTGCTTGAGTGCGAAGCAATGCCCGGAAAGCGGACATGACCAGGGCTGCCGGAACTCCGTGCCCGGAAACATCCGCTAGGGCAATACCCAGCCTTCCATCTTTAAGTGGAATATAATCAAAGTAATCTCCCCCGATCTCGTCTGCCGGAATATAGATACCGCTGATGTCAT
>Ga0209641_10005003_pt1 | contig 10878 bp, 6 predicted proteins | sample RifCSP16_1_FD_184022 | JGI IMG/M metagenome (GOLD analysis project Ga0209641, IMG submission 184022) | Soil microbial communities from Rifle, Colorado - Rifle CSP2_sed 16_1 (SPAdes) (version 2) | ecosystem: Environmental > Terrestrial > Deep subsurface > Rock core/Sediment | place: Rifle...
CGCTCTTTCGCGCTCTCGGTCACGGTAATCATCTCGCACCTCCTCTCTGGGCTTATCCGCACTCTGCTGAATCCGTCTCTACGCGTAACAAACCGTTTTTGAGCATGGCACGCATCAACGGAGACATCAACGGCAATATTGGTGCCAGCAGAGCGTCTTGAGGAGAAGTTCAGAAAGGGAAAATTCGAAGCGAAGTTATCGCCAGCCCAGCGGGCGCAGTTAAAAGCAGCGGGGATTAAGGCACGACAGGTTGTCGTTCACCCGACATCCTGTCGCCGTGAGCCTTACGTGCCGCGATCGGGCCGACTCGGCTCGCTCAGAATCCGCGTCAGGCCAGCCAGAGGGATCGGGAGCCACACCGGCCGGTTATTGATCTCATAGCAAAGCTCGTAGAGGGCCTTGTCCAACTCGTACACTGTCAGCGCCGCATCGAACGCTGACCGAGAAGCCGGCAGGAGCCTCACCGGTGCGTGGGCCGCTTCGGCCAGGTAGCCTTCGAGGAAAGTATTCGTGGCGATCCGCCACCAGCTCTCACCCCAAGCCTCAAGGCTCTCAGCCATTTCTGAGTCGCGGCCGGCGCAGTCGCGCATCGCGGCGGCCACGGCGTAGTGGAACGAGCGGAGCATTCCTGCCACGTCTTTAAGCGGGCAGGCCTTGGCCCGCCGCTCGGGAAGCGGTCGAGCGGGCTCGCCCTCGAAGTCGAAGATCGCGAAGTCGTCTCCGGTTCTGAGCGTCTGGCCGAGGTGGTAATCACCGTGAATCCGGATCTTCACGCACCGTTCGAGCGCGAGCAGTTCCAGAGACCCGGCACGTTCCAAAAGCGCGTCCTCGCGCGAGAGGACCATGTCCGCTTCGTCCCTCGTCGGCTTCGGGAGCGCGCTGAGCTGGTGGCGCATTTGGGCGAGCGCAAGCCGGGCGTTGGAAGTCATGCCGACGGTCCATCCGCTGACGTCGTCGCCATCGATTGGCTCGGGCGCAAAGGCGGGGTCGGAAGTGTCGGAGGCCAGGGCCGCATGCAGGGCCCCCGTCAGCGAGCCGAGGCGGCGGAGCGCCACGAAGAATCCTGCGGAAAACTCGCGCACGAGCTGGGACATCCGTCTCTGCTCCCACGGCTCAGGAGCCAGACGCTTGGCGATGAATGCGCAGAAGCTCTTGAGGTGATCGAGCGCAAAGGTCCACCCGTCCCCCTGGTTGGGAATGAAGTGTTGGAGCATGGCGAAGGTGGCCCCAACGCCCGCGTGATCCGAGTATTCCATTGCGCCCGCCAGAAGCGGAACGTTCCTGAACTGGGTTCGGGTGGTCAAGAAGCCGGTGACTTCGCAGTCCGGGTTGATGCCTGGCTCGATCTTTCTGAAACCCTTCAGGATCAGGGCCCCGCCATAGACAACCGAAGTGTTGGATTGCTCCGAGCTGATCCGCTGAGGCGCACGGATCTCAGGCGAGAGAAGCGCCGGGAATGCGCTCGTCCGCATGAACCGGACGATCCCCTTTTGGGTGGCGAACGTTCGGCCATGCTCGAAGCTGTCGAGCAGCTCGAGACAGAATTCACGGTCATCGAACGCATCGTAGACCGCCATCGACTGGCCCTCGACGTCAAGATGACCGACGAGACGTGCGTCCTCAGGCTCGGCGGCTCGCGCGGCCAGAGGGACCGAGTAGATTTCCGGCGGGTCGCCCTCAAACTGAACTTCTACGAGCAGCCACCAAGGGCCGCACGCCTCCCCGGTGGCGCCATGGTCGAGAAGCGACACCGAGCGCAGCCGGCGCCCCTTGCTTCCAAACCACCGCTGCCGCTGAAGAAATCCGGGGAGGTCGGCCGCCACCAGAGTCTCCAGCCTTTTCGCCACGGCCTCTGCGGAGGCCCGCCGCCGGTTAGATGACCGAGTGTTCGATGCCATACGGTTCCTCATGCCCGCCGGCCCGCTCCATTCTGAACCAGTAAAATCCGTACGGGCCAAGGCTCAGGAAGTAGGGGGACTCGTTGACCTGGGGAAAGCGCGTCTGGCCAAGCAGCTCGACAGGGACACACCCCGTCAATTGTTTGAGGTCAAGCTCGACGGGCTGAGAAGTCCCTGAAAGATTGTTCACGATGAGCAGCGCCTCCTGCCGGTAGCTGCGCAAGTACGCCAGCACTTTCTGGTTCCTGGGCTTCAAAAACTCAATGCTCCCCCGTCCGAACGCCCGGGAACTTTTGCGCGCCGCGATGAGCCGCCTCATGGCGCTCAAGAGAGAGGTCGGCGCTTTGAGCTGCGCCTCGACATTAACGGCTTGGTAGCTGTAGGCCGGATCGGCAATCACCGGGAGGTAGAGGCGCGCGGGGTCGGCGGTGGAAAAGCCTGCGTTCCTGTCCCCGCTCCATTGCATAGGGGTCCTCACCCCGTTGCGGTCTCCGAGGTAGACATTGTCGCCCATGCCGATCTCGTCGCCGTAATAGATGATCGGTGTGCCGGGCAGCGTGAAGAGCAGGCTATTCAGTAGTTCGACTTTCCGGCGGTCGTTGTTCATGAGGGGGGCGAGCCGGCGACGAATTCCCAGGTTGAGCTTCGTCTCGGGATCCCGGGCATACGCGTAGTACATGTAGTCCCGCTCCGTGTCGGTGACCATCTCAAGCGTCAGCTCGTCGTGGTTGCGGAGGAACAGGCCCCACTGGCAGGCGTCCGGGATCGGTGGGGTGTGCGTGAAGATATCGAGGATCGGCAGGCGATCCTCGCTATGGACCGCCATGTAGATCCGGGGCATGAGCGGGAAGTGGAAGGCCATGTGAAACTCGTCGCCGTCACCAAAATAGTGACGGACATCCTCCGGCCACTGGTTCGCCTCGGCGAGCAGGACGCGCCCCGTGTACTCCTTATCGATGATGCGCCTGAGCTCCCTCAGGTGCGCGTGGGTCTCTGGAAGGTTCTCACAGCTCGTCCCCTCGCGCTCGAACAGGTACGGGACGGCGTCGCAGCGGAAGCCGTCCAGTCCCCGGTCAAGCCAGAAGCGCATCACGTCCAGCATGGCCTTTCGCACGTCGGGGCTGTCGTAGTTGAGGTCCGGCTGGTGGCTGAAAAAGCGGTGCCAGTAGTACGCCTTCGCAGCCGGGTCCCAGGTCCAGTTGGACTTCTCAGTGTCGATGAAGATGATTCGGACCCCTTTGTAGCGTTGGTCGGTATCGCTCCAGACGTAGTAGTGGCGGAACGGAGAGTCCGGGGAGCTCCGTGCCTCCCGGAACCAGGGATGTTGGTCAGAGGTGTGGTTGACCACCAAATCGGTGATCGCCCGGATCCCTCGCCGGTGGGCGGCGTCCAGCAGCTTCTGGAAGTCCTCGACGCTCCCATAGTCGGGGTGGACCGCGTAGAAGTCTGAGATGTCGTAGCCATCGTCCTTGAGCGGGGACGGATACATGGGGAGCAGCCAGAGACAATCAACCCCGAGTTCCTTCAGATAATCCAGCTTCTCTGTCAGGCCAGCGAGGTCTCCGATCCCGTCCCCATTGGAGTCGTAGAACGCCTTGACGTGCACTTCATAGAAGACCGCGTCCTTATACCAGAGCCCGGCTTGCGTCATCCCGCGGCGTCCTCGCTAGGCTGCCTGTCCGCCCAACGTGTGCAGGTTTCTGTTAAACGTTGGGTTTGTGCCGCACTTGGGCTGCGCCAAGAGGCGAGCATCGCAAGGCCCGAGAAAGCCATCAGCGGTCGGTTTTCGGCCGTCAGCTTCGAAGCCGTAATGAGGCGTCCGCTGCGGCGGTCCTCGCTCGCGCTGGGAGCTGACCGCTGGATGCTGAGAACTATCGCAGATGCGACGCAGATCGGCGCGGCGCTAGACATAGTAGACAAAGTCCTGCTCCCGGTGCTTCCAGCGCCGAAACTCAAAGATGGCTGCCGGCTCGACGGCGGGGTCAAGAGCAATCCGATGGGTTGCGCCCTTCCAGAGCGACCTGGTCCCGGTGATCAGCTCGTGCATCTCGTAGGTCTCATCCTCTCCCAGCCCGATCTCGTCTAGCGGCACGTGCACCACCGACTCATGGGGGGCGAACGGGTCGAGGTTCACCGCGACCAGGATGACATCGTTCTTCGCCGGCGTCATCTTTCCGTAGAAGAGGACGTTGTCGTCCTCCGCGGGGTAGAACGTGAGGTTCTCATAGAGCGCGAGGGCAGGATGGTCCCGCCGGATCTGGTTCACCCTCGTGATGTAGTCCTTGATGTTGCCAGGCCGGTCCCAGTCCCAAACCTTGTGCTCATACTTTTCTGAGTTGAGATACTCTTCGGTTCCGGGGATGGCGGCGTTCTCGCACAGCTCGAAGCCGTTGTAGATGCCGTATGTCGATGAGAGGGTGGCAGCGAGCACCAGCCGCATTTTGAACGCCGGCGGCCCGCCCTGCTGCAGGATCTCGGGCAGGATGTCGGGTGTGTTGGTGAAGAGGTTCCCCCGGAAGTACTCTTTCATCTCAGACCGGGTGAGCTCCGTGAGGTAATCGATCAGCTCCTGCTTGAAGTTCCGCCAGGTGAAATAGGTGTAGGACTGGGTAAACCCTACCTTCGCGAGGATCTTCATCATCGTAGGACGGGTGAACGCCTCTGAGAGGAAGATCACGTCGGGATGCTCCTCCTGAATCTCCCGGATCAACCACTCCCAGAAGTAGACCGGCTTCGTGTGCGGGTTGTCCACGCGGAAGATTTTCACGCCGCACCCGATCCAGTGGAGGAGGATGCTTTTGATCTCGTCCCAGAGCGCCCGCCACGCCGGGCAGTAGAAGTTGAGAGGATAGATGTCCTCATACTTCTTCGGCGGATTCTCGGCATACTTGATCGTGTCGTCCGGCCGCTTGTAGAACCACTCCGGGTGCTCCCGCACGTAGGGATGGTCAGGCGAGCATTGGATCGCAAGGTCTAGCGCCACCTCCATGCTGCGCGATCGGACCGCCTGCACGAACCGGCGGAAATCCTCCAGCGTGCCGAGGTCGGGGGCCACCGACTTGTGCCCCCCGTGCTCGTTGCCGATGGCCCACGGGCTCCCCGGCTCGTCCGAGGTCGCGGCCGGCGTGTTGTTCCGCCCCTTTCGGTGCGCGCGACCGATGGGATGGATGGGCGGCAGGTAAATGACGTCGAACCCCATGGCCTGAATCTCGGGGAGCCGGGCTTCGCACTCCTTGAATGTCGCGTTGCGGCCGGGCGTCCTGCCCTGGGAGCGAGGAAACATTTCGTACCACGCACCGACCCGCGCCCTCGGGCGGTCCACCACAACCTCCAGCTCTCTATCATATGTCGTGGCCGCACTTCGATCGAGGTGGCGGCTCATCAGCGCGTCTAACGCGGACTCGATCACCAGGGTGACGGCGTCCTGCTGGGTCGGCGCGTCCTTCAGGAACCGGACATACTTCAAGAGCACGGCGCGGTCTTCGCCGGACGCACGACCCCCTGCCTGGCGGATCAGCTCTGCCCCTTCCAGGAGCTCGGAGGTCACGTCCTGACCGGTCTCGGCCTTTTTTGCGACTTCCTGCACCCAGGTTCGGAACGGATCAGGAAACGCCTCGATGGTGTAGACGTAGCGACGGTTCTCTTCCAGGGGAAAGCTCCCCCTCCAGCGGTCGTTGCCGATAGGCTCCATGGGGGTTTCCCGCCAGTGGCTTGGCTGCCCCCGGTATTTCAGCACCGCGCGGATGGCGTCGTGCCCTTCTTTGAAGATATCCGCCTCCACCTCGAACCGCTCGCCGAGCACGCGCTTGACAGGATAGCGGCCCGAGTCCAGCTCGGGATAGACGTTCTCAATGACGATGCTTCTGAATTTGTCGCCCATCATCTCTCCTCTGAATGGCCGATTGACCTTCCCAACGATCTCATTCCCTCCGGGGGACTTGCGCCTGTCGCGTCGTCACTGCCAGCGCTCCGCGAGGTAGCGCTTCTCCTGCTCGAAGGCCAGGCAGGCTCGCTCGAGCCAGCGCTCCGTCTCAATGGCGCCGCCCTGGAGCGTCTCGTGGATCAGGGTGGCGGTTCGCCCCAGGTAGAGCGGCACCAGCGACCGGAGCAGATGATCGCGATGCAGGATCCTGAAGCGATGGCCGAGCGCGAAGTCGTAAACCACGCGGGGCCAGAGCTGATGCGGGAACCGAAACGCCTCATCGGGCAGCGCCCCGAGCGCAAGCACTTCGGCGAGATGGTCCGGCGCGAGGACCTGGGCCCAGAGAGGCATCAGATCTTTCAAGCCCAGCCTGAACGCGCTGACCATCCGATCCACATTAATCTCCATGGGCTCTGTTCCTAAGGGGAGGGGTGCCCCGAACTCCTGAACGGGCTCGCTCCCTCTCACACCGGGCCACACGTCAGCCGTGTGCTCCAGCATGGCAAATGCCGGGCCTATGGTCTGTGCAAAGATCGTCGCGAGGTCGTTCGACCGCACCTGAGCCTCCAGCACGCACGGCCCTAGCCACGCCTCGGCAACCGCAAATCCATCGGTCGCCGCAACCGCGGTCATCCAGAGGTCGAGGCCGTGACGCTCGAGATCCGACCGGGTCTCCTGGCTCAAGAAGTGATCGATCAGCCGACCGGAGAAGCTCACGTGATCATGCCACGGCTGGCGGATGCGCTTTCCGTAGAGCGCCCGAACCAGCGGATAGATCAGCCCTCGGGTGAGCGTGCCCTCATAGCGGTGACGCTGGTAGAGCGGCGCCACATAATCGCCCCCATCGTCCAGCACCGGCTTGAACAGTCGCTCAATCCACTCGGGCGTCATGCTCTGACAGTCCGGCGCCACCAGCACACAGGCCCTGGCCTCAAGCTGCCGCGCGGCTTCCAGAATGGTCCGCTGCGCCCGACCCCGCCCGGGGATGCCGTGAAACGGAGGGCTGGCCCGTTCTCCGGGTGGGGCCTCGTGACGAGCAATAACCTTGGGGATTTCCCACTCAACTCCCGCAACGATCGCGAGCGTGCGATCTGCCGAGCCCGCGTCGGACACCACCAGCGCCGCGCGCGCGCCTGCGAAGTATTTGGCGAGCCCTGTCCTCGTCACTTCGAGCACACGTTCAATGCTCTTTGCGTTATTGAATGTCGGGATGCCAACCACGATCTCAACGGTTCCAACGCTCGCTAACTGCTGCTGCACTTCCGGCACGAGCATCCCAGTCGCTTACGGTCGTCGTGGCCGCCGTTCCAGCCGTATCATGTGGATCGTCCCGTCAGGTGAACGAGGAGCGCGAGATAGTCGCTCAAGTGCCGGGTGATCAGGAAGTTCCGCCTGACGTGCTCGCGGCCGGCGCCACCGATCCGGGCCACCAGCTCGGGGTTGTTGAGCAGGTGGCGCAGCCGGAACGCCGCGCCCTCCACTGAGGTGACCGTATAGCCGGTGACATCATAGATGATCTGGGCCGGGATCCCGCCTGACGCCCAGCCGATGACCGGCTTTCCTTTCCACATCGCCTCCGCAATCCCGATAGCAAAGCCGTCACGAGCCGACTTTTGGAGCACAACAGTGGCCGCGCGCTGCAGCGCATTGATCTGCAGATGCGCATCGGGCGGAAGATCGAGCAGGACAATGTCGGGGTCGTGAGTGGCGGTATCTCGCACGACCTCATGCACGTCAGTGTTCTCTGAACCGGCAGCGCTACCTCCGCCCACGAGGACGAGCCTGACATCGTGGTGCTTTTTCACCATCCGGTAGGCGTTGATGATGCCGATGGGGTCCCGATAGCGGTCAAACGGGCCGACCTGAAGCAGGAGCGGCTTGTCCTGCGGCACGCCGAGAGATGCCAGCAGCGTCTGGACCTCGCGTCTCGAGAGGTCGCGGTTCTTGTCAGAGAGCGGGTCGATGGACGGATGAATGATGAACTTCGGAATGCCGAGCTTCTGGGAGAACTTCGGCAGCGAGAAGACGGCAGCATCGTAGCGGGTCACGTACCGGCGGAAGAAATTCCAGATCCGTCGGTGCGGCGACGAGAGATCGACATGGCATCGCCAGACCCAGGTCCCTTCAGGGGGGCGGTGCTCCACCAGCGAGGCCGGCGGCGAGTCGTGGACGAGCACGAGATCGGCATCAAGATTGAGCTTCAAGGCGGTCAGGCGGTTCATCTCGAGGTAGTGCTGCAGCATCTCATCGGTAATGATCTGGTCTTCGCCCTCGAGCGCAGCGTGAATCGCTTTGGTCACACTGAAGAACTCGGCATCTCCCCCGATGATCTCCCAGCCGGCCTCGATCCCCAGGTCGACCATGATCGGGACGAGCCTCTGAAGGATCTCCGCCACCCCGCCCCCGTAGCGCGTCATGCTGACGTGCAAGAAGCGCCGGCCTCTCACCTTTTCGGCCAGCTTGAGCAGGAGGTCAACGGTGCCTTGAGGCGCGACGTCACGATAGTCTTCAATCTTGATCATGTCGGCTCCTGGTACGCCTCCTCGGCCTGCTCAATGGCCTCGACGAGCAGGTTCAGCACGCGCGCCCGCACCCGTTCCAGGCTGGAGAGGTAGAGATCGATCCGCTCGACGTGCTCGGCAAGATCCGGACGGCTCAGCGACTCCCTCAGCCACGCCGCAAAGTCCCCGGAGCGACGCCCTAGCCGGGCGCGGGCCTCCACCAGATGATAGTAGATCGCGCTCGCGTCCACGTCCGCCAGGCACCCCCTGAACTCCTCCAGGCCCCACGCTTCATGCCCGGTGGGGACCTCAACAACGTGAGATTGAACGAAGTAGAACGGCTCTCCGTAGTCCGCCCGCGGCACGGCTGAGAGATGGGAGAGGTGGTCGTCGATCACGGAGATCAGCTCCTCGCGGAGCTGCTCGAGGGTGTCAAACTCGAACGGGTCCACGACGGCCAGACGCTCACCCAGCATCTGGTCGCGCAGATGGACGACGGCCCAGGTCGCGAAGTCGTTGGCGTACGGGCCGACGAAGTAACGGTGGCGGAGGAAGTAACCGTAGGTGTGGTAGAAGATCGAGCCGGCCGGCACCTCTTCGAGGCGCTCGATCAGCTCCCGTTCGCTCTGCGCCCTGAGCCCCACGTCCTCCAGAAGCTCGATACACCCGATGAAGACGAACGGAGCGCCCGCCTTTTTCATGACGCGCCCTCCTGCTCCAGGAGCGCCACCGGAAAGCTGGTGAAGACGGCATCCAGGAACAGCGCCGGAGACCCGTCGCGCTCGACCACCTCGACATTCTCTTCCGTGAGGAGATTTCGGTAGCGGCGGCCCGGTCGCTCCTTCGGGAGGCGGAGCCACGTGTGCCCCCACAGTTCTTTCCCGAGCGGCGGTCCCTCAATGTTGAGACGGGCCAGGAATCGGGGCGCCACGGCGATCACCATATCATTGCCCGCGCGACGCGCAATAGCGCAGAGGTGGTCCCGGCGAGCCCCACTCGGCTCCAGCGGAAGATATTCCCCGTCAAGAAAGAGCTTCGGATGCTCCTTTCGATACGTGAGAATCTGGTGGATCAGGTAGAGTTTGATCCGACCGTCCGCTCTGCTCTCCGTCAGCTCCTGCGCCAGCGCGCTGAGGGGTGGGCCGGCTGCCGCAACCCTGGCGGTTAACTCATCCAGGATCCCGCGCCTCCGGGCGAAGTCGACCGGTCTCCGATTGTCCGGATCCACCAGACTCAAATTCCAGAGCTCCGACCCCTGATAGAAATCAGGGACGCCTGGAGCCGCAAGCTTCAGCAGGGTTTGGGAGAGCGAGTTATAGGTCCCCCACTCCGCGACCTTCCGCTGGAAGGGCAGGAAATCTTCGAGAAAGCGATTGCGGCGGGTGCGGTCGAGGATCGCTGCGATGAAACGCTGCACCGCCTCGTCGTAGTCGGGACGGGGGTTCACCCAGCTCGCGTTCACTTTCGCCTCCCGGAGCGCCTTGAACATGTAGGCCTGAATCCGCTCGACGAATCGCGCGTACTCCTCTTCGGTCACGGGCTCGAATGGCCAAGCGCCGATCAGCGTCTGGTAGAGGAAGTACTCCTCGTTTCGGTCCGGCGCTGGCTGGCCATCCACCACGCTTTTTTTCTCCCTGTTAAGCCGGTGCCACCGCTGAAGGCGCGAGCGCCACTCCCGCGGGACCTCCGAGAGGACGTTGATGCGGGCGCGCGCGTCTTCACCGCGCTTCGTGTCATGGGTGGAGGTGGCGGAGAGCGACCACGGCCACACGGCCTGGCGCACCACGTTCCGCTCGTGAAATTCGGCGATCGGTATGCCGAAGCGATCGGGAGCGCCGCCCACCTCGTTGAGGGAGATCAGCCGGTTGTAACGATACAGGGCCGTGTCCTCCAGCCCCTTCGCCGTAATGGGCGAGGTGAGCTGCTGGAACCTCATCACGAAGTCGAACTGCTCGTCCGCCCGGTCCGGGCTGGCCGTGTCGACGAAGCGGAGCAGGAGGAGGTCGCGGATGAAGTCGAAGACCGAGCCGCTGATGGTCGGGTTCTTGCGCTTGGCCCTGGCCACGGCCTGGCTCACGTATCTCCGGTCACGCTCGGAGACCAGGAGATGCTCCTCGCCGATGTAGGTGCGATACACCGGGAAGCAGGCGATGATCTCGCGGAGCGCACTGGTCAGGCTCCGATCGGTAAAGTCGCGGGAGATCCTGTGCTTCTCGGAGATCCGGGCGAGCCGGTGGCCGAGCACGTTGATCTCTCCCGACATCGTGGTTTCGATGATCAGCTTCTTGCACTCGTAGACCAGCTCGGCAAAGTTGAGTCGCGCCCCGATGAAGCGCGAGTAGGTTTCCTCCATCGCGCGCTCGCCCATCGGGTCGACGAAGATCCCGTTGAGCGTATTGAGAAAGCCGTACCCCATCGTCCCGTGGATCGGCCAGCGCTCCGGAAGGGGCTCGTCCGGCACTCTGATCTTCTCGGCGACAATATAAAACGGCCGCGCGATCGGCGAGTCGGGCTCCCCGGTGACGCGCCAATCGAACTCCGCGAGGACCGACTCTTC
>Ga0209641_10005004_pt1 | contig 10877 bp, 9 predicted proteins | sample RifCSP16_1_FD_184022 | JGI IMG/M metagenome (GOLD analysis project Ga0209641, IMG submission 184022) | Soil microbial communities from Rifle, Colorado - Rifle CSP2_sed 16_1 (SPAdes) (version 2) | ecosystem: Environmental > Terrestrial > Deep subsurface > Rock core/Sediment | place: Rifle...
TCCATACCAGACGTTCACGCGAGCGTTGCCTAACTATATCACGAGCATGTACAATCTGAACGTGACAACGCAGATTTTTAACCCAGACGGGAATTACAACCCGGGATCCGTCTACAGGCACAGAGTTTCACAGGGTGGAACGTCCAATTTCCAAGGGGGATTCTTGGCGCTTGGAGTTACGCGAACACCTGACATTAGATTAACAGCCCTGGGCTTGCTGAGTGAATATAAGCCTAGAATCTACCGCTCCGAGTACACAGTTTACGGTACATCTCGATTAGCTGTGCTGCAACTTGGCTTGGCAGGAGGCACCTAATCTGAAAAATCTAATGCGGAGCAAAAAAGGACAATTCTCCATCATAGCAGCTTTGCTGGTTGCGGTTGTCATCATCGCAACCGTCATCACCACTTACAGTGCAATCCGTTATGATCCAATCGAAGCCCAGCCTCAAATTTTGAGTGCGGTCGACGAGACTAACCTTGCGTTGAAACAGCTTTTAGGCTTCACAGTTGGCTATTACGGTTCTATCTTGCAGGTCACGGGAAACACGTCCTATGCTCAGAATCTCGCCAGAAACTACATGCAGAGCGGGTTAGAGAACATCATGGACATAAAGCCCGATTGGGGGCTGTCTTTTAACGTGAACTTCATTGATTTACACATTGACTGGTTCGAGCCGACGAGCACGAGTTCGGGGCAGTTCAATGTGACCTACGATCTCACAGGTTTGGGCTTCTATAACTTGACATACGTGAAACAGAGTAGTCTGAGCGTGGAGATTCTGGATTCACTTTCGAGCAACGAAGCTCGAGTAAGTGTTATTGAAGAAGGGACTGAACCGTTGATTTCCTTGTCACGGAACAACTTCAAGTTTTACCGCTACTCAACCTCTGACCAAAGCTGGCAGCTAGTAACTCCATCGGTTGAACCTACGGTTTCTTCCAATGGCACCTACGCGCTAAATGTTCCGTCGGGTGTTGATCCTGAATCGTACATGGTTCAAGTTGAAGACGCAAGAGGAATCGTAACTGTGGCTTCATCATTCAGCCGCTACGTTTCCACACTGAACTGGAACAACGCCTTCGGAGACGGGGATTATGTAGACACAGACTTTGACCTGTACGCACCAACAAACAAAGGCTCACACTCAAACTTTGCTGCTCAACAACAAAGCCCAGACTCAATCTACGACACGCTAACAGAAGCGAAAACTAGTGGCGGAGCCTCAAACTCCACGTTGATAAACGCTGAAACCTTTGATACGTATCTTCCTTCTGGATGGAGTGAAACTCCGAGCGGCAATTATTGGAGCAGGAAAAGCGATCAACACTACAGTGGAAGTTACTCGGCAGGCTACGACGGCGGCCAAGAATCCTATGGGGCACTGTCAACACCCAACCTTGACTTATCCGGCGCAACAGCAATCTACGTGGACTTCTGGTACAGAGACGCAGGCTTCGAAGGAAACGAACTGCTCCTTCAGTATTATGACGGAAGTAACTGGGATACGATCGTTGATTTAGGAATAAGCACTGAGAACCAATGGAACCACTATCAACAAAAGGTTACAGACAGTCAATACTTCAAATCGACTTTCAAGTTACGCTTCTACGCGGACACTAACTACAACAACGACGACGCCTGGATTGACGCTGTAACTGTGAAGAAGGAAATCGACAACAGTAACTATGAATTGGACTTGGAAGAGCAGTGGTCAAACGTTTCGTTGGCGAATCCCAGCCAAGAACTCTGTATAAAGACAGGGACTCTCGGGTCAGAGCCCCTTAAAGTTGACGTATGGTCTGGCGGGACTTGGGTAAACATAATCAATGCTTTAACAAGCGGATGGAACAATGTTACAGTTTCATCCTACCTTTCCTCCAACTTCACCATAAGGTTCCGAGGCGGCACAGAAACATCGGACGCAGTCCAAGATTCTTGGGCTCTAGATGCAGTATTACTTAGACCGCAGTCTGACCTCGGCTCCTTGCTAACCCAGCAGGATTCAACAATCACAGTTGAGTGGCTTCAAAACGGCACAATGCGCTGGCTAGGACAGAACCTGCAGTTGACGACAACGGAGAAGCCGATTCCCCCGATTTCGGCAAAAGCGTTCCATCTGACTCAGACTGTAAGTGGTGTTGATCAGGAAGTGCCTTTCCAGATAGAAGACTGGGCGTCGGAGTTCAGAGTTCCCTTGGGAATGACTAACAACGCCACGGTCATCAGCAACAGGCAGATGCTGGTTTTTCTGCTCAACAGAGATGTCTCTAAATTCACGCTATGGTGGGACGGAAGCGACTTAGCAGTCCAAACTCCTCTGGCCTATGAGAATACCTATTTCAACGATAACCCATCGGGCAGGACCTTGAACAATGGCATAATATCTCTGCAGTTTGGAAGCAATTTCAACCCCGTTACGACAACAGTTCTCAGCAGCGGCAACTCTAGTACAGCCACCTTTATGCGCATAAACGGAGAAGACAGTGCTTACGGCGCGGAATTAGCATACGTCATAACAAATGGGGTTGTGAGGGATGTTATTCAGCAAGAAGCAGAATGGGGCGGCGGAGCAGGAACTGCAAATGACAGCCCTAACCTTTACTCAAACATGGTACTGACCCTGCCAGCAGGAACATCCTACTACACATACCAGCTAAGGCTAATGTTCATAGACTCGCAACGTGACCGAACAATCACAGACATATCCCCAGTGCGACTAACTTCCTCAATTAGTACACTCCAGACTGAAAACGGAACAGTGAACAACGTCGCCGCAGGAACAGGAAACTTCAACAACTATGCCTTCGGAAGTGGAGGTTGGACCGCGCACCATTGGAGTCAATTTATATCGGGCTCAAGCGGTGCAGGAATTATGTTTACCAACGAGGATAATATTCGACTTTACGCATTCGATTCCGTAGCAGGAAATCCCACTGGTGCGGTTCGGACAAACAGCGGCACTAGAACAATCGAGTTAGCTCCGGTCTCGTTGTTCCAAGTGACTCCATTTAGGAGCGCATTGGATATAACATGGCATGGAGCAATCGTGACCTTCGATTCATCCGCAACACCAATTTACTACTTGAACGCGGGCAAACCTGCTGGCCTCTGGATACTTGTCGAGTATCAACCTGAAATCACCTTGACCGCCGAAACCTAAACTATGAGTCGCCTCAAGCGTTTATCCTGAATGTGGATTCAGTCTTCATACGAGTTAAATAACAAAACCGCTAACTTTCAAACCAAAAAATAGGATACGAATGAAAATGTCAATCAAACGAATGTTTAGATCGAAGAAAGCCATATCGCCTATTTTAGCCACTTTGCTTCTCATCGTCATCGCAGTCGCAGCAATAGTCGTAACCTACGCGTGGATAACCACGTATATGGGCACCACCACTCAACAGGCAGGATTCATCCCGTATAAAGCAAACGTAGCCTTCGGCGCAACAGAGATAGCAATCGATATTGGCAACTCTGGAACTTCCAGCGGGCAAATAGTTCAAGTCTACTTCGGAACTTCGGCTTCAGCACTGAATATCCAAACAACTAGTCCTGCAACTCCACAGGCAATTGCTGCTGGCTCGATACTAAGACTTAACATTACACAAACCACGGTAAGCGGAACAACTTATTACTTTAAAGTGGTTCCTAGCAGCGGCGCAGCATTGTCTTTCAGTGAAACGCGATAATAATCCATTGTCCGCTTTTCTTCCTTTTTTATCTTCTTTTTCAAACCCAATTTTTATTAGCCCAAACTCATCCTTGACGGTGACCGCGACATGCAAGAACTCTTCACAGCCGCAAAAATCACCCTTTCCATAAGTTTCCTGCTCTACGCTTCTTGGAGCGACTACAAAACCAGAGAAGTAAGCAACCGCGTCTGGGCAGTTTATGCCCCGCTAGCCCTCATCTTGTCGCTTGCGGACTTCCTGCTTTACGAGCCATCGAGGCTACCTCTTTTCGGACTAAGCTTCGGCTTAACCGCCATAATCGCCATCGTCCTCTTCTATTCAGGCGGGTTCGGAGGCGCAGACTCCAAAGCTCTTATGTGTATAGCACTTGCCTTGCCTTTCTCCACCGAAGCCCTGATTACGCCTCTTTTGCCCAACGGCGCATCGCCGCTTGCCCAAAACCTGTTTCCGTTAACAATCTTTAGTAACGCTGTGCTTTTCGCCGCTGCTTCTAGTATTTATTTACTCCTCTTCAACTTGGTGTGGCACAAGAAAACTGGACGAAAAGTTTTTGAGGGCACCCTCGCCAAAGAGTCCGCCCTGAAAAAACTCGTTGCCCTAATAACGGGTCGCCGAGTCTCCATAAGCCAGCTGAAAGCAAAATGGCATGTCTACCCGATGGAAGACATAGAAGACGAAAACGGCGAAAACCCAGCAAAAAGAAAACTTGTCGTTGTGCCAAAGGATGAAGGGAGAGACGAAATAGTCACGCGCCTTTCAAACGCGGTTGAGGCGGGAAAAATCGATTCTTACGTGTGGGCGACGCCTGGCTTACCAATGCTTATCTTCGTGACAATCGGCTTGGTCGTCGCCCTATTATTCGGCGACATCGTCTGGGTTCTAATCAACGCAGTTTTGGGCTAAACTCTGCAGCTTGGAAATTTGCCGTCTGCGGTTTTGGTGCGTCTCATGAACGAAATTGACGCAGCCACCATCAGAAGCGACCCGAAACCGACGAACGAAAATGCGTAGCCTTGGTACTCGAAGTTTGCGGCGGCCAAAGCGAATCCTTCTTGATACGTTGGATAAGAGTATAGGAACGCGCTTACCGCGAAGAGTCCTATTGCCGCCAATAGCAGGCAAATTTCACATTTGAAGTTCATCATGTATCCCCTTTTCCCAATATTGCCATAGACTTTGAACTGGTTTTTAAGGTATATAGCAAAGGTATTTTAGCTTTTTGGAAGAATACGTGGTGAGAGAGGCATCGGCATGAAAAGCTGCATGAACGACTTGTTAACCTTTCTTAAGCAGGATTCCCGCGAAATCAGCACCGTGGTCATGCCCGACTTCTTCATGGACAGGCTGATAAACTTAGAATGCGACTCATCAAACTTCTCCACCGTCGTGGCTGATATCGCCAAGCGAAAAGGCGGCAGCATAGACGGCATCGCACAGACAGACCTGAGAGGCGGAAACGCAGTCAACACCGCCTCAGCCTTATCCGCGCTCTGCGTTAACGTCACGCCCATAATCTGCACAAACAGGCATGGCTTGCAACAGTTGCGCTACTATCTCGAACCGCACGGCGTTGACCTGTCACACGTTAAGGTCTTAAAAAAAGCGTCGTTAACCACGGCATTAGAGCTGAAAAACGAAAGCGGAAAAGCCAACGTCATGCTCCGCGACTTGGGGTCATTGTCGGATTTTGGCTCCGCAAACCTGACTGACGATGATTATGAGTTGATTGAGACGGCTGATTACGTGTGCCTATTCAACTGGGCAGGAACAAGAAAATTTGGAACGGAACTTGTCCGTACGGTTTTCCAAAGAGTGAAATCTGAAAGAAAGGGCAAAACTTACTTTGACACGGCTGACCCCACTCCTAACCGAGAAAAAATCCCCGAGATGATGAAGTCCATTCTCAAAACCAAGCTGGTGGATGTTCTTAGCTTGAACGAGAACGAAGCGGTAACCTACGCATCGCTCTTCAGCAACGATGTTGACGCGAAACGCGATGGAAAACGGTTCGACGAATTAGCCTTGGAATCCGGTAGGCTGCTAGCTAGACGGTTACCCGCAAGAATCGACTTGCACACCACGAGTTTCTCAGGAACGTTTACAAAGAAAGGCGAAACGGTCGTTCCAACCTTCAAAGTCAAACCATTAAGGGCGACAGGCGCGGGTGACGCTTGGAACGCAGGAAACATACTCGGCGACGCCTCCGAGCTGTCGGCTGAGTGTAGGCTTATGTTGGCGAATGCGGTGGCGGCTTGCTACGTTTCAAGCTTGGAGGGTGCACATCCCACAAGGGAGCAGTTGATTCGGTTTTTGGAGAAAACGTGAATCTTGGGGCATGGCAAAAGATAAATTGAGTTCCTCCGTAGCAGTAACATACTTGGGGCGAAAAACTGTTGGCTGCTTCACCCAGAGCCGATTTTGAAACCTTATTCAGAGCCTACGACATAAGAGGCATCTTCAACGAACAACTGAAAGAAGACACGGCTGCCGCAATTGGGGCGGGTTTTGCGCGCTTCCTCGGCAAAGGCGGCGAAGTGGTCGTTGGCAGGGATGTTCGCTTGAGTGGTGAACGCCTCAGAAACGGGCTTACTGCGGGTTTGGTTTCTGGCTGTAACGTGACCGACATCGGAGTTGTCTCGACGCCTATGTTGTATTTCGCGACGAGCCAACTCAAGAAAAACGCTGGCATAATGATAACCGCTTCCCATAACCCTCCTGAATGGAACGGGTTCAAACTGTTCAAACCGAACGGCTGCATTTACGGCGAAGAAATGTCTCGAATAAAACAGCTTGCGTCCGCGGTCGATTTGGAGAAAATTGGACCGAAACTCGGCAAAACAACAAAATACGAAAAAATCTTTCAGGATTACGCAGAATTTGTCTCGAGCAAGATTAAAGTTGCAAGGAAACTGAAGATTGTCGCCGACACCGCAAACGGAGTGTGCGGGCTGTTTGCGCCTTCACTTTTTGAGAGACAAGGCTGCGAAATTCTCACGTTAAACAAAAACCCGGACGGCAGGTTCCCCGCGCATCTTCCAGAACCCAAAGAATCGACTTTGGGCGAGTTGAAAAAGAAAGTGGTGGAAACGAAAGCGGATTTCGGAGTGGGCTACGATGGAGACGGCGACAGAGCGGTTTTCGTTGACGAAAAGGGTAGACTGATCCCCGGCGACTTGGCTTTACTCATTTTCGCTGGAGACGTTCTCAAACGAATCAAGAACGCAAAAGTGGTCTGTGAGTTAAGCTGCTCTTTGGCTGTTGAGGAATACGTGAAAGAGCACGGCGGACAACCGATAATTGAAAAGGTGGGTCACACGTTTATCATGGACAGGATGATTTACGAAAAAGCAGTGTTAGGCGGCGAAAAAAGCAGCCATTTCTATTTTGCCGAAACCAACGGCGGGGACGACGCGATTTTTGCGGGTTTGAAGATGGCGGAGATTCTCTCCAAATCGAGCGAAAAGCTGTCAGCCATGTTTGACGCGTTGCCGCAGTATCCCTCCATTTTTGAAGAAAACTTTCCTTGCCCTGACAATCTCAAGTTCAAGGTCATTGACAGACTGAAATCCAAGTTTAGGGCGGATGGCTTGCGGTTTCTCGATGTGGATGGAATAAAACTGTTAGATAACGAAGGCTGGGTTCTGTTGAGACCATCAAATACGGAAGCGATTATCAGAATCACTGCTGAAGCTAAAACGGAAAAGAAGCTCATGGAGCTTTACGATTTTGCCGTGCGAGAATTGAAAAAAGCAATGAAGGGATGAATAAAGAACTCGAATTCAAGTGTCACTTTTTCTTTTCGAGTTTTTCCCAGTTCTGCTTCAACAATGCCATGGTGTTCGGGGGCAAGTCGCGTTCAACCATTAGTTTCGGACCAACCAAGCAGTCGTTGCCCACCTTCACGCCAGGCATAATCAACGCGTTAATGCCCGTCTTCACGTTGGCGCCAAGGATAGCGCCGAGTTTCCTTCTGCCCGTGTCAACCACTTTATCTTTAATCAGCATTTTTATGTACCCATCATCCAAGCGCAGATTAGCCGTAATCGTGCCAGCGCCCAAGTTGCAGTTCTCACAGAGAACACTGTCGCCAACATAGGACAGGTGCCCTACATGCGTCTTATCCATGATGATGCTGTTCTTGACTTCACAAGCGTTGCCTATACGTGCGTTCTTGCCTACGCTTGTGCATGGGCGGATGAAGCAGTTTGGACCAACATCAGCACCCTCATCAATGAAGCATGGGCCTTCAATGTACGCGCCTGAACGCACATGCGCTGTCTCCGTCACCGTCACGGGACCAATCAAATGTGCGCCTTCTTCAACGTTCCCAATAACGCGGTGCTTCATGCGTTTCAGCGCCCAAGCATTCGCCTCAAGCAAATCCCATGGCCGACCAATGTCAAACCAGTCATCTTTAGCGATTTCCGCAGCCAAAACTGCCTTGCCTTCTTCAGCAAGCATCGTAACGGCATCGGTGAGTTCCCATTCGCCGCGGACAGAACGTTTAACACGCCTCAACGCATCAAAAACGTCTCTGCTGAAAACATACAATCCCGCGTTCGCTAAATTAGATGGAACCTTCTTGCGGCTAGGCTTCTCTACAATGCGTTTAATGCGGTTTCCATCTGCAAGTTCGATTATGCCGTAGCTTTCAGGCGTGTCCACAGGAACCCCCGCTATGACTGCTGCAGACTTCCCAGACTTGAAAGAGCCAAGAACAGCTTTCACGGCATCCGCAGAGAACAACAAGTCACCATAAACAAGAACGAAATCACCCTCCACAAACGTCTCAGCCACGCTCGCCGCGTTCCCCGTGCCCAAAACAGCCTGCTGCTCAACATACTCCAACTTGAAGCCGAATCTCGAGCCGTCCCCAAAATACTCACGAATCGCCTGACCCATATAATGCGTGACAACTACGGCTTCGGTTATCCCACACGCTTTCAAGGCATCCAAACAATGCTCAAGAATAGGCTTTGCGCCTACCTGAATCAAATGCTTCGGCCTGGTTGCAGTAATCGGCAAGAGCCTGACGCCTTCACCAGCAGCTAAGAGTACAGACTTCATTTTTGCCACTTCTCCAAATTTTCTCGCATGAGTCCCGTTCCTTTCTGCATGGTTATGGTTGAGGTGCTTAAAAAATTTGGCTAATCAATTTGGTCGTGCGGGTCGGTCCGAGTCTATTTGGAGCGCATTAGAGATTCCATGCAGAAACCTTTAGAGGGTCTATCACCGTTCAATGTTACTGCTTTAAATAAGGGGGATATAATTTTCCCGAGCACAACAGTTATAGAAATTCACTCGGCAGTTGACATTACCCAACTGCACCCATTTTTGCGAGCGTCAAATTTCACCAAAACTGCCTACAAGAAAAATAAACACCTTCTCCTGTATCAAAGATAAATAGTTGAAATGCAATTTCGTAAGCAATAACGGAGGAAACAAAATTGTCTGTTGCACTAAGAAAATTCCAAACCGAAGTTGCAGCGTTGGTAGACAAAACTGTCAGCGTCTCCACCACAATGGGAAAAACATTCACAGGCACATTAATCGGCATAAACCCAGATAACCTGAGCCTCTGCATGGCTGAAGCAAAAGACGAAAAAGCACAAACCGCACACCGCGTCTTCCTAAACGGCAACACCGTAGCACAAATACTCAGCGCCGAAAAACCCTTCGACCTCAAAGCCCTAGCAGGACGACTCGAAAAAGTCTTCCCAACCATGGTCAAACTCTACGAAGACAAAGGCTTCATCTGGGTCATGGACAAAGTCAAACTAACCGAAAGAGGCGTAGTTGAAGGTTCAGGACCAGCAGCCGAACGAGTTCAAAAAGTCTACGCTCAATTTATGTCGGAAGTTAAAGCCTAAATAAACCAGCGCATTTGCTCCTCTTCTTTCTTCTTTTCCTGCCCCAAATTCCGAATCAAACCAAACGAATCAAGAACTTTCTTCGTCTGCTCAGTTGAAGCATCAAGCCTAGACAAATCTAAATCCAGCTTCAAATACTTACACAATGCAGTCAAAGCGCAACGCGTGGCATTCGGGTCAGGGACCATCCCCAACGTATCCACTAACAAAGCAAATCCCTTCACGGTCCTAAGCCTCGCCAAACCCACGATGATACCTGCAATGCCGAAAACATGACCTACCATAATCTTCGTTCCCAAATCCAAAGCCTCCTTTAAAGTCTCTTGATCCGTGGCAGCACTGTAAATTCCTGGGGCACCGCGAACCTCATCCTTCTTGAAGCCTCCAATCGAAATTATGAAGCGGCAACCAAGCTCCTGCACAATATCCAACACTTTTCCGCATAACTCATACTGGCCAAACGTCGTCAAAGCTTGCGTGTTACCATACCAAATAATCAAATCGCGACCGCCATTCGCTCCCTTAACATAGTAGAGCTCATTTATGGGCGAACGTGTGCCTCCACCCTCCGTCGTCACAGCAAAATCCTGAAAAGAGGCAGAAACAATCTGGGCAAACCGCTTCGCCTTAAACTCGGTTATCAAATGCAAAGCCGCAATATTCGCCACGAACCCTATTCCAGGCAAACCCTCTATCAGGACTGGATTGTTGAGTTCGGGTTTCTCGGAGATTTCAACAGTGCATACCAAAGCTGAGGCATCCTTCAAAGTGACTGAATATCACACACGAACTCGCGATATAAGCCTGTTGATGCAACAATAAGCCAAGATAATTTAAATACTCAGCCTAAACTGCTACAGTCTCACCAGAAGTTTGGAAGCACAACGCCGTATACTTTCAGGTGCCAATTAGCTTTTGCTCAGAACCTTTTTCCTCAAATGGCGATTCTGCAAAACGATACGTTCTACTACGAAGCCAAAGAATGCAAAGCTGAAGATGAGTAACCCGAAAGCTAGACACATCGCTTGCCACTGCCTTACAAGCTAAACTGTGGCTGAACTCTCCTGGTAATTTGTTGTTAATAAATTCTATTATCTTCCCTTAAAACAAGACTTAACCTGTTGACATCATTCGTCTTTAAGGAAAAAGCCTTCGAACGCAACAAATTTTTAATTATTCATGTTAATAATACTCGCTATCCTAACGCTTTTTGCAGATTTCTGTTTCATTAAGCACGTAGTAAACATACAAACTTGCCTACAGACGTTAAACTGCCTGAAAGCTGTAAAAACCAATGAACAAACACAA
>Ga0209641_10005005_pt1 | contig 10876 bp, 11 predicted proteins | sample RifCSP16_1_FD_184022 | JGI IMG/M metagenome (GOLD analysis project Ga0209641, IMG submission 184022) | Soil microbial communities from Rifle, Colorado - Rifle CSP2_sed 16_1 (SPAdes) (version 2) | ecosystem: Environmental > Terrestrial > Deep subsurface > Rock core/Sediment | place: Rifle...
TGTTATAAACACGGGTGACGGGATGGGGCTTGCATTAAATTGCGGCGTGCCGCTTATGGATATGGAATTTGTCCAGTTTCACCCCACAACCCTTAAATCCACAGGCATACTGATTAGTGAAGGGGCAAGGGGCGAGGGTGGGTATCTTTTGAATTCCGGAGGGGAGCGGTTTATGAAAAGATATGCCCCGAAGGTTTTGGAACTCGCCAGCCGCGATGTGGTATCGAGGGCAGAGCAGCAGGAGATTGAGAGCGGGAGGGGTGTTGACGGGTGTATTTTCCTTGATATGAGGCATCTCGGAGAATCTCTTATAAATGAAAGACTGCCCCAGATACGGCAGCTTGCCATAGATTTTGAAGGCATAGACCCGGCAAGAGAACTTGTTCCTATAAAGCCGGGCGCCCATTACTCAATGGGCGGTATAAAGACAGATATATGGGGCGCCACGAACATAAAAGGCGTTTATGCTGCCGGTGAATGTGCCTGCGTGAGTGTTCATGGTGCCAACCGCCTGGGGGGGAATTCTCTGCTCGATGCCATTGTTTTTGGAAGGAGGGCAGGCCGGGCAGCATCGTTATATGCAAGGGAGGCTCTGCTTTCAGATTTCCCGGAGAGTGCTCTGAAGGACGCTGCAAGGGAGATTGCCGTCATAATGAATAGGATAGGCGGCGAACGGGCAGGCCGTATACGTGAGAGGCTTGCTTCTGCCATGAACATGTATGTCGGGGTGTTCAGGGATGAGAAAAGACTGGAGAGTGCCTTAAATGAGATAGCGAAATTAAAGGAGCAATATAATAATATCTATCTGGAAGATAAAGGAGACATATTTAATACGGAGCTTATAGCCGTGCTTGAGCTCGGCCATCTGCTGACTGTTGCAGAATGTATTGTTGTTTCTGCCATTAACAGAAACGAGAGCAGGGGTGCGCATTATAGGCTGGATTTTCCGGTGCGGGATGACAAGAAATGGCTCAGGCATACGCTTTGCAATAAATACGGAGATGCTGCTGTCAGATTAAGCTATAAGGACGTTGTCATTACCAGATATGAGCCTACGGAGAGGAGATATTAGAAGGGATGGTCCCCCAAAAATCAATGTCTGTTTTCGGGATGGTTATAATATTTGATAAATCTTGTTGTTTATATTATAATAAAACCTTTTTAAAATTAATTTTTAAGGTGAGGGCTACAAATGGCTAAACCAGCTACCACAAATGTCGAACTTCAAAAACTTATTGAACTGGGTAAGGAAAAGGGATTTTTAACATACGATGAAATTAATGATGCCCTGCCCAATGAAGGATTTTCCGCTGATGAGGTGGACGGCCTTCTTGAGATGTTAGGAGAGATGGGGATAGATGTGGTGGACAGTGCAGAAAAGGCACGGTCTTCGGAAGAACCCGCCGAAGAAAAGGAAAAGGTATGGGAGGTTGTGGGTATTGAAGACCCTGTAAGGGTTTACATGAAAGAGATGGGCGCTGTTTCGCTTCTGACACGGGAAGAGGAGGTTGTCCTTGCCAAAGAGATCGAGGACGGCAGGAATGAGCTTAAGAGGTTTACGCTGGGCAGTCCGTTTGCATCCAGGGAGGTATTAAGGATATCTGAAAGAATAAAGACAGACAAGGCTTCCATAAGGGAACTTATGGAAGAAGTAGACGAAACTATCCAGCCATACGATGAAGAACGGAAAGAGGAAGTCCTTGCTGTTGTGGATAGGCTTAAAAGGAGAAAGACTGAGGGTGCATACAAGCTATTGAAGGAGCTGAATCTTAATCCGATGGTGATAAACAGTATTGTCCAGCGGATAATAAGGCTGGAGAGTCTTATTGAAAGGGAAGAGAGGAAGAGGGGTAGTAAGAAGGCTGAGAGGGCTAAAAGGCGCATACGCTGGATAATAAGGAAGATAGGAATGAAGAGGGATGTCCTGCGGCAGTTAGCCAAGGAAATAAATGAACACGATGTGGTTGTAAGAAGGGCCAAGAAAAGGCTTGTAGAGGCCAACTTACGGCTTGTTGTAAGCATCGCAAAAAGGTATGTGAATCTGGGTTTAAAATTTTCAGACCTTGTTCAGGAAGGCAACATAGGCCTGATGAAGGCAGTAGACAAATTTGACTACAAAAAAGGCTACAAGTTTTCAACTTATGCAACATGGTGGATTCGCCAGGCGATAACAAGGGCAATTGCCGACCACGGAAGAACGATCCGTATCCCAGTCCACATGATAGAGACCATAAACAGGCTTTTGCAGACATCGCGCCAACTCCTTAAAGAGTTCGGAAGGGAACCAACCCCGGATGAGATAGCAGAAAGGATGGACATCCATGTTTCAAAGGTCAGACGCATACTCCGCCTGATGAAACAGACCCTTTCTCTTGAGACCCCGATAGGTGATGACGAGGAAAGCTCCCTCGGAGATTTTATAGAGGATGAAAAATCACCTTCACCTGCAGAGGCAGCTATCGAGAGAGACCTTTCAGACCAGACCCAGCGCGTGCTTGCAACCCTGACCCCGAGAGAAGAGAAGGTTTTAAGGATGAGATTCGGTGTAGGGGAAAAACAGGACTATACCCTTGAGGAGGTAGGCAAAGTTTTAGGGGTTACAAGGGAAAGGGTGCGCCAGATAGAGGCGAAGGCCATAAGGAGGCTTAGGCATCCCACCAGGGTCAAGCTTTTGAAGGGATTCAGTGAAGAGTGAATCCTTACTTTAGAGAAAAGTTTATGGAACGTCTCTGGTTTTTAAAGACCTTTTGCATGGGTTTATATCATGGGTAGGTTATTTTTAAGTGTAATTACTTTACTCCTGGCCTATACCGCAATCTACGCTGGCGAGGGTATATATAAAGGCGGTCCGTATTATTACAGATATATTAAAGAAAATACAGTTACCTATGAGCCTGTTGGAGAGATAAATTACGAGGAGGCCAATAATCTCTATACATATTATGAAGCATATTTTGATGCCGATGGCAGGATAATCACATTAAAACGGTATGTGAAAGGAGAATTGGATAAAGAACTATTGCCATAGCGTTAACAACCCCAGGCCCACACGGCAAGGCTTACGGTGAGCTATCCCAGTTCAAAATTAATAGTTTAAAACAATCCTCAGATTTGAAACCTGGATTCCATCTCTCTAAGCGAAATACCCACAACCCTGATGCGTTTTATCCTCGATTTATGGCCAGATACAAGCTCAATCTGATTTCTTTTGAGTTTCAGTTTATCCGCAAGAAATTGTATGCATGCTGAATTAGCTGCGCCTTCAACTGGTGGGGATGTGAGTCTTATCTTCAATGCAGTACCGCCATGAATACCTGCAATCTCATCCTTTGATGAGCGGGGCTGTATGTAGACCCTTAATATTACCCAGCCCTCACCACATTCCGCAAAAGGCAGTTTATTTCTTGATAAATTTGAGTCTGTCGTCTTCGGCATCGCCTTTTGAGGCTTCCTGTCCTTCCATGGCCAGAAGGTTTGCATGATATTCAAGGGTTGACTTTATGGAACTCTGTATCTCCATCCGCTGTTTTTTCAGTTTATATATCTCGTCCTGGATTTTAACTACCCTTTCATGCGCCTTTTTAATCAGTTCATCTGCCTGAATCCTTGCCTCTGAGATAATAAGCTCTGCCTCTTTTTTTGCATTATTTTTTAAATCCTCCACCATCTTCTGTGCCGTAGTAATGGTCTCCCTGAGTATCTTTTCCCTTTCTTCATGCTCCATAAGCTTGGCTGTCATGTCCCTTAGTTTTTCCTCATGGCCGTTAATTTGCTTTGCGCTCTCTTCAAGGGTTTCAGCGATAATCTCAATAAAGGCATTTACCTCGTTTTTGTCATAACCACGGAGTTTTTTTCTAAACTTATGCTCCTTTATTTCTATTGGAGTAATCTTCATTTTGTTAGACCTCCTTTATGAATTCAACCTCTGTTTGGACCTATAAACCCCGTTAGAAAGTCCTGTCTCAATGGCACGGCGAGCTGTTGAAATTGAGTCTAAACCCCGTAAAACCTTTGGTCTCTTACGGAGTAAGGTCTCATCCTTTCTAACGGGGTTCATAGCCCACCTTCCATTTTTAACCTTACGGCAAGTTCACTCAGTGTCTTTACCAGGAATGCCTGTAAAAATACTATTATAAGTAATACCACAATCGGAGAAAGGTCTATACCGCCCATAAAAGGCAGCCTCCGTCTTATTGGATACAATACGGGTTCTGTTATTTGATACAAGAATCTTACAATGGGATTATAAGGGTCAGGATTCACCCATGATATGAGCGCCCTTATGATAATTATCCACATGTAGATGGTCAATAGATACGATATTACAACGGCTAATGCATCCAATAAATTGGCAAGAATAAACAATTTTTATCCTCCACGTTTAGAAAATTAGAAAATAAGAAAGTAAGGAAGTAAGTTTTTCATTTTCTTCTTTCCTGTGTTTGCGTCTTTTATTTTCCATTTTCTCACTTTCTATTTTCTTGTTTTTCATCTCCCTGACAATTCCTTTGACCTCTTTGTTGCTGCCTCAACTGCCTTCATTATAGCTGCCCTGATGCCGCCGTCCTCCAGTTTTTCAAGGCCTGCAATGGTTGTCCCGCCCGGCGATGTTACCATATCCTTGAGTTCGCCGAGATGCCTGCCGCTTTCCATGGCCAGCTTTGCAGAGCCAAAGACAGTCTGGATGGCAAGCAGGTTTGCAGTCTTTCTTGGAAGACCTACACTTACCCCTGCATCAGATAGCGCCTCGAGGATTAAGAATACATATGCCGGCCCGCTTCCGCTTAAACCGGTTACGGCATCCATGAGCCCTTCATTCTCTATGAGGACAACCTTACCTACTGCCTCAAAGATGGATGTTGCAATATCTCTGTCTTCTTTGGAGATGCCCTGGCTCGGGCATATGCCTATGGCCCCTTCAAGGACAAGCGCGGGGGTATTGGGCATTACCCTGATAAGAGGCACAGCATGAGAAAGGTTCTGAAGTATAAAGTCCATTGTTATACCAGCGGCTATTGATATAAGTAGCTTACCTTTGTTCAAGTCAGGGCCTATTTCCTGGAGCACAGGTTTGATATCATTTGGCTTTACAGCGAGTATTATTATCTCAGCCCCTTTTGCCACTTCGAAATTTTTGCTGAAGACCTTCACCTCATAATGCTCTGCCATGTATGCGAGCCTTTCTTTTATCTTATCAGTAACAAGTATCTGCCCGGGGGTTACCTTTTTTGAGGCAAGGAGCCCTTTTATAAGCGCCTCGCCCATATTGCCTGCGCCGATGAAGCCAATGGTTTTTTTTGTAAGCATAAGGTCTCCTTTACAGACAAATAAATTTCACATGCCTGCGGCAAGAAAGATGTTCATCATAATCAAAAGGGTCTTTGAGGTTAGAGATTGTGTCTATATTGTTGTTGTGTATCATAGACAATTCCACACATAATGATTTTTCCACGCTAAAAAAGCACCGTTATCACTGAGCGGAAACGAACCTAAATCTCCACAGGTATCACTATTATTGCTTATATCTGGATCAGCTCGTACTATACATGGAGGATAACCAGAACCGATATCGATCTCAAATGGTGGCCTATATGCCTCAACTGTTTTTGTTGTTGCTGTAGTGATAGTATAAGCGCAGCAACCGCTGCCATAACTACAGTCACTTGCCTCACTCACTCTCAGATAACTAAAACCCCATTGACAATAAGTTCCATCTACTCCACCATAAAATCTAGTTGTGCTTCCGGTATAAAGCCAAAAACCATCTGGCATCCTTACATCTTTTGTTCCAACATTCCCGCATGAATCTGTTGCTGTAATTGTTGCAGTTCCGCATTGTCCTGATACAGTTGCAATGCCATCCTGTGTTATAGAGCCTTTTGTTATAGACCATGTGTATGGTTCTGTTCCCCCAGTTGCAGTGTATTGACTGCCGTTTTGAGGTGCATCTAAACCAGAGATGGCAATAGTAACAGTCTCTCCTCCACATAATTTAACTATCCTCCCTGCTACCGCCCCGTTTTCATTTCCTAATGTGCCTTGAAAGGCAAGGATGTAGGTGCCTTTCTCCTTTGGCTCCGGATAAGTAGGCAGCGTGAAGGTTACGGTGGAACTAGGACTGTTGGCGTTTATGGAAAGACTCCAGCTTGCAACATGGTGACGGTTGTCGCCGGTATCGTCATAATAGAGGCTAAAGAGGCCGGACATATATTCGTTAGATGCATTCTTGATGACATACTGGCCAGAACTATTTTGGTCCGGGGCCATATTTATCTGCCCGCGGAAGAAGTAGTTTAAAAGGCCGGCAGAGTATTCTACAGCCAGAGGAATAAGCACACCAGCGTTTTCTTGAGCGACCCTGTCGTCTATTTCAAATTGAATGGGTTTTATGTTCATGCCCACAAAGGACAATATATCCAGGGAAAAATAGCCAGCATGGGCTACTTTGTAACCTGAGCGGAGCCCTTCTGTCTTTGTAATGTAGATAGTTCTGCTCACATCCCCATCTTCATCTATTACGATTGCAAGGGGCGTATTGAAGATAAAATCTCTGATATCTGTCTGGTCTGCGGATGGCAGCGCATAATTCTTAAAAATTGTATCGTCGCTAAAAAAGTTGGTGTTGGTAATGGAAGCAAGCCCGTTAAAGTAATTGTCAAAGGACGGAAGGGATTTGGCGGTTACAGCCGATACATCAATACTTCTTCCGTTCAGTTTCCCCCATTCTTCTAATCGTGAAGGATTAAATATGTTTGAACCAATGAAACTATCGGTCGGGCTTATGTGAGGATCATTTCTTACATGGCTTGGTTGAGAGGCATCTTCCAATAAATGAATAACCTGCCCTATTGACCTAAAAGTAAGGGCAAAATTTTTATTTCTTTCAGCTTTGGATTGGCTGGTTAAAGTATTATAGAAATAATATCTTGCCTGATTCCATGACCATTGATTTGGTCCATCAACTCCTTCTCCTGTTTTTCCCCATATTGGTGAAGCTCCGCCACTATATCCTGCATAATTTAATCCGACTCTGTTTACAGGATCAAAATAATGATTTAAAAACCTTCTACACCCTACACTTAAAAGACAAGTGGTATTATGATCTTGCCCAAAATCTTCCCATATACTTCCTAATAGAATCCATCCCTTAGCCCCATAAGAACCAAAATCTCTTGAATCCTGACTGTTAAATCGTTCATTGGTTAATCCAAAATCGCTTAAAAATTTATCTAAAGAGGTAGCCTTTTGGAGGGTACTTGTAGTTATATAAGGATGGACGGTATCAGTATCCCATGCCAGGCAATTTTTTATTGAAAAAATGAATAGATAAATAAGGACAAAGAATAATTTTTTCATGGTGTCTTCCTTACCTTTAATAAAAAGTTTATTGGTTTCATTATTATAATGCTTAAAATCATACCTATAATTGCATAAGTCAGAGTTCCTATAACCAATAAGTATATACACACAAAGAAAATATTATTTTTTAAAATAGGAGGCAGATAATCTCCTGTAAGCAAAACAAGAGGCCACTCAAGGAGTATCGCCAGCAAAACCACTCCCTCGCCCTTACCACCACTGGTAAGCAATAAAAACAATAAAATTATTATATGTAGCCCTCCAAAAATAATTCCTGCTTTCTGCCAATACTTTAAGTTTTTCCATCTCATCAAATTATCCCCCCTTTTCTCTGTGGGTAGCCCAAAATTTATTCAGTGTCTCTTAAATAAATTCATCCCTTAAAACTGCACGATTTTCCATAAACCATTTTCATCCATTGTAAAATAGATATAATACGTCACTGTCGCTTGTTGACTGTTTATAATTTGCTTTCTTCTTACCCGATATTTGGCTGTAGTATCTTTCAGGTAGAGTAATTGTATATCTTGCATTTCCGCAGCGAGGGTAGGTAATTTATCACTCAGAAGGTTAAATATTTCCTGATACTTTTCTTTTGAACCTTCTGCAAAATATTGTAATGCTTTACTGACATCCCCACTTATCAACTCCCCCCTCATCCCTTCCCATTTTCCTTTGAGCAAAGCATCCATCTCATTCCTTGACATAACATTGACGACGGCGGTTTCTGTGTAGGTGTTTCCCTGTGTGTCGGTAATTGTTATACTTGGGGAATACAGCCCTGTGTTTCGATAATTGGTAGTAACCTTTGCAAGTTCGCTTCCCTCTTGGTCAATTGTCCCATCTCCGTTTAGGTCCCATGAGTATTTTGATACAGGATTTTCTATGCTTGTCTCTACTTCAAGAGTCGCTTCAAATATTCCTATGGTGGCAGACAGAATACCGCTGGATGGCGTTGCAGTGAGTCTTACAGGCTCTTCTATTGTCTCGGTATTTATGGTTATTGTGTCAGTTGCTTTATATCCGCAGGCGTCTGAGGCAGTGGCTGTTATGGTATTCGCGCCTGTTTGCAGGGGAATAATACCGGCAAAATTTGCAGCTTGTGTCTGGGCAAGGTCCGAAACTTCACTGCTTACACCTGAGGATTTTAGGATTACTCCTGTTTCTCCAAAGGCATTATAGAGGTTTCCCCTGATTATTGTTTTTGATTTGTTTATGATGCTGTTTGTTGTGGGGGAGGTTATCTTCGGCTGAAGGCATCCACTCTGGCATTCTATGGTTAGTGTGATAAATGTCCCTATCTTCCCTTCTATCTCTACCTCTATGAGGTTTTCGCCCTGTGGAAGGAGGATGGTCTTTTCTACTCTAGTAACCTTTTTATTGAAGTCGTCCTCTTCTATCACCTCTTTGCCGTTTACCTCTACTTCTGCGGCGCTGACCTTAGTCTTTTTTTCTTCTTTTTCCCTGTCTTTATCTTTCTCATCTTTATCATCTTTATCTTCTGTTTCAATATAGAGGCCGCTTTCTACGATGAATTTATAAATTCCTGTGGGGCTACAGACCTGTACGGTTTCTTTTGTCTTTTCAGGTCTTCCTTTTTCTTTTGTATATTTTTTGGGGCCGAAAATTAGTGGAGATTGTGCAAAGCTCGAGTTATAGAAAAGAAGAATTGAAAATAGTATGACAACAAAACAAAGTATTTTTTTGGTCATGGCAAAGACCGCCTTTAACTGTTTACTGCTAGCTTTTCATTTCGTATTGCTGATCCTTACTTTTTTGGTCTCTCCCCGAATATCGCTGTCCCAACCCTTATAATGGTCGCCCCTTCTTCAATGGCAACCTCAAAATCGTGGGACATGCCCATGGATAGTTCTTTCATAACAACACCCGGGATGTTTTCGCGCCTTATCTTTTCTGCCAGCCTTCTCAAGGCAGTAAAATAAGCCCGGCTCATCTCCGGGGCTTCAAAAAATGGGGGGATGGTCATCAGCCCCCGCAGTGAAAGATTTGGAAGCATGGCTATCTTGCGTGCCAGATTCAACGTCTCGTTTTCAGTTACCCCTCCTTTTGTCTCTTCCTTTGACAGATTTACCTGTATCAGGACATCCAGCTTTGTTTTTGCCCGCTTACTAAGCTCCTTTGCCAGCTCAATCGAATCAACAGTCTCTATCATGTTAAAAAGTTCAACCGCATATTTTGCCTTATTTTTCTGAAGGCGGCCTATGAAATGAAAGTTTAGTTCTTTACTGCGCGGCAGCTTTTCAATCTTCTCCCTTGCATCCTGAACATAGTTTTCGCCGAATACCTTAACCCCTCCTCTTATGGCTTCTTTTATCTTTTTTACATCAACTTCTTTTGTAACAGCCATAAGGGTTATCTCTCTGGGTTCTCTGCCGACATGTCTGGCAGCCCTTTCTATCCGCTCTCTCACTATTGCTAAGTTTTTAGGAATGATTGATGCCATTATGCACCTCTGGTTTACCCCGTTAGAGAAACCCACCGGCTCCTGTCGGTGGTATAAATCATTCCTTAGAGATGGCGGTTCAATGCCGCCATCTTTGATCGTTAGAGAACATAGTTCTCTAACGGGGTTTACCGATAATTCCAGCCTGTTCCAGCGCTTCTTCTAATTCTTCCATGGGAAGACCTACCACGTTTGTGTATGAACCCTCTATTTCTTCAACCATGAAACTGCCGATGCCCTGAACAGCGTATGCCCCTGCCTTGTCAAATGGTTCAGATGTCTTTATATAATCTTCGATCTCTTTATCCGTAAGGTTTTTTACCTTGACCCTGCTTTCCACCACCCTCTTTATCTTGTTGCCTGTGACGGCATTTAAAAGGCAAAAGGCAGTGCAGACCTTGTGGTGCCTTCCTTTCAGAAGGTTTAGCATCTCCCGTGCCTCTTTTATGCCGGACGGTTTACCCAGAATACGGTTATCAATAAATACTATTGTATCTGCCCCGATTATCCAGCCGCGTTTCACATTTTTTGCAGCCTCTTTTGCCTTTTCCTCCGCAAGTCTTAAGCAATGTTCTTCCGGAGTTTCTCCCTTTTTAATATTCTCATCTATATTGCTGTGGCATATATCAAATGACAGGCCAATTTTTTCAAGGAGCGCCTTTCTCCTGGGAGAGGATGAGGCAAGGATAATTCTTGATTCATTTTGCACAGTTAGCTCAGTTAATGCAGCCAGTTATAACACATTTTAGAATGGCTATCCAAGAGAAATTTTTGACATTGGGAATTCTGTTAGAAAGTATCAAATAATAAGGTTGTAGTGTAATATAAGGCCCATCAGCCGCCTGAACCGCCACAGCCCGCCGTATGCCCCGTCCTGTGGGCTGGGCTTATTAACCCTCTAACTGAATAAACTTTTCAGCATGCAGTCCAAAAAAATGCAGCCAGCTCATCTCCCATACAGCTCCAAGAAAAAGGAGGGTTGCCGTGATGACAAGCAACAGGATAGCATCTTTTATGGCGGCCTTAAATGCCTCAAGCCTTGTTTCTTTGCCC
>Ga0209641_10005008_pt1 | contig 10871 bp, 10 predicted proteins | sample RifCSP16_1_FD_184022 | JGI IMG/M metagenome (GOLD analysis project Ga0209641, IMG submission 184022) | Soil microbial communities from Rifle, Colorado - Rifle CSP2_sed 16_1 (SPAdes) (version 2) | ecosystem: Environmental > Terrestrial > Deep subsurface > Rock core/Sediment | place: Rifle...
AAAGCTAACGAAGACAGTCATTAGTAAATTTTCTCGTCCCGACGACCAAAAATACCAGGATCTTAATAAGACAATGTTGACAGAGGCCGAGAAAATGTATGAAATTGTTAGCCATAAGGGGGAACTGGGTGCGTTGGAAGATGCCCAATGGCAGGTGAGAAGATTGAGGCAGACGTGTGCCTTGTGTCACAAGCATTTAGGGATTACTATTTATCCTCAACTGTATCCTGGCAAAAAAGAGGAGTTGCATCCTGGCCAGGCGGAGATTCCTGCACCGAAAGAAACAAATATTCCGAAAGATTGGTAACAGATGTTTTGCGGGGGATGTTGGGATTTGATGAATGCAAAAATGGATTTTTTTGAAGTTTTCGGTACAATTATCCAGAAAATTTTTACTTGACTCATTTTGCTTTCAATGATATATTGTCCAACTCTGTCTCTTGAAGACTGCTTCGTTTAATGTGTTGTTTTAAAAATATCTGCAAGGCGTCAATTTTATATTGCAGGGTTGCCTTGTTGATAATAGGTTAGATTATGGCATATTGTTCTATGCTATCGATTTTTTGGTATGAAGGGAGGTGAAGTGAAAGGTCTAAGGTTTGGGGGCGGATTTGAAAATTACAGAGATACTAATTTTAAGAATTGGTGCCCTCTCTACATTAAAATAAGTGGTTTAATGCTTAGGAAGAATTGTTGCATAGAAGTTCAATACTTGTGGAAATAGCCATGTATATTATTACGTTATTTTAAAAAAGGAAAGTGAGGAGGGGAAAAAATGAGCCTAAGAAAGGGTATTATCGCAGGGACAATTACATTGTTCATTGCTGCAGTGAGTTCAGTTAGCTATGGGCAGGCAAGTCAGGGCGAATTATGCAAAAAGATGTGGGATAATTTCCAAGGGATGAGGGCAATGACTGGGCTTTCACAAGCTAGTGATGATCAATTTTCAAAGTTTTCTGGTTTTGCGAAGGCAATTGTTGCAGATACCAAAACATCATCAGAGAAATTTTCATCTGATAAAAATTACAAAGTTTTGAATGGTGAAGTTCTCTATCATTCAGGTGAGATTGATAAGGCGGCTGGAAACAAAGATCTGGAAGAAATTCAGGTTCAGTTTAGAAGACTTACCATTGCCTGCAGGAATTGTCATAAGATTTATAAGTCTGAGTTAAAGCTCGTTCCGTAATATAATAAATATCCTACATAAACATAAAATGAGGGGAGGTTGAATTATGAAAATGTTCCGTTTATCATACATATTTCCGGTTATTGCTGGTTTGGGGTTATCTTTGGGGAGTTCTGCTTGGGCTTTAACACATCACGAACCAGGTGATACCACCAAGAGCCCATATACCATTTTTGCTGGTCTTGGTTTTGCCGTGCAGGAGAGCTGTTATTACTGCCACGGAAATGGCGGCAAGGGCACCGCCAAGGGTCATGAATATGGTGTGCCTGATTTTACTGACGCTGCTTTCCAATCTTCAAAAACAGATGGTCAGCTTGTAAAGCATATCAATGCAGGCAAGGGGAAATGCCCTGGATATCAGGGAAAGATGTCACCTGAAATGATTGAGAAGATGGTGGAGATTGTAAGGAATTTTGGAGCAAAGTAGTTTGACAGTGGTTTGTATTTGCAATTTTAATACACCCATCTGAAAATAAAAGGGCATGTGAAGTATGAATTTCATATGCCCTTTTTTATATACGCAGTCGACCCAGTTTGAGTCAGCTGATTTAAATCCAAGGCATATGAAATGTGATAATTTCATATGCCTTTTTTATCCGTGTAAAATTAAGATTTAAACTATCTCGGCGTGGAAAACACGCTGCATTTGTTGTAAGGCAAATTGATGTTCGTTCTTTGTAAGCGCTGCAACACAATTTTTTGGTATCGTAACCCTATAGCCTCTCATATAAGCTTCCGCAGTGGTATATAAAATACAAATATTAGTTACAACGCCGGTGAGTATCAGGTGGGTTGTCCCTAATTTTTTTAGTAGTTTATCCAGAGAGGTTTTATAAAAACAGGAATAATAGGTTTTCGATATCACATAATCTTCTTTTTGAGGTTTGAGTTGTTCGATAACGTCTGCACCAGCCGTTCCTTTTACCGCATGTCTGGGCCATAACTTAAATTCGGGGTCATTATCTTTGTGCGCATCACAGCAATAAATGATAGGGATATGCCTCTTTCTTGCCTTATTTATTTCTTTTTTAATGTTACGGATTATTGTTCTTGCCATGGGTACTTCAAGAGTAGCTCCTTTATTGACAAAGTCATTCAACATGTCTGTAACAAGAAGGGCGTACGATTCATTATCAGACGGATTTAATTTTTTCATAATCTCAATCTGTTTTCGAAATATACACTGTTCTTATTAAATCGTGTATCTGGCAAAATCCTCCGCAAAATACAATATCGCCATTATAAATATTTTTAAGCTTCGTTAGTTTCATTTTACAAAATTTTTACCATCAATGTCGTCGGGTATTGGAATATCCAGTGACGCTAAGACGGTTGCAGTAACATCAGTAATTTCTATAGGGTGTTTAATAACGTTGTTGTGATTAATATACACAAAGGCGTCATCGTAGGTATGCATGCCGCTAAAATTGCCCTTACGCAGGAGCGCTTCTTTATAGATAGCCCCTTTTAAATCGTAGCCGTGTTTGGGCTCGATGACGAGGTCGGGCGCCCTGTCGAAATATTTTCCATGATAAATTTCTTCCCGTTTATGGATTCTATCAATGATGTTTGTTTGTGTAGCAGGGTCTTTGAGTTTTATAAGCCTGGATATAATTGTGTCCCTCAATTGCTCATAATCATTACCAGGTTCTACGCAGCCATTTGGCTCTCGCCCTTTCAGATTGATATAAATCCTCCCCGGATCCATACAGTAAGCCTTTGACCCGTCGCCTATATGAAATAAAGATTTTGGAGGAGCGGTTTTAAAATTTAAAAGACCCTCTTCTTTTAACCAGTGATTAATATATACCTCTTGTTGTAATGTACAAAATCCGTGGTCAGATAAAAGAATAAGGGTGGTGTTGTCGTCTATGTATTCCATAATCTTGCCGATAGAGGCATCTATTTTTTTGTAATAGTCCAGAAATAGAGGACTGTATTTTGGGTCATTTCTTTCCGCAAATTCCCAGAAGAAGTGATGCAGTCTATCTGTTTCTGTAAATATTCCAATAAAAAGATCCCAAACTTCATTCTTCATAAAGTGGAGAATTGCTTGGGTTCTCTTTTCCAGTGTTAGAAATAAGTCGTCAAACAGTTTGTCCTTTGATTCATGAATGAGTTGTGTTTCAACATCGATTTTGTACCCCATTTCCTTCAAAGTGGGTACAATTGAATTTGGAAACGATGCGCGGGCAAGGTCTATTGCCACGAACCCGGCTATGAGGATGCCATTCATTTCTGAGGCTGGGTATGTAGACGGCACATTAATCACGATGGATCGCTTGTTATAATTGCGCAGAATATTCCAGATCGGTGTACTCATCACATGACTGGAGTTGGGATAATACACATCGTAGGTATGGGGAATTCTATCTGAAAAACCAAAAATACCGTGTTTGGCTGGGTTTACACCCGTCATAAAAGACGACCACGCCACAGAGGATACAGGGGGGTGTGTAGACTTCATTTCTCGGAGCGAGCCGATTGATAGTAATCTGGATAAATTCGGGCAAACGCCTTGTTGCGTTAATTTTTGAATCAGGCTGTACGGAGTGCCGTCCAGTCCAATGACAACCGTCTTTTTTCTCGTATGGCTACTCATTTTCCAATTTCATTCCAATCTCTGCACATTCGGCAATAGCCTCAAGAGCGGTACGGCCTTCCATCGCATCTCCAACCGTATAAACTTCTGGAACAAAGCCTTTGATGGATTCTGCAAGTGTATTGTTAGATTGGTGGAGCGTGGGAATGACGATATTGTCAAAACCTTCGAGTTTTTGGTCTGACTCCCTTCTACGGCTGACGACTATGTAATTGTGTCCAATTTCCGTTACCTTTGTGTTGATGTGTAATTGAGCACCCATCTTTCTGAGTCGTTCACAAACATGATAACGAGGGTGAGCAACCAGTCCCAACCCAAGAACACGCCGCATCTCTATAAGGGTAATCTTCTTGCCTCTGGAGGCAAGGAAGTCTGCAAGTTCGCAACCTTCAGGGCCTCCTCCGACGATCGCCACATTATTTCCTAGAGAATCTGCGGAAGAGAAGGCATTCTTGACGTTGAGTACATTGTTCTTTTGTGAACCATTGATTTCTACAAGAACGTGTTTTGCCCCATGTGCAAGGATAACCACATCGGCTGCAAACTGTTTGATGGATTCTGCCGTTGCTTCTTTATTGAGACGAATCGAGGTATTCGTCTTTTTGACCTGGTTTATTAAATAATCGAGGAACTTCCTCATCGGCTCTTTCATGGGCGCCATGGAGGCGTAACGGAAACTTCCTCCAAGCTGCGACTCTTCTTCCCACAGAGCAACGTTGTGTCCACAGCTTGACAATACGTGGGCGGCTGACAATCCTGCCGGACCACCACCTACCACCAATATTTTCCTGGGTTTGCTGGTCTTTTGTACGCGGGGAATACCTTCTTTCCCAATATAAGGATTAACCGTGCACACAAGCTTTTTATCAGAAATACTCTCGATACATCGGTTACAGCTCAGACACGTTCTTATATCATCGAGTCGGCCTTCTTTAATCTTGTTCGGAAAATATGGATCGGCAATTAATGTGCGACCCAGCACAATAAGGTCGGCCTTATTTTCTTGCAGCACATTTTCTGCCATAACAGGATTGATAATCCTTCCCACCGCCAATACCGGTATTTTTACAACAGACTTGATACCCGCCGCAAGGTGAATAAAGCAGCCTTCTTCTAAATAATAGCACGGTATGTTAAAAAATGCGGATGCATAGTTGCATGCGGAAACGTGAATAGCGCTGGCGCCGGCCTTTTCAAGTATCCTGGCGATCTCCTTGCTTTCTTCCAGCTTGATTCCTGTGTCGGTATATTCGTCTGCGCTGATACGGCAAATTACAGGATACTCTTGGGGTGCGAGTTTTCTGATGCCTTCGACAATTTCCCTGGCAAATCGTGAGCGACGGGCCGTATCGCCACCATAGTCATCTGTTCGTGCATTAGATTCCGGTGAAAAGAACTGATTGACCAGATAACCGTGTGCCATGTGAATTTCAACACCGTCGAATCCAGCCTTTCCGGCACGGACAGCGCCTTCGGCAAATTTATTGACTGTGGCTTTGATCTCTTCAACGGATAATTCCGTGGGCATTTCTTTCGTCAGAGGGCTTGGAATGGCAGAAGCGGATACGGTTTTTGTTCCGGTAAAATAGGGCAACGCCTCCTTTCCTGCATGGCTCAATTGCAGAACAATCTTTCCACCGGACGCGTGGATACAGTCCGTTAGCTTTTTGAATCCAGGGATGAATTTATCATCATGTATGCATAACATGCCGTCATTTACCCTGCCAACAGGGTCAACGGCTGTATTTTCAACGGTGATATAACCCACACCGCCCACGGCGCGTTCTTTATAATAGGCAATAATCTCGTCTGTGATAAAACCCTCTTTATCACACAAATGGGTTTCCATAGGCGACATCACCATACGGTTCCTTATTTCCAGAGAGCCAATCTTAAATGGGCTGAAAAGTTTTGTGAATGAAGTCATTTGATTATTAAAAACCTCCTCATCTTGATGAATCTATACATAAATATTTTAGTTTTACGATTTAAAATCGTAATTTGTAACTCGTAAATCTTAAATGTTATAGAAAATAATTATAGTGCATGAACTAATATCTTTCTTCTTTTTACCGGATTATAGAGTGTGTCCCGCTCTATCGGTTCTCGTCCAGCCTCTTTGATAAGCTTGATGATTTCATGGACAGACAATGCCTCCGGTGTTTCAGCGCCTGCAGCGTGGGTGATTTTTTCTTCTTTTACCGTGCCGTCAATATCGTCTACACCAAAGCTGAGAGAGACCTGGGACAGCTTGATTCCCAGCATAATCCAGAATGCCTTGATATGGTCGAAATTATCGAGCATCAAGCGGCTGATTGAAACAACCTTCAGATCCAGCATTGCTGTAGTGCCGGAACGGTTTGACAGGTCAGTATTTTTGGGATGGAATGCCAGCGGGATGAAAGACATAAACCCGCCCGTTTCATCCTGAAGTTCTCTCAACCTGATGAGATGGTTAATTCTGTCTTCAGGAGTTTCCACATGACCATACAGCATCGTTGCATTGCTGTGTAATCCCAGATTATGAGCCTCACGCATTACCTGAAGCCATCCTTCGCCGCTCAGTTTTTCAGGACATAGCTGCTCTCTGATTCCTGGAGAAAACACCTCAGCACCGCCTCCAGGCAGGGAACCTAGTCCGGCATCTTTGAGTATTTTCAGCGTCTCACGTACTGAAAGCTTTGCCATTTGAGACAGGTGCTCGATTTCTACAGCGGTAAATGCCTGGAGATGCACGTCGGGACAGCGTTCGTGAATTTCACCGATCATTCTTACATAAAAATCGAATGGGAGTTCCGGATGCAGCCCACCTACAATATGGAGTTCTGTAGCGCCCTCTTCAGCGGCGGCAATTGCCTTTTCCATAATTTCATCCATATCCATCTCATAAGAGCCTGCCTCTTCTTTGTCCCGGCTAAAGGCGCAAAACTTACACCGATTCTTGCAAATATTTGAGTAGTTGATGTGCCGGTTGGTAATATAGTAAGCCTTATTGGCATTCTTTCGCTCACGGATGATGTTTGCGGCGTAGCCAATATGAAGGATATCATTTGACCTGAAAAGTCGTACGCCATCCTCAAAGCTCAACCTCTCACCTTGTTCGGCCTTTTTGAGGACATCATAAATAGAAGACGTTCTTAATAGTTTTTCCATTCTTACTATAAGTGAGTATTGTACGCAGATGAACGCAGATTATCAGGATATTAAAGTAAACGTTAAAAGAACTCGTGGTTATCTGTGCGTATCTGTGAAAATCCGTGTCCTGATGTAGATCAGTTTTTTAGAAAATATCAGAATTTGACGTCAAAATCAAGGAATATGTACTTATCTCGAATTACATTGGAGAAATAGAGAAATCCAATGAGAAAAATAATAGGAAGGATTGTGAGGGGTCTGCGACAAATTTATGAGTAAATTTGACTTTCTCATTGTTTTATAATATAATCCTCCTGTCAAACAACAGGAGGATTATATGAAGCTATATGAATTGGAAAAAGAGAAGGATAGACTATTAAAAGAAATTCAGGGTGTTGGAGACATGAGAAGCGGCAGTTTGAGTGTTCGTTACCAAAGATGTAGTAAAAGTCCCTGTGTTTGTGATGATCCAAAGCATCCAGGACATGGACCAATTTATTCCTTTTCTACTGTTATTGAAGGGAAAACCAAAATTAAAAACTTAAAACTTGGTTCAGAACTTTCTAAGCTACAGAAAGAGATAGAACACTATCAAGAATTTAAGAAACTTTCTTCTGATTTAATAACAGTAAGCAATCAAATATGCGATTTACGACCTGTTTCTGAGGTCAAAGACGATAATGAATTGGAGATGCTTAAAAAAAAATTACAAAAGCTGTTTTGGAAGAAACACAAAAAGAAGTTGGACACATAATAAATCTAGTCCTCATGGAAATGGGGATTAGCATTTAAGGATAAGGAAAAAGTTGGGACTATTGACTTGGAAGCCATAGAGATGGGGGTGCGGTCATCCGTGCATGGCATTGGGAGGGTTCTTTTGGAGGAATTGATTAACGCAGACGGTGGGGATTACAGGGGGAGGGTTATTCCCTGTGAAAAGGGACATGAATATGAATTTGTAGAATATCGGGGAAAATCACTACTCACCGTTGTAGGGGATGTATCTGTGAATCGGGCTTATTATTATGACAAGGAATGTAACAGTGGATTTTGCCCTAAAGATAGTGTCCTTGATATCGAGGGGAGTTCCTTTAGTCCCGGGGTGAGAAGGATGATGGGCAGGGTTGGAGCATACAGTCCATTTGGAGTTGGGCATGAGGACATAAACTTGTCCTCATGAAGATGGGGAAGAGTTGGCGGGTACAAAGGTAACTGCCAAAGGAATAGAAAGGGTATCCCATCAATTGGGGGAGGAGGCAGAAGGGTTTCAGAAAAAGGAGGTCAATGAGGTATTGTCAGATAAGGTTATTCCGACCTGTCTGCGTGCAACGCACAGGCAGATAAAGTCCGTTCCTATAATGTATGTCTGCATGGATGGCACAGGTGTGCCTGTAGTTAAAGCGGAGACAGTAGGCAGGCATGGTAAAGGTGAAGATGGAATTACGAAAACAAGAGAGGTTAAATTAGGTTGTATTTTTACCCAGACAACCGTGGATGAGAAAGGGTATGCTGTAAGAGATGAAAGTTCTACCAGTTATGTTGGCGCTATTGAAAGGGCAGATGAATTTGGCAAAAGGATTTATGGAGAGGCGATGCGTCGTGGTTTACAGAGGGCGGGAAAGATTTGTGTGATAGGAGATGGCGCAAGTTGGATATGGAATATTGCTGATGAGCAATTTTACGGAGCTATTCAGATTATTGACCTTTATCATGCCAGAGAGCATTACTGGAATGTTGCCAGGGTATTTTGGGGTGATGATAAAGAGAAGATGAATCAATGGGCAAAGAAACGGCATGATGAATTAGATAGTGGCAAAGTAGAAGAGGTAATAAAGGCTATAAGGGAATTGTTGCCTTCTACAGATTATGAAAAGGATATATGCGAAAGAGAAATCAATTATTTTGAGAAAAATAAGGAAAGAATGCATTATGCAGAATTTAGGAGGCAGGGACTTTTTGTTGGTTCTGGTGTTTTAGAGGCTGGTTGTAGAACTGTTGTTGGGCAAAGGTTGAAACAATCCGGGATGCACTGGACAGTAAAAGGAGCCAATAGTATTATTGCTTTGCGGTGCTGTTTTCTCAGTAATCGCTGGGAAAACTTCTGGAAATATCGGGCATGTGCTTAATTGCTACCCATAAATTTGTCGCACACCCTAATGCAGTGGTCTCGAAACATGCAAAAATCGTCAATCAGTTTTTGTGAGGCCATAAATTTTCGCCTAACGTTCGCAGCCACCGGCGCGCGCACCGGCTGTTGCTGAGGCGCAGTGCTCGCCGTGCGTCCGTGTTGTGGGCTGCGCTGTTAGCGCGCGACACTTGAGAGCCTTTCTGAGTCGTGCTGGAAGGGACGTTGGATCCTCCTCAATCTTGAGGCAGAGGACTTCGTCGATCAATTCGGCAGAAATTGGGCCTGGATGACCGGCCTCCACGTAAGGTACGACCATCTCGCTCAATGCTCCTTCTTCCTTCCACCGAGTATATGGAACTATCGCGGAGTGCACTTGAGGTTTGAGCATCAAAATCGCAATGCCGCTATCTCCGGGTTGCGCCGGCATAAACGGCCAGCACTTACTCCGGTAAAACCTCATCTCCTCGGTTGGCTCGGGGCGATAGTCAAAAAGGGAGACGCAACCACGATTGCGAAAGAACGCGTTGGAAGACGATCCAAACGAAGTCGGAAGAGTATCGTCTGCGTTCGGTCTGATCTGTCCAGCTGCCAAGATGGAGGGCAAGTACGCGCGCTTCGTGACGTGAAAGACACGACCTTGCAGGAGCGACAAGATATCGTCGAGAGAATCCGTTTCGCTTCGGACGTAGGTCGTGATTTTCACGGTGGTTCTGTTGCGCGCTAACATTGATTAGATTTATCCGCATAATATGCGAAATACAGGTTTTTTGTCCATATAACATGCCTTTGATATGGTAAATACTATCGTGATAATCACTTCAGACACTGCCACTTGTGTCTCTTTGCACTTGTTATCATGTCGTCTTATACGGATCAGCATAAAATCCTCTGAGTTAGTGGTGAGTTCGTGGGGTCAGATTAATTATTTTTTGCAATTTGCCCCCCTTTCTTTTCCATAAAAAATATAACGACAAAGGTGCTCGACTGCCGCCCGACAGCGACGGTGTCTCGTAAAAGTGATGACCAAATTATCCACAACCGTTGAGCGCAAAGCGGGGCGGCAGTTCGCTCGACCGCCATTGTTAAGCCGAGTGTCACTCATGGTTTCCATTGTTGAACTGCCAGAACGCCGAGGAGCGCAAGCACGAAACCGGCGATGAGAACTGTGCAACAAAGACGAGGAATCCAGACACCGCGATACTGCCGCCGACTCCCTCCCTTGCTGGCCCTCCGGTCTATAATCGTCGCCGGATGCGACTCATCGGAAAACAAGTCCTGAAGAATTAGGTCAAGCTTCTCCTGTGACCGAGCAAGAACCATCGTAAATAGCACGCAGATTATCGAGCCGATGCCCAACACAATCTGAAGCTGTACCTGCGTCTTGGCATTCACAGAACCCGCAAGGACGATGGAGAAGAAGACGAGGAAAAAGTTGAAGCGCCGGGCGAGGAGGTTCTCGATGAACGCTCTCTCTTGGCTCATATCCCAAACCGGCGACACCTTATCGCGGTCGGCTGCCGAAATCGGCTGATGCTGTTCTTGTGGGTTTGTGCTCATGGGCAATGCGCGTGCGAAGCGGCTTAACTTTATATTAGGCTTCCCAATTATCACATTATTTTACGTCATTTGTGAGATATAGTACTTATACATCACCTAAATTCTATGGTACTTTATACCTTTTGTGAAATATATTCAATCATATTTTCTTTTTATATGACATTACTTTGTTAAAAAGCGCCTGTAAAAAAATATTTTTAAGTCGTAAGTTGAGTCGGACACAACTTATGACTTTTCAATGCTTTGCGACTAATATTTACTCT
>Ga0209641_10005009_pt1 | contig 10871 bp, 9 predicted proteins | sample RifCSP16_1_FD_184022 | JGI IMG/M metagenome (GOLD analysis project Ga0209641, IMG submission 184022) | Soil microbial communities from Rifle, Colorado - Rifle CSP2_sed 16_1 (SPAdes) (version 2) | ecosystem: Environmental > Terrestrial > Deep subsurface > Rock core/Sediment | place: Rifle...
TTAAAATTTTCAAACCAGATACAAATGAATATTACTACATAGGATATAGACGCCCAATTGGCTATGACTCTAATTTAGTAACACAGTATAGAGATCGCACAAATGTTCATCGCTGGAATGGAGTCGGAGGGACTTTCACTTATTTCTTAAGCGCGCTGTCTGACGGTCAGAGTTACACCGATCTAACAAACGGCATTACAATCACCCAAACAAGTCATGACACATCACGATCCTATGTATCAGTTAGTTTTAGCGGACCGGAGTGCCTGAAGGCAAATCCAACAGTAGTTACCGTTTCTCCTATCAGCCAGTCAGGAACTCCCGGGTCTACAAAAAACTATACAGTTACAGTTAACAATAATAATAGTTCTGTATGTCCATCAAATCAATATAATCTGAGCAATTTGATACCAAGTGGATGGTCTGCTAGTTTTTCTCCCTCCGTATTAAATTTAAATTCAGGACAACAGGGGTCTTCAACATGGAGCGTTGCTTCAAGTTCTGGTGCTGTGGCAGGTAGCTACCAGATCACTGCACAAGCTGTTGATGCTGTTGATTCCACTTATACTGATTCGGAAAACGCGACTTATGTAGTGTTTATAGATACAACCCCTCCTACAGTTCAAATAACAAATCCATCGGGTGGAGCTACAGTAAGCGGAACTGTAAATATTCAAGTTAATGCTACTGACACTGGCAGTATCAACCGTGTAGAGATCTATATTGATGGAAGTTTAAAGAAGACTGATACTTCAACACCCTACGATTACTCATGGAATACACGGAAGTATGCAAATGGAACACACACAATTACTGCAAGAGGTTATGACCAACAAGGCAATTTTTCACAACCTTCAATAACTGTGACAAAAGTAAAAAGATAAAGCGGTAGTACTGAAGGTGGTGGCAAAAGCTATAGAATAGAAGGGGTCTTGAGTTATAAGATTTTTACTGCAAGGACTTTTGAAAACTAAACGATCTTTACCAGCTTATTCAAGCCATTATAGTTTGTAGTATATTCCCTATATAAGCCTAGCTTTATAGCTTCACACTAATATATTTTCTGGAGAGGACCATATCATAGTAATTATTATGGGATGGTTTGGGGTATAATAGTTGTTATTCTTAAAAGAAAATCACTTTGAGGAAACTTTTATGAAAAAACAACAAAATTTCACTGCAATCATTGAGCGCGAAGGGAATGGTTATGTTGCACTTTGTCCCGAATTGGATATTGCTAGCCAAGGCAACACCGTTGAAGAGGCAAGGCATAATTTGATTGAGGCAATAGAGCTATTCCTTGAAACTGCCGACCCCTCCGAAGTGAAGGGCTGGCTGCGTACAGAGGTATTTGTTACACGTGTAGAGGTTGCAGTTGGGTAAATTGAGGGTTCTCTCAGGTTGCGAAGTTTGCAAGATTCTTGCACAAAATGGTTTTGTTGAGGTACGGAGCGGGGTAGTCATATCGTAATGCAAAAGAAAGTGGGTGGATTAACAATAACCGTTCCTGTTCCTGATCACTCAGAACTCCGCATCGGCACGTTGCAGTCTATTATCCGATAATCACAACTTCCACGCTCACTATTTAAGGAGTAACAAGCATGAGCTGAGGGGCTAAGACCGATGTATAAAAATTTCTATTCAGGCATTTGTGTTTCCATCTCTTCACAAATTACATCAGGATTGATTGTGTTCGTTTGATCACTAGCGCCTCGTCTGCATTTGTATATTCTCCCATTGCACAAAGCCATCCAGTATCTACTGCCATCCGCCTCGTTAATTTTGTATTGTATTATTTCGATCCTTTCAGAAGGGCATGGAATTTTACCGATAGATTGTTCTTGCATAGTTTGAATTTGTGGGGAGGTTGTACAACCTGAGCTAAGGGAAATTGCTATTGTAGTTATTAGCAATGGTTTCATCTTAACTTGATAATTCCCTGCAGCCTGCTACGGATTACGCTCTCCATGGTGTCATTGTGAACACATTCACGGAGCCTGTACTGAGGAAACCGAAGTGCTCAGTGTAAACTCCGTGAAGCAATCTGACACAAAGTGTCATTCCGAACCATGTCCTGAGCCCTAGCCCTGAGCAAAGCGAAGGGACAGGCGAAGGAACAGTGAGGAATCTAGATGGGGTTGCTTCGTTACTTCATTCCTCGCAATGACCGAAGGAGTCGTTTATTTAAATGCAGATACCCCGCAACTTACTGTAAGGTATTTCATTTAGCTTAAAGATTACTTCTTTCTGGTATAAACGATTTCCAAATTGCGGAATTCTTTTCCCCCGGGACCAGAAATATATATTTCATAAGTATATTTATCTTTGTTGATAATCTTTGTCACACCCCTAAATGATTTTTCACCCTCAAGGGGGTCTGTAAATGTTCCCTTTTCGACCAATGTCTTTGTGGATGGATCATAACTACCACTGGACATCATCATGCCTGTCCCCATATTATCAATCCAAATGGAATTGTATTGTTTTTCTGCATTATCATATCCTGTTATGCCCATGCCATTAAACGGCTGATCCATCGATTTCCCTTCAGCTGTCTGCTTAAGGAAACGTCCTCCCATGATCGATTTAACCTTACTTGTTCCCTTGGATACCTCTGGTTTCGCATTAGGAGACATCCACCACTTAACTGCATAGTTCCAGTTTCCAACGAAAGAATCTAAAATTTTATGATTTTCGCTAGGAGTAGCGTATTCCTTCCACTTTGCCATAACGGCATCTTGATTTTGGTCTGAGGCTTTTTCTTCGGCTTTACCTACAGCCGCGAAGGTTATAAAAACAAAAGCAAAAACAAGCACTGACAAAAAGTATATTTTAAATACATTTGGTGAATTCATTAATATTCCCTCCTAAATCATTAAATTTTTAATAATTGTAACTGGTCAGAAGGTTAGAAGAAATAGTTTGAGCTCTTTTTTAGAAAATCCTTAACTTTTGTCTAATACTACTTCAGCTCTTATTTTGGCATAAGGGTTATTGCAATCTCATAAATATTAATTGTCTATTCACCCGCGTATGGATACACTGTAACAAAAAAACGCAAGAATCAACGCAAAATCCACACACTGCTATAAAGGTTCTTAAACAATAAGGAGAAATAACAGGAGAAATAACAAATGAAAATCCTAGAAGATATTCGGCAGGATAAAGACCTGCAATCTCAAATCCACTGGGACATGAAGCCGCGGGAGAGGATCCGACGGACAAGAATAGAAACAGAGGAAGAAATGGCACAGATCGAAAAACAACTGCAAGCAAGGGTTGGTTACTATTTCTACATAGATGTCCGGAATCGCCATGCAGGACTATACCTTTACGAAAATTACCCGGATGGCTCCGGCAGATTCGTTGCAGAAATAACAGAAATCCCTGAAGAGATGCTACAAGAAGCCGTTTGGGAAGCAGGTGGAAAGATAGAGACTGACGGTCACTACCCCATAAATGCCTCGATAAAAACTTGGCTGAAAAATCGTCTGGCAGATTAACTAAAGGATACATCGAGAAGTTGAAACCGCGAATTACAGTCAATTACGATAATATTGGTGAGCTTCTAGAGCAAATTGAAGGACCTTTGTACAGATGATACCCATTACTTGATTTGTTACACCCCACAGAGGGTCACTGGAGGATCATTTCAAGACTGCTTAAAGATGGACAAGCAAACGGTCACTTGGTAATGTATGCTCATCTGGCTGCTTTGGCAATTGAACACGGAGCCAAGCTTTACACGACGGATAAAGATTTTTCTCGTTTTGACGATCTTCAGGTGGTTAATCCGTTATTGAAATAAATGAAAAGTGGGTACGTCCCTGTTTTTTTATAAGTTGTCTTAAGATTGGGGTTCACTCCACTTGGATGTATTGTTTGGTGCTTAAATAAAATTTTTAATTCCCACTTTAAGTCTATCAAGTAAGAAATTGTAGGTTTTTTGCACACATTCATTAACATTATAATTAATTAGACTACCTGAATAAGATAATACAGGATTTACTATTTGTAGCTTAATTGTTCTAGAGTTAGTTTGATTTATCTTTTTTATGGTTGAATAATGGTAATCCCTACCCTGACACTCAACAATAACGCTAGTATTTACTTTTTTATTTCCGAATTCTCCAAAATTTTCAAGACTATATATGATATTTCCTTCTAAAGAGATCAAAAAATCTACTCTTGCTCCTTCTATGAGATGTTGAGGATATATTTTTAAGGTAGGGTCTGCTGTGCTTAATGTACACTCATCCAACTCTGGATGTTCTAGCTTTACTCCATGATTCTTATTCAAAGAATATTTAATAAATGCAATCAAAAATTTTCTTTCTATTGGTGACTCACAAATCTTCAGAAAGTCAAGTAATTTAAAACAAACTTGGAAGGTTACTCCCCTAATATCAAATATAAGTTCGTCAAAATCTATTTTGATATCATCCTCTAACTCTTTCTCAACCCTGAATATGTAGTTCATAACATTTCTCATAAAATTCCTTGTGTCTGTATCATCAATCCATGACTGGAAAGTTGGAAACTGTTCTTCAAAAATCTGGCGTGCTTCATTAAATTTCTTCCCTTCATTCTTGAAAAGTGTATAAAACGTAGCAAACACTTGATTAGAAAAGTCAGTAGAAAATTTAGGTGGGAATATTTTGCTATTCTCTGTGTTAGGTAAGAAATGACCTGCTAATTTAAACAAATGCGATATATTGATTTCAAGGGCCGGCATAAGCTAATCTCTGAAGTTTAACTCTAATTTATTTATTTTATATCAACTTAGTCGTGGTTGACAAATACTTTATAGATTTATCGCTAATCAATTAGTTCTGTTTCAATGCAATTTATTAACTGTGTTGGATTTATACTTTGGTAATGGTTATCTTGTCCTTGAAAAGCTTGGTATCCAGTCTGAATCTTTACAACCTATGTAATAAATGGTTCCGTGGTTATTTTTATTCAAAAACTGCAAACTTTTAATTAATTTATCTTGTGCTGTAACTGAACATTTGTAGAATAATAGAGATGCGTATTATACCCGTCGGATTGTTTATATTTTGTCTTCTTATTTTAATAGCTTCTTGTGAAAGGGCTCCTATCGAACAGGCCGGCCAGGCCATGCGATTGACCACACCGCCTGAAACCCTTGCGGATGATCTTCCGCTGGGTCAGTTAGCAAACGGTATGGAAGAAAACATAGAGCGGTTGAATAAATTAAAAATTCGATCGCTGACTTTTGGACCCAGGGTCGTCTCAAAGGATGATTATATTTTGGCTCTCAGTTTCCTTGTAGATCAAATCAAGTCAAGCGCCTCGAGAACTCATTTCATTGAAACCGTGGTCAACAACTTCGATTTTTACGAAGTCTACGGAAAGGATAAGTGGGGTGAAGTTTTTATAACCTCTTATTTTCATCCGGTTATACCGGGGTCAAGAACAAAAACACCCAAGTATTCTCAAGCTCTTTATTCCGTTCCACCTGATTTAGTAAGTATTCGCCTGGATGAATTTGTTAAAGTTATTGAAACACTCTCCCCCATTAAAGACGAAGTGCTTAAGCAGACGTCTCAAATTGGTGTTTTGCGGGGGCGCTTAGTCCCGTCCGAATCGGGTGGTGCTTTAACCATATTGCCTTATTACACTCGAGAAGAGATTGAAAAGGAGCAAATTTTAGAGGGGCAAAATTTGGAACTGGCCTGGGTGGATCCTATTGACGCTTTTTTTCTACACGTTCAGGGGTCGGGAACGGTGAGATTCGAAGACGGTAAAGAGCTTCGATTAGGCTACGGCTCTAAAAACGGTTATCCCTTCGTCCCGATTAGTAAATATTTATCGGATGTAATCCCCAAGGAAAAGATGAGTATGCAGGCAATAGATGGCTATTTGCACCGGCTGCCTGAAGATGCAATGAGAAAGATTTTAGATAAAAATCCGAGTTACATTTTCTTTCAAGAATTGGAAGGAAAACCGGTTACCTCTTTAGGCGCTGAAGTAGTGGACGGGCGCACAATCGCTACGGATCCGAGTTTTTTCCCCAAAGGGGTTTTGGCATATATGGAATTTCCAAAGCCTGTGTTTACAGATGAAACTTCAGTTGAACCTATAGGATGGAAGACAACTTCTCGATTTGTTTTAGATCAAGATACAGGGGGAGCTATAGGCGGCCCTTATCATGTGGATCTTTATTGGGGAAGCGGGAAAGAAGCCGCTCGATATGCAGGGGTTATGAAGAATTGGGGGCGTTTGTATTATCTGGTGCCTAAAGATGAGTTTCTGCAAAAGCTTTTAAAAGATCCAGGTTTATAAAAGACTTTTAGTGGGTTACCCCTTCCACAATCTTAAGCTCTATAAAAAATTTTTATTTAACCTGTGCGGTCATGGACATTTTGACATGAGCGCCTATGAAGCATATTTTGCAGGGAAATTAACAAATCATTATTTAACTTAAGAGGAGCTTACGGCTAGTTTGAAGGAATTGAGGACACCTGCTATTAACTCATGACAACTTAAGAAATAAAGCAAATTGGGAAAATCCAAAAAGTAAGATTTGACTACGAGTTTATCTATTACTCACAAATTGAATTAGAGAAAGATACTAAGCGCACATCTAAACAAAGTGCAGAGTTTATTGTATAGTTAATTATGCATAATCTGATTCAATCCCTCCTCAAAAAATGATGGACGAAGATTTAAGACCTAATAAAGCAGAATTAGAATTTTTAACACTCTCCTATAACAGATTTTATGACATTTTTGAAGAAGTAATAGATGATTCCTTTTGGGATAAGGATGAATGGTATCGATTCTCCAAAGTAAAAGAGGGGTTTGCTATTTATCCTGAACTACTAAATTATGAGCCAATAAAATGGGTGATTACACATATCAAGGTATCTAGGCCTCCGATGGAAGCGGAAATCGGCAGTGAGCTTTTAAAGTTTATAAGAAACGTAATTATCCACTTCCCTTTTTTTAATAGTTGGAATGATGTATGGATAAATCAATCAACAATAAATTGGCATAAAGATGGTCAGTCTATCGACAGGTTTTTAAGAAAATACAAAGGAAGAGAAACAGTAAAATATAGATTTTGGGAAGCGGATAAGAAGAAGATGACATATTTGAGTATAAACTTCCCAAAACGTTATGAAGATAACACAAAAATTTATTTGAAAGACTTTTTAACTGAAAAAGAAGGGGTAAAATTCTCATTCATTTTAATGAGACAAATTTTAGATACACAAGTTGAAAAATAGATGGCATATAATTTGGTTACATATAAAAGCACATGAAGAGCGCATACAGATACGGCTTCGCTATTTAGTCCCATTACCTATTATCTTGCAGTGAACATCCAATCTATTAACCCACATTTATAATTATTTCCTTCTCCCCATACCTATGTAATCTACTGAGTTGCTTCTTTAAGTGGCTCAATAAATCCTTATGTGTTATAGTGAGTTAATCCCTCAACGTTTTAAGAAAAGGTGACCCAACCCCATTTAACATGAGTTCGGCGGTGACCACAGTTGTTTCTTAAAATCCATTCCTGCTGTCATGCTCGAACGTCTTAATCGGACATCTATAAATGATGGATTCCCGCTTGAGCCTGTACCCACATGCCTTCAGTGGGTAACATGCGGGAATGACAAATTGGAAATAGGGGACAGGACTTGCATGATTTATTTAAAGTGAGTTCGACTTAATGGTTGCGGAATTCTTTAGATTTCATTCAGAGAATTCCTGTGGTTTTAGAAAATTTGATCCGGTAATAATAAACATGGGTAGCCCGCCAGTCTTGCTGGTGGGCTAATTGGCAACGAGCAAGACTCGTTGCCTACCCGATCCGGTTATCCGTTTAAAAAACAATATCAAACTTAGGTTATTTAGTGCACTTCACTTCGATGCAATAATATCTCTACTCTTTTCGCCGCAGTTAAGCAACATATCCAGCGTAGATAGATTATATATAAACTCTCCCCAGAGCTGTGGATAGACGGGAGGATGAAAGCTAGAAAACTCGATTTGAAGTCCTGACTGATTCATTCGAATGATGTCTAAATATTTTTCTACGATGGGAAAAGTTATATAAGTATCAGCCTGTAGACATTTACAAATATTAATGATTAACTCAGTACCCTTGCCTGTGACTCCCAGTTCCGACTGAAAATAAAATTCGGTTTTAAGCCCAAGTGCACCCCAAAAGAATTTTATGATATTCAGATTGAGTTCAATTAACAGACGATTGTTTTCCCTGTAAATGGACTCCAGGATGGGAAAGTATTCCTTGAGGTATGGAGCGTTAGCATAACTCTGACGAATGCTTTGCAGGTGTTTTCTCTGCCAGTCTGTTTCATTGCATATTTCGACATTCCTAATTATCTGTAGCCCGCGCCCCTTTTTCCAAACAGGCACGGTCAACCACAACTCCCCCTGTTCATTTTTTAAGCGATTTCGATTAACCCAGCCACGACCTTGAGGAAACTGCACGTCATCGAGTAAAACAATGCAATCAGCCTTCATTGCCTTAAAGAACAATCCGGGCCAGGGTAAAAAGATAGGTTGGTGTGTGGCGACGATCATGGTTTGTTCTTAATTTTAATTTGTCTCATAACTATTGAATAGAGAGTCGCCTTGAATATACTTGAAAGGGGGAAGGCACTAGGATTCTCTATAACACCCCGTTCAGGCGGTTATGTGGGGGAAATTCTACATTTAGACGTAAGCAGTAGCATAAAAGTTACCATATCAGCCTGCTGGTTCTTATCCAAGATTGGGAAATTTCGGTGTCAACAGAGTTACTTTTGCTCCGTTGTGTAATTTCGCACCTAAAGCGGGGAGCTAAAAGACATATGTCTAAAAAAATAAAGCGACTGTTTACTAAATCTACGATTTTTTTGTTATCTATACTTTTTTCACTTTCAGCAAGTGAAATTCTAATCAGAGCTTTTTCACCCAAACCTAGCAAGCGACTGGGACATAATCAATTATTCGTCGAATATGATCCATTGCTTGGATGGAGAAAAATTCCGAATAAAAAGGGGAAGCACGTTAAATATGAATATGAAATCTCTGAAAGTATGAATTCCAAAGGTATCCGTGGACCAGAATATTCTTATGATAAGATTTATAATGAATATAGAATCCTTATACTCGGTGATTCATTTGCTGAAGGTTATACCGTTGAATTCAACGAGCTTTTTTCAGAAGTGTTGAAGCGGGAATTAAATAATAAAGGAGATAAATACTATGAAGTTATTAACACTGGTACTGCGGGATACAGCACAGACCAGGAATTTTTATTCTTTCAAAATGAGGGAAAGAAATATGCTCCGGATCTTACTATTTTGATGTTTTATCAGAACGACGTCTGGTATAACAACCGAAATAAATATTGGCGTGGGTATAAACCACTTTTTAAACTCGAAGATGGAGAACTACGGCTAACAAATGTTCCTGTTCTGAAACTAGAAACCCAATCCAATCAAACTCACTACATAACGACCAAGAATACTCAACACATGAAAATCAGAAATACAATGGCAGTATTTCCAAGAATAAAAAAATGGCTGTATGAGAAATCCTATCTCTGTAACTTTATTACGGATAGAATTAGAAACACATACTACTTGCATGCATTAGTAATAAAACTCGGCTTAACAGAAAAAAACATACAAAAGGAAGATGATGAACGAAATAATGAAAATGGAATAGATGACAAAATAGGTCTAATTCCGGATGAATTCAGGGTTTGGGCGAAGGTATATAATACTGAAATCCGTGATGCCTGGAAAATCACCGAAGCGATAATTATAAAACTTAAAGAAGAAACTACTGCCGTTGGAAGCAAGTTACTTGTCTTCTACAATCCCGATCAAGCGAGCATTTATGACGAGGAATGGCAAGCCACAAAAAGAAAATATGGGATTTCTGATAAAAGTTGGAGTATAGATCTAGTTGGAATTGAATTGGAAGCTGTTTGTAAAAGAAATAACATTGATTTTATTAATCCTACCGCAACGTTTAGAGCTGAAGCCAATAAGATTAAAATAGAGGGGGGACGGTTATACTTTATCAAGGATGGCCACTGGAATGTTAATGGGCATAAATTTGTTGGAGAGATATTGACAAAATATTTCAACACTAACTATTCGATGAATAACAAATAAGTAGCAGGAGCCAGCTCATAATATAGCGCCGATATACTTTGTAAGGCCACTGACTGACCATAGAAAGTAGTGGATGCTCGCCGCTGATGCTGGGTGCTAGGTATTATGAAAATACAGTGCACCTCAAGAACAATTATGGTTTGTATAATCTCAGTACTAAATATTTTTGGTCAAGTTTTTGATTGTGAATTAAACCTCATTATCCACTTTGTCCCCATACCTTTCTAATTCAGGGGGTCGATTCATAATTCTTCTTATACCTATTGAATCAGGGATACAGCTAAATTATAATCCGAAAGAAAGAGAAAAGTTGCGAAAATTTCCGTATAACACTCCATATAGGGTAATTATGCGAGAAAAAATCCGGCTAATTAATAGTTAGGCTTTATTTCCCGTCATATATACGTTAAGGAGGAAATGCCATGCCAAGATACGTTATCGAGAGAGACATTCCTGAAATTGGTTCAGCCGAGCGCGAAGGCCTTCGTGAGGCCGCACATAAGTCAAATTCAGTGCTTGCAGAAATGCGTGCGGAAAAAAAGAACATTCAATGGGAGCACTCCTATGTTGCAGGCAACAAGACATTTTGCATTTATATTGCTGACAACGAGGCGCTGATTCACGAGCATGCTCAGCGCAGCGGTTTTCCCGCCACGAAGGTGACCGAAGTGCGGAAAATGATCGACCCCGTAACAGCAGAAG
>Ga0209641_10005012_pt1 | contig 10867 bp, 8 predicted proteins | sample RifCSP16_1_FD_184022 | JGI IMG/M metagenome (GOLD analysis project Ga0209641, IMG submission 184022) | Soil microbial communities from Rifle, Colorado - Rifle CSP2_sed 16_1 (SPAdes) (version 2) | ecosystem: Environmental > Terrestrial > Deep subsurface > Rock core/Sediment | place: Rifle...
TGGTCGCCTCAACATAGAGAATGTCGCCGCCGGTCTCGGTCCATGCCAGCCCGGTCACAACGCCGATCTCGTCCTTCTCCCGCTCGACCTCCGGCAGGTACTTCGGCACACCAAGATACTTGTGCAGGTTCGTCAGCGTGATGGTGAACAAACCGCTTTCCCCTTCCGCCACCTTACGCGCCACCTTGCGGCAGAGATGGCCGATCTCCCGTTCCAGGTTCCTGACGCCGGCCTCGCGCGTATACTGGGCGATGATCTCAAGAAGGGTCTTGTCGGGGATGTCGATCTGTTTCTCCGTGATCCCGTGCTCCTTCAACTGCCGGGGGATGAGGTAGCTCTTCGCGATGCCGAGCTTCTCCTGCTCGGTGTATCCCGACAGGTGGAGGATCTCCATCCTGTCCTTGAGCGGGGACGGGATCGGGTCGGTCATGTTCGCCGTGGTGATGAACATCACGTTCGAGAGGTCAAAGGGCATTGCGATGTAGTGGTCGCTGAAGGAGTTGTTCTGCTCCGGATCGAGCACCTCGAGAAGGGCCGCCGCGGGATCACCGCGGAAATCGGCGCCGATCTTGTCTATCTCGTCGAGCATGAACACCGGATTATTGTAGCCCGCGGTCTTGATGCCCTGGATGATCCTGCCGGGGAGCGCGCCCACATACGTCCTGCGGTGGCCGCGGATCTCGGCCTCGTCGCGGATGCCGCCGAGCGAAATGCGCACGAACTCGCGCCCGAGCGAGCGGGCAATGGACTTGCCGAGGGACGTCTTGCCGACTCCCGGAGGCCCGACAAAACAGAGTATGGGGCCCTTCATCTTCTCTTTCAGCTTCCGCACCGAAAGGTACTCGATGATCCTTTCCTTTATCTTTTCGAGATCGTAGTGGTCCTCTTCCAGCACCTTGTACGCAGCCTTGAGGTCGAGGTTGTCCTTGGTCGTCTTGCTCCAGGGAAGTTCCGCGAGCCATTCGATATACGTCCTCGTCATGGACGCCTCGGCCGCATCGGGGTGCATCCGTTCGAGCCTCCGGAGCTGCTTGTCCGCCTCTTTGGAGGCCTTGTCCGGCATCTTGGCCTCTTTGAGCTTATCACGAAGCTCACGGATGTCCTCGGAACGGTCGTCTGTCTCGCCGAGCTCCCGCTGGATCGCCTTGAGCTGTTCGCGGAGAAAGTATTCACGCTGGGTCTTGTCGATCTCGCCGCGCACATCAGCCTGGATCTTCTGCTGCATGGAGAGCAGCTCAATCTCCTTGCTGAGGGCATCGTTGATGCGCTTGATCCGCTGCACCGGATCGGTGATCTCGAGGATGTCCTGGGCCTGCTCCACCTTGAGCCCCATATTGGCAACAGCGAGATCGGCGAGCTTGCCCGGGTCGTCCACGTTCTCGATGACCACCATGATATCGGGCAGGATCACCTTGCCGAACGAGACGAGCCGTTCGAGCTGCTCCTTCACGTTCCGCATGAGCGCTTCCGTCTCAAGGTTGACCGGCGCGGGGGCCTCGGGGAATGTTTTGATCTCTACCTGATAGAACGGCTCTTTCTGAAAGAACTTGACGGTCTTGGCACGCGCAACGCCCTGGACAAGAATCTTGATGCGACCGTCCGGGAGTTTCAGCATCCTCATGATCACACCGACGGTGCCCATGGAATAGAGGTCCGACGGGGTCGGGTTCTCGACGCTGATGTCTTTCTGCGAGGTCAGGAATATCATGCGGTTCCCCTCAAGCGCGACCTCGATCGCCTTGATGGACATCTCCCTGCCCACGAAGAGCGGAAGCACCATATACGGGAAGACAACGATATCCCTGATCGGGAGCAGCGGCAATTTTTTGGGGATCTCTACGGACTGCTGGATATCTGCGTTCTTCGTTTCTGTTTTAGACAAGCCATCCTCCTCGCACTCGCACCAGATAGTCGATTATACCTTTTTCCCATCCGATAATCAACGAACAAAACCTTTTCGAAAAATACACATCCGCCCGGGTGGACACTGCGAACAGACAGCCCTTTGTCAACCGACAACGTACAGCTTATGACCTTAAGACAGTTAACAGTTGTTTGTTATCAGTTATTAGTCAGTTTATCCCGGCGCGCTGCGTGGCGGAGCGAGGGGCCGTCCGCAAGCTTCCCGTCTCTGGTGCTACTCTTACAGCTTCAATGTCCTCAAATACGCCCTGAACGCATCTCCGAATTCCCCGTTCTTCAGCCCGAATTCCACTGTGGCCTTCAGAAATCCGAGCTTGTCCCCCGCGTCGTACCGGACCCCCTGGAACTTGTACGCATAGATCGGCTGCTTTTCCATGAGCAGCTTCAGCCCGTCCGTAAGTTGTATCTCCCCGCCCTTGCCGGGCTTCGTCTGTTCGAGGGCGGTGAATATCTCGGGAGCGAGGATATAGCGTCCGATGATCGCCAGGCTGGACGGGGCCGCGGCCGGCGACGGTTTCTCCACGAGATCGTTCACAAGATAGACTCCGTCTTCTACCTTCTTCGCGTCGACGATCCCGTACTGCTGGGTCTCGGAACGCGGCACCTCCTGTATTGCAAGGATCGTGGCCGGATATTTTTTATGGACATCCATCATCTGGCGAAGCACGGGGACGCCTGAATCGATGATGTCATCCCCGAGCAGCACCGCAAACGGCTCATTTCCCACCACCCGCTTGGCGGTCAGCACCGCGTGGCCGAGCCCGAGGGCCTTTTTCTGACGGATATAGCAGAACGTCACGAGATCCGCGATCCGCTGCACCTCGGACAGGAGCTCGTGCTTGCCTTTGGACTTGAGGTCTTCTTCCAGTTCAAACGCGACATCAAAGTGGTCCTCGATGGCCCGTTTGCCCCGGCCGGTGATCATCACCACCTCTTCGATGCCTGACGATACCGCCTCTTCCACGACATACTGGATGAGCGGCTTGTCGACGAGCGCGAGCATCTCTTTGGGAGACGCTTTGGTCGCAGGCAAAAACCTCGTACCAAGGCCGGCGGCGGGGAATACCGCCTTGGTGATCTCTTTCGGCATTCCGAACTCCTTTTGGTCATTGTAGGGGACTGTGCCTGAAAAGTCAAGCGGACAGCAGAGAGAGGCCCGCCTACTTTGGAATGGGCACGCTCCCGAGGAGGTACTTCAGGTCGTCGTCGTCGAATCTGATGCCGATGCCGACGAACGCGGCTTTCCTCTCGGCATTGAGCATGTTATCGTATCCGGCGTTCAGAAAGATCACCTTATTGATATTGTAACTCGCCGTTGCCTTCACGTGGGTGTCCTCGTTCTGGAGCTCTTTACTGTTAAAATTAAAAGCTTCGACGCCGAACTTCACCTTATCGTCAAACAGGTAATAATCGGCGCCGACCCCGCCCGTGGACTCTATCAGCCCTGCGCGGACAGCCAGATTTCCCCAGCGCTTGGCGTACATGATGCTGAACTTGTATTTGTCCTCGTAGGTCTCGGACACGACATCGCCCCCGGGCGGAGTGGTGGTATAAACCGTTCTCGTATACTTGCCGTAGGGGTCGTTGTTGATCTCGAAGATGTAAGACTTGTCCGCCGTGGGCTTGATCTCGAGGGTGAAGTAATTCTTCGTATCCGGGAACAGGTATTCGCTGCGGAACCCCACGATCGTCCTCATGCGCTCCACGCGCGAGGTATAGTCGCTGATCCCCTTCGCGGCAGTGTCGATGTTCTTGTACATGCTGTCGTCGGTGATCAGTTTGCCGAGAGTGCCCTCTCCGCGCTCGATCTTCCTCGTCATGCTCTCGATGGAGGCAAGGGCCAGCTCCGCGTTCTTTGTCGCCCCGCGGACGCTCTCCATGGACACCTTGAGGTTGTCCCGGTTCTCATTCACAACCCCGTTGAGACTGGCGACAAGCTCGTTCATCCGCATGACAAGCTCGCTCCCGTTGCTCCGGAGGGTATGGGAGAAGTCACTGATGTTGGACATGGTCCCGCGCAAATCCGCGAGAATGTCCTCCATCGAACGCGCGCCCCGTTCGGTGCCGAAGACCTGGCGAAGGGACCCCGTCACCTGCTTGATGTCGTCCGAGATCGCGCTCAACTGGGCGACAAGATGGTCCATGTCGCTCGGGGAGATGGTTACCGATATTTGCTCCTCGTCCCGTAGATACGCCGAACGCTCGGAAGGACCGCCTTTCGCAGAACGCTCGTCGTACACGGAGATTTTGGGCGGCATGATGTCAACGTACCGCTCTCCCATAAGCCCCATGGTCTTGACCGCGGCCTCGGCTCCCCGCGGAATATTCACCTCGGGCTGGATCCTCATGAACACATTCGCGCGGCTGTCAAGGAGCTCCACCTTCTCGACCGTCCCGATCTTGACTCCCGCCATCCGGACCATGGCCTTCTCGTCGAGGCCCGCCACCGAGGTGAACACCGCCGTAATAGTGTACCCTTTTTGCTCTCCGAACTGGTATTTTCCAACGGCAAAGGTCATGTAGAGCAGAATGACCGAACCACCCAGCACCAGCAGCCCCACCTTTGCCTCTGCGCTCAGCTTGAACATACGGACCCCGTCCTGGTTAAATTCAAAATGCAGAATGCAAATTGCAAAATGCAAAATGACGAGGTGTGTTTCACTCTCCTTTTTGCATTTTTCATTTTGCCCTTTGCCTTATTCTGCCGTTATCGGCCCCACCGCGCTCCCCGTGATGAACTGGTGCACGATAGGGTTATCGGTCTTCCTGATCTCGTCGGGCGTTCCCACTTCGAGTATTTCCCCTTTATACAGCATGGCGATCCGGTCCGATATCTTGTAGGCGCTGTGCATATCATGCGTGATCGTCACCGACGTCACGCCGAGTTTTTTTCTGAGATCGATGATCAGGTCGTTTATCGCGTCGGCCATGATGGGGTCGAGCCCCGTCGTCGGCTCGTCGTAGAGGATGATGGCGGGACCCATGGCGATCGCCCGGGCAAGCCCCACCCTCTTTTTCATCCCGCCCGAAAGCTCAGCGGGCATCTTGTCTTCCACGCCCTTGAGACCGACGAGGGCAAGCTTCTCCGTCGCGATCGCCCTGATCTCTTTCGCGGAATGCTTGGAATGCTGCTTCAGCGCGAACCCCACATTTTCCCATACCGTGAGGGAATCGAAGAGCGCCGCGCCCTGAAACAGCATGCCGAACTTTTTCCGCAGCTCGTTCAAACCCTGCTCATCGAGCTTGTTCACCAGCTGACCGTCCACGACGACCTGCCCCCGGTCCGGGAACAGGAGACCGATGATGTGTTTGATCAGCACGCTCTTGCCGCTTCCGCTTCCGCCGATCACCGTCATGCTCTCGCCCTGCTCAACGGCGAGGTTCACGCCACGGAGCACGTGCTGGCTGCCGAAGTGCTTGTGGATATTGATGATCTCGATCATGCTCATGCCGCTCACCACAACAACGCAGAGAGGAAATAATCAAGAACAAGGATGAGCATGCACGATACCACCACAGCGCCGGTCGTGGCCTTGCCCACTCCCTCGGCGCCGCCCTCGGTGGTGAAACCCTTGTAACAGCCGATGAGGCCCACCACTGCCCCGAACACAAGGGACTTGATGAGCCCGTACCAGATATCGGAGACCTTGGTATTGTCGATGCTCTGGTTGATATAGACCACCGGGTTCGTGTCAAGCACCTTCACGCCCACAAAATATCCGCCGACGATCCCGATGAACACGCCGAGCGCAGTAAGAAAGAACATCATGATAATGCTCGCCAGGAAACGCGGCACCACGAGGTACTTGATCGGGTTCGTGGCAAGCGTCGCGAGCGCGTCGATCTGCTCGGTAACCTTCATGGTACCGAGTTCCGCTGCCATGGAAGCGCCCGCCCTTCCCGCCACCATGAGCCCCGTAAGCACCGGCCCCAGCTCTCTTGTCATCGAGAGGGACACGACCGCGCCGATGAGCGACGTGGCGCCGAACCGTTTAAAGCCGGTATAGCTCTGGAGCGCCAGCACCATGCCGGTGGACAGGGCCGTGGTGAGCACGACCGGCACGGAGTTCACGCCGATCTGTTCCATCTGTTTGAAAAGGTTTTTTAAGTAGAACGGTCTGCCCGTGGCCCAGCGGACCGTCTGGAGCAGGAACATGAGCACCTTCCCCATGTTCGTCATCCACAAGAAGACCTTGTCTCCCAGCGCTTCGAGCCATCTTGTCATACATACACCCTCGACACGCGGCTGCTGATCCCGCAAAGCACTTCATAGGGGATCGTCCCGGTCTTCGCGGCAATGTCCTCCGCGGTGATCCGCTCGCTGCCCTGGGCCCCGATAAGAACAACATCGTCGCCTTCGCGCACGCCGGGGACGTCGGTCACATCGAGCATCGTCATATCCATGCACACCCGGCCCGCAACGGGAACGCGCGTCCCGCGGACGAGGGCCTCTCCCCGGTTCGAAAGGCCGCGGGCATACCCGTCGGCGTACCCGACCGGGGTCGTGGCGATGAGGCTTTCACGCTTTGTGACAAATGTCCGGCCGTAGCTTATCGGAACGCCGGCCGGCGTCCTTTTGAGAAACGCGATGCGCGTCACGAGCGACAGGACCGGCCGCACGTCTATACGCGGACCGTCCAGGGCCGCCTCAAGGGGATTATAACCGTAGAGCATCAGCCCCGGCCTGACCATCGTAAAAAAAGCGCGGTCAAAATCGAGCACAGCCGCGCTGTTCGCCGCATGGCAGATGGGAATCGTAATTCCCTGTGCAGCGAGCGCCTTCATAAGCGTCTCGAAGCGGTCCATCTGTTTCGAGGCGAACTGTTTGTCCTTCAGATCAGCATCGGCAAAATGGGTCATCAACCCTTCTATGCGGATACCGTCGAGCTTCCGGATGCGTGCGATGAAGTCTATCGCCGCCTCGGGGACAAGCCCGAGCCTGCCCATGCCGGTGTCCACTTTGACGTGGACCGGTACTTCTTTTTTATGCTTCCGGGCCGCGTCCGAGAGGGCTTTCGCTATCGTATCATTGTAGACGAGCGGCGTGAGACCCAGCCGCACGAGCGCTTCGGCCTGCTCCGGGAAGATCGCGCCCATGACCAGGACCGGGGCCTGAATGCCGCCTTCGCGAAGCTCCCTGCCTTCCTCGACAAAGGCAACGCCGAGCATGTCCGCGCCGAGTCCGAGAAGGTGCTGCGAAACCCTGATCGCCCCGTGGCCGTATGCCTGCGCCTTGACAACGGCGAGTATTTTTCTCTTCCCGGCGCGGCGCACCACTTCCTGATAATTGTGCGTAAGCGCGCCAAGATCGATCTTCGCGAGCGTCGGCCTGTCCGCGCCGGACAGGGAAGGCCCGGAAGACGCGCGCTCCTGATGCACATCTTCAGTGTATCGTGTTTTCATTCATCTCTTCGAAGGTGTTGGTCACGGGCAGGATGTCTATCTTGTCGAATGACTGCCCGCACTCGAGGCACTCCCAATGATGCACGGTCCAATATTCAATATCCAGCTCAAGGCTGAAATCATCTTCCTGAAAGAGATTCGATCCGCCGCAAAACGGACACATGAGTGGTTCCATAATCTGCCCTCCGATCTTCACCGCCGACAAACACACAAGCCGGAAGGAATAAAAATCTTTTCATCACCGCCCCTGGCCCTGATCCACCTGCCGCACATGAGGAAACGGCCGTACCCTTTTCGGACGCATGCGCTACACGGCTTGAAGAGCCGGCCGAAGAGTGGTCCGTCGCCCACTCTTGTTGTCTTTTTGATTTACTCTATCACAGAGGGGCCGTTTTTGCAAAATATTTTTTGGCTGGATCTACACGTGTTTGAGGGTGTCGCCAAGAAACGTGAGGCGCTGTTCGCGGCCACGGAGGATGGCCTTGTACCGTCTCTGCTGCCGGCTCAATCTTGTAGATTGAACCGGCGGAGAAGCGCCTTATTTTCTCACGTTGAATTTTCCTTTCAGCTTCTCAGGTTCTGGAGAGAGGCTCGGGCTCTGCTGAACATTCATGGCCTTTGCTTCGTCTTCGATCAGGGGTTTGATGTATTCATAAATGTCCCCGATGGTCTTCCTGCCGTCACGGACCGCCTTCAGGAAATAGTACGTGAACACGCCATGGCCTTTCTCGGGCGAGGACGTGCTGATCTGCGAGCCCTGGGTGGCCGAAAGGACGGCTATATTCGTCGCAAGGGCCGAAGGTTCCGCCACCATCACGAGCGGCCGCGCGCCCTTGGCCAGGAGGCTCCTGCCGCCCGATCCGGAAAAACAGGAATCGAGCAGCACCACCACCTCGGCTGCCGGAAGCTTGCCCAGCCGCTCATACATGATCTTTATGGGATAACCCGTGACCGAGAGGTAGTTCGGGTCACCGTCGTACGGCACGATGTACGCATCGCCGCTCGCCGGCTCAGGCGCGCCGTGTCCCGAGTAGTAGATGAACACCATGCTCTCCTTTTTCACCTTGTTCGGGAGCCACAGCTCCATGGTTTTCTTGATGTCCGAAAGGCTCGCCTTTTCGTCCGTAAGAAAGGTAATGTTCCTCTCCAGGAACCCCATGGCCTTGAGGTAGTCCTTCATCAGCCCCGCGTCGCTCTTCGAGAAATCCGACTTCGGCAGGCCCCGGTAGTTCTCTATGCCGATCACCACCGCGAGGTCGTCCGGCCGCGCCTTTGCCTTGAAATCCGGGATATCATGGATGTTCTCGACAGCGACCTGCTCAACAGCCCTCGGCACATAGGCGGGAGGGGCGGCCGAGGCCGGCGCTGCCGACACGACAACAGGACTTCCCCCGGTCCTGATGACCGCATAGCGCTCCCTGGACACCGGGTCGATCATTACAGCGTTCGCCAGCTCCGTGGTAGTCGGGTTGAAATATCTGAGCGTCCCTTCGATCCGGATCTTCTCCTTATGGCTGATGATCTCTTTCGCGCGCTCGCGCGGGACGAGCACGAGAACAACATTCCCGCTTATCTCGGCCTCGAACCCGGCCTTATCTGCGTCATACTTCCCGAGGGTGATGACGGATGCGTACGACACTCCCTTTTTCTTCACGCGCTCCTCGAATTCCTTTGTGGTCTCGAACTCGCCCTTGCGCAGGGCGGACGTCAGCTTCAGGCCGGACAGGTCCCAGAGGGTGATGGTCTTGTCCCCGCCGCCTGATGCCAGCAGCCTCCCGTCGCGGCTGAATGAGACCGACTGCACGGGTCCTTCCCGGCCCTCCAGCTTCTTGGACAGAGAGCCTGTTGAGACATCCCACAGGACGACGGACTTGTCGCTGCTTCCCGAAGCCAGTGTCTTGCCGTCCGCGCTGAACATGACTGACCGGACGCTCTCTGCATGTCCTTTGAGGACCTGAGTTTTGGCGCCGGTCTTCACGTCCCAGAGGATGATGCTGTTGTCGTCGCTCCCGGACGCCAGGATTTTGCCGTCAGGGCTGAAGCAGACGGCATTGACGGAATAGGAATGGCCTTCGAGGGTCCTGATCTCATTCCCAGTTGCCGTGTCCCAGAGAATAACGGCGTTGTCCTCGCTCCCGGACGCGAGCACCTTGCCGTCAGGACTGAAAGCAACGGAGCGGACCCGGCTGGCATGGCCTTCGAGGATCTTTTCCTGCTCCCCGGTCTTCACGTCCCAGAGGATGACCTCCTTGCCGCTGTTCCCTGATGCGAGCGATTTTCCGTCCGGGCTGAAAGCGACCGTAACCACCCACCGGGAATATCCCGCAAGCGACTTCCACCTGCCGATGGATCCGGCAAGCCCTTTATGCGGCTGGACCTCGAGAGTGACGATCTCTTTTCCGGTCGCCGTGTTCCACAGCACGATGGTATTGTCCTTGCCCGCTGTTGCCAGCATCTTTCCGTCCGGACTGAAGGAGACCGCCTCGACGTCTTTGGAGTGGGCATCTATCACCTGGGCCTTATTGCCGGTGGCCGCGTCCCAGAGCACGACCGTGCCGTCCGCGCCGCCCGAGGCGACCATGCTCCCGTCCGGGCTGATGGAGACGGCCTTGACCTCCCTGGCATGGCCGCCCTCCAGGATCTTATCCTTCCTGATCAGCTCGGAAACCGGTATGGTAATGGGAGCGGACCTTGCGCTGTTCTCATTCCCGACGGCATGCGCGCCCCCGACGGCAACCGCGCCGACAAGCGCCAATACGGTAATGATCGTGAACACTTGTCTCATGGCCATACTCCTCCTGAGATGTTTTATAACTGGTTCAAGCTTGAAGATTGAACCAGGTGTTGGGCGGTTAGCCGCTCTCATCTACAGATGATAGATGCATCTACCCGTAGATACATATGAAGTATCTACCGGTATATGCATTTTCTGTTTCTTAGAACGTCATGAAGCATCCACATATATAGGTTTTTCCAGAGAGGTTCCGGCGACCTTGCCATAGTGTAATTAAGCGACGGCACAAGTGTATCAAAAATCGGCCTTCTTGTAAAATGAATTTGATTTAACCTATCGATATAGCAATACTCGTTTATCGCCTAACATCAGATAGAATGAATGCTCCAACGTCGTTCGACATCCCATGCTCAATATACCTCCTGAGGTGTTGACTCGAATCACAATTATTGCAAAAAGTCGATGAGGTACTAATTGGATTTCTGGAAATATGTTTTGGGTTCAATCCGCAAGATTGAACCAGCAGAGGTACGCCGAATGCGAAGGTTATTGGAGCGAGCCGGCCGTGTGAACCAAATCGACCATATGGACCGAGCCGACCACGTCGGCGTAATTCACGGCAACACCCGCTCTTGCGAAAAAGCGGGTGCAAGCACGGTTGCCTTGGTCCATAAAATCAATTCTGAAATGAAACAGGGATGCGCCCGTTCAACAATTAACGGAACGCATCCCTGGAATGATTTCGTATTCTGGATAGAACAGAAGCATGGCCAGCAATCAGCAAAAGCCGTGCAGTGATAGGACAAT
>Ga0209641_10005013_pt1 | contig 10866 bp, 12 predicted proteins | sample RifCSP16_1_FD_184022 | JGI IMG/M metagenome (GOLD analysis project Ga0209641, IMG submission 184022) | Soil microbial communities from Rifle, Colorado - Rifle CSP2_sed 16_1 (SPAdes) (version 2) | ecosystem: Environmental > Terrestrial > Deep subsurface > Rock core/Sediment | place: Rifle...
AGGGCACGTTCAACATCTCGACCGCCGCCGCCTTCGTCGTCGCGGGCGCGGGACTGACGGTAGCGAAGCACGGTAACCGCGCCGCCTCAAGTCAGTGCGGCAGCGCCGACGTCCTCGAGGCGCTCGACGTCAAGATCGAGCTGACGCCGGCGCAGGTGCGGGCCTGTCTCGACGAAGTCGGCTTCGGCTTCATGTTCGCCCAGGCCTTCCACCCGGCCATGCGCCACGCGGCCCCAACCCGGCGAGAATTAGGCACGCGCACCGTCTTCAACATCTTGGGGCCGCTCTGCAATCCCGCCGGAGCGCGCCACCAACTCATCGGCGTGGCGCGGCCCGAGCTGGTCGACTTGGTCAGCGAAGCGTTGCTGCGCCTCGGCGCGAAACACGTCCTCGTCGTCCACGGCGAGCAGGGCGTGGACGAGCTCGTGCTGAGCGGCCCCAGCATTGTCGCCGAGCTCCAGGGCGGCGCGATCCGCCGGTACACCACGGACCCGCAGGACCTCGGACTTGCCCGCACGCCACTCTCAGCCCTCGCCGGCGGCACCGCCCAGGAGAACGCCGCCACCATGCGCCATGTCCTCGCTGGCGAGACGGGCGCCATTCGCGACGCCGTCCTCCTCAACGCCGCCGCCGCCATCGTCGCCGGCGACCATGCCGGCGACCTGCGCCAGGGCCTCGCGCTCGCCCGTGTGAGCCTCGAGAGCGGCGCCGCGCTATCCAAGCTGGACGGCCTCATCAAGGCCAGCCAGCGCTTTGCGAGCACGTAGTCTTTGGTGGCACACGTGGCGAGGCCCAGAATCGACATACCCAAGGAGAGGATCGCGGAGTTCTGCCGCCGCCACCGCATCCGAACGCTCTCGCTCTTCGGGTCTGTGCTGCGCGACGATTTTGGGCCCGATAGCGACGTCGACGTGCTCGTGGAGTTCGAGCCAGACACGAGGATCACGCTCTTCGAGCTCGTGCGCATGGAAGACGAACTAAAACGAATCCTGGGTCGAGAGGTTGACCTGGTGGACCGCGTGCAGATCGAGCGAAGCGAGAACTATCTCCGCCGAAAGGAGATCCTGACCTCCTTCGAGACAGTCTATGCGTCGTGACGAGACGTACCTTCTTGACATCCTGATTGCAGCACGGCGCGCTTTGCAGTTTTGTGCAGTATTGACACCGCGCGACTTCGAAGAGAGCAACTTATATCAATTCGCAGTGGTCAAAGCTTTGGAGATAATCGGCGAGGCATCAGTCAAAGTGTCGGAACAGACGAGGGAGGAACACCCGGACATTCCCTGGAGGGAAATGTCCGGCATGAGAAACGTGCTGATCCATGAGTACTCTCGCATCGATGTTGGCAAAGTGTGGGAGACCGTCCAAATAGACCTCCCGAAGCTCATAACCTCGATCTCGCCCTTAGTACCACCGGAACCCTGACTCCGTGGCTATGGTGTCAGTCCAGGACCTAGCCGTCGTCACCGGCTCATTCGGCTTCACCGGCGCAGCCATCGCCGGTCGTCTCCTGAGCCTCGGGCGACGCGTCCGCACCTTGACGGGTCATCCCGACCGCCTGGACCGCCTTGGTGGGAAAATGGAGGTGGCGCCGCTTTCCTTCCAGGACCCGGACAGACTGCGGGAGAGCCTGATCGGCGCGACGACCCTCTACAACACCTACTGGGTCCGTTTCGAACGAGGCGCCGCTACCTTCGGCCAGGCGGTCGAGAATACGAGGACGCTGGTCAAAGCCGCCGAGGAGGCCGGCGTTCAGCGCCTCGTACACATCAGCATCACAAACCCATCGGCGGAGTCGCCGCTTCCCTACTTCCGCGGCAAGGCCCTGGTCGAACAGGCCATTGGGCATTCGACCCTCTCCCACGCCATCGTCCGCCCGACCGTCATCTTCGGCTCCGGCAGCATCCTCCTGAACAACATCGCCTGGCTGTTGCGGCGCCTGCCCGTGTTCGTCATTCCTGGTTCGGGCGATTACCGTCTCCAGCCGGTCTCGGTCGAGGACGTGGCAGAGCTCGCCGTCCGCGCCGCCCACCTGGAGGACAACGTCACCCTCGACGCGGTGGGTCCGGAGACCTATACCTTCAACGAGCTGGTCCGCCTCATTGCGGACAAGGTGCATAGCAGCGCGCGGATCATCCATTTGCCCCCCTCACTGGCCCACTCAGCGGCCCGCGTCCTCAGCGTTGCCCTTCGCGATGTGCTCATTACGCGCGACGAGATCGAGGGCCTCATGGCCGGTCTGTTGGTCTCTAGCACACCGCCCACCGGCGAAAGCCGCTTTGGCGAGTGGCTCGAACAAAACACCTCGAGCATCGGCACCGCGTACTTTTCCGAGCTCGACAGGCATTACCGATGACGAGCGAGCCAACGACGCAGGCTCGCACTCACGATGTCATCGAGCGCCTCAAGGCACTTGCCAACCCTGACAACGTCGCCGGCATGGTGCGCTTCGGTATCAACGCCACCAGTGCTTACGGCATCTCGGCGCCGGTCTTACACAGAATGGCGAGGGAGATCGGCAAGGACCACCAGCTCGCTCAGGAGCTCTGGGCCACTGGAGTGCACGAGGCGCGCAAGCTGGCGCCGCTCATCGACGTGCCGAAGCTCGTGACCGAGGACCAGATGGAGCGTTGGGTGAGCGAGTTCGACTCCTGGGACATCTGCGACGACTGCTGCGGCAACCTCTTCGATAAGACGCCCTTCGCCTACCAGAAGGCGGTCGAATGGAGCAGGCGGGACGAGGAGTTCGTGAAGCGGGCCACCTTCGCCCTCATGGCCTACCTCGCCGTCCACGACAAGAAGGCGAACGACGACCGCTTCCTCGACTTCCTGCCCCTCATCAAGCGAGAATCAACCGACGAGCGCAACTTCGTGCGCAAGGCCGTCAACTGGGCCCTCCGCCAGATCGGCAAGCGGAACCGCGCCCTGAATGACGCGGCAGTGGAGACGGCGGACGAAATTCGAGCGATGAACACACGAAGCGGTCGTTGGATCGCCGCCGATGCGCTGCGCGAGCTAATGCGGGAGCCGGTGCAGCGGAGGCTAAGGAAAGCGACCCACTCCCGGTGAACTGATGAAGAACATAAAGGGTTATCTCCCGGAGCCAGACGCACTCCTGGCATTGGAGCCGGAGGAGCTTGCCGGCTACCTGCTGGAGTACTTGAACTCTCACTCCCCGGAGAGTCCTTGGTTTATCGCTAATAATGTTGCTGTACAGGCCCGATCAGAGGGTTACTCAACTGAAATCGAAAAGGCGCTTATGGAATCCTGGGTTTGGCTTGAACGAGAGGCCTTGTTGGCTCCAGCCCCGGGGCAATCAGAAGGTTGGCGGTTCATCACACGCCGCGGCCAACAATTGAAGAATCTTGCCGATTTAGATGCTCTTAGAAAGGCGGATCTGCTGCCAAAGCGGCTACTTCATCCTTTGATCGGCGCAAAAGTCTGGGCATCGTTTCTTAGAGGCGATTACGATACGGCTGTCTTTCAGGCATTCAAAGAGGTAGAGGTGGCAGTCCGAAATGCGGGGAACTATTCTGACAGTGACTACGGTGTCGACCTGATGAGACAAGCGTTTCGCATAGATGATGGTCCGTTGACTGATGCATCCCGTCCGAGATCTGAGCAAGAGGCGATAGCCCACCTCTTCGCAGGTGCCATAGGTTCCTACAAGAATCCTTCAAGCCATCGTCACATCAAAATCGAAGCGGATGAAGCCGTTGAGATGATCATCCTAGCCAGCCATTTGCTACGAATCGTTGAGTCACGCGTCGAGAACCCATGACCACCCCCACCATCCTCGACACCATCGTCGCGGAGCTGCGCGCGGACCTCGTGCAGCGCCGCCTGCGTGTGCCATTGCGCGACCTGTGGGCCTGCTGCCAGCAACCCGCTGATCCTGAGCCTGTCGAAGCACAGACCCCTTCGCTCGCAGCAGCGCTGAAGGGCGACACGCTCCGCCTCATCGCCGAGGTGAAGCGCGCCTCCCCTTCGCGCGGCCTGCTGCGCGGCGACTTGGACGCCGTCGCCACCGCCCGCCTCTACCGCGACCACGGCGCCGCCGCCATCTCCGTCCTCACCGAGGAACGCCACTTCCGCGGCAGCCTCGATGACCTCACCTCCGTCGTCGCCGCGCTAGACGAGGACGCGCGAAACGACGCGCCTCGGCCGCCCGTCCTGCGCAAGGACTTCCTCTTCGACCCCTACCAGCTCTACGAGGCCCGGGCTGCCGGCGCCGACGCCGTCCTCCTCATCGTGGCCATCCTCAGCGACGGTCAGCTCCACGAGTTCATCCACCTTGCGGAACACCTCGGCATGGAGACCCTCGTCGAGGTGCACGACGAGGCCGAGGTCGAGCGAGCGCTAGCCGCCGGGGCGCGCCTCATCGGCATCAACAACCGCGACCTACGCACCTTCGTCACGGATCTCCGCGTCACCGACCGACTGCGTCGGCTCATACCGTCGGAGTGCGTTGTGGTCAGCGAGAGCGGCATCGCCTCGGCTGCCGACGCCGCCCAAGTGCGCGCCTGGGGCGCCGACGCCATTCTCGTCGGCGAGGCTATCGTCACCGCGCCAGATATGGCGGCGAAGGTCCGCGCGCTCGCATCTATCCCCTCTCCCTTGACGGGAGAGGGTTAGGGAGAGGGTGCCCGTGCACGTCAAGATCTGCGGCATCCAGGAACCACGCCACGCGGTCTTCGCCGCCGAGCAGGACGCCGACTTCGTCGGCATGGTCTTCGTGCGCAGCCCGCGCTTCGTCATCATCGAGCGGGGACGCGAGATCGCCCGCGCCCTGTCCGAATGGCGACGGCAGCACCCACCGAGCGTAGCGGAGGGCTTCAGCACTCCAGACAACTCCACCGAACGCCATTCCGGCCCGCTTGCCGAGGCGGCTAGGAAGCTTGACGCGCTGCTGGCGCGCAAGCGGCCCCTGGTCGTCGGCGTCTTCGCCGACCGCGAGATCCACGAGCTGCGCAACATCGTCCTCGCTTGCGGCATCGACGTCGTCCAGCTCTCCGGCGACGAGCCCTGGGACTACTGCGACGGCTTCCGTCAGCCCGTCATCAAGGTCATCAAGGTGCGGCCGGGCCAGACCGCCGACGCCGTGATCCAGCACATCGAGGCGGGCGCGCCCATCCTGGGGCAGCGCGGCGGCATCTGCATCGTCGAACCCTACGTCCGCCAGCGCTACGGCGGCACCGGCACCGCCCTCGACTGGACCATCGCGGCCGAGGTGGCGGCGCGCGTGCCCGTTATGCTCGCCGGCGGCTTGCGCCCCGAGACGGTCGGCGAGGCGGTCGCCCAGGTTCACCCCTGGGGCGTCGATGTCTCCAGCGGCGTCGAGACGGGCCAGGTGAAGGATGAAAGCAAGATCGCGGCGTTTATCAAGGCAGCGCGAGCAGCAGTAATAGCGAAATAATGATGGACGAAACCAAGCGCCAGGCATTTGGCCGTATCGACCAGATACGAGAACAAATCCGTGCGGGAGTTGGCCGCATAGACACCCTAGCCTTACTTGACGCCGCCCGTATCGCTGAAGAAAGTGCTTACGGTCTAACAGGCCCACTTCGAATACTTTTTGTATGTGGTGGGAATACTTGCCGGAGTCCCATGGCCGTCGGCCTTGCAAAGGATTTATTCGGTGACGCGGTTCTTTGCGAAAGCGCTGGTATATACCCTGGCGTTCAGACTACACCTGAAGCGATTGAGGTCATGTTAACTGCTTACGGAATAGACATCTCACATCATCGGCCCCGCAGCGTTACACACGCGCCGCTAGACACTTACGATCTGATTGTCGCGATGGATTCATATGTTGATAGTGACCTCAAGACTCGGTTTCAGGTACCAATCGAGCGTCTGGTCTCTTGGGACGTTGATGATCCATTCTTGGATCCGGCAGGTGCTGAAGCTTACCGAAAATGCGCAAGTGTTCTGCAAGAGAATCTCGTGAATCTGTTTGATCGTCTAGCAGAGATCAGGACATGAGTCTGACCGTACCTGACCAGGTCGAAAGGCTGTTGGCTGACATCCATCGCTGGCGACAGGAGTTGGCGCTTGAGCAGATACGGCGGACTACATTATCGGCCAGATGCTGAGACCAAGCCCATTCCCCGGCTCACCATAGGAGAAGTCCTTGGGCGCTTTGATGTGCTAAACAAACCTCTGACTGATTATCTCCGATCACAAGCAACAGATGCGCTCAAGTATCGGAGACTCATAACTCCCAAGGAAAGAAATCGATTGTCTAAGATCGTAACGATGAGAGATGAGATTCACCATCGCAGCAGTGAGTTTGCTCCCGACGAAGCCACTCTCATAAGCAACGCTGCAATCCTTTTAGAAAAGGTTGAGTCAGCCTTGAAAAGCCCTCTTTTTACCCTGGCAAATGTTGGGAGTCTGGCATGACGTTCCCACTCCCCGACGCCCACGGCCGCTTCGGCCCCTACGGCGGGCGCTTCGTGCCCGAGACGCTCATGTCCGCCCTGGAGGAGCTCGAGGCGGCCTACCACGCGGCACAGCTCGACGCCGCCTTCCAGCGAGAGCTCGCCCTGTGGCTGCGCGACTACGTCGGCCGCCCCACCCCCCTCACCTTCGCCGAACGACTCACGGCTCACGCGGGCGGGGCGCGCCTCTACCTGAAGCGCGAGGACCTGGCCCACACCGGCGCCCACAAGATCAACAACGCCCTCGGCCAGGGGCTGCTGGCGCGTCGTATGGGGAAGCAGCGCATCATCGCCGAGACGGGCGCGGGACAGCACGGGGTCGCGGTGGCCACGGTCTGCGCCGTGCTGGGCCTCCAGGCCGTCGTCTACATGGGTGAAGAGGACGTGCAACGGCAAGCCCCCAACGTCGTTCGCATGAAGCTGCTCGGTGCTGAGCTGCGACCCGTCGGTTCGGGCACCCGCACCCTGAAGGACGCCATCAACGAGGCCATCCGCGACTGGGTCACCAACGTGGAGACCTCCTACTACCTGCTCGGCAGCGCCGTCGGCCCCCACCCGTACCCGCTCATGGTGCGCGACTTCCAGTCGGTCATCGGCGATGAGGCGCGCGTTCAGATCCTGGAGCGAGAGGGGCGTCTGCCCGACTACGCCGTCGCCTGCGTTGGCGGCGGCAGCAACGCCATCGGCTTGTTCCACGCCTTCCGCGACGACGCGAGCGTTCGTCTCATCGGCGTTGAGGCGGGGGGAGAAGGGCTTGCCACCGGCCACCACGCCGCAAGCCTCGTCGCCGGACGCCCGGGCGTCCTTCACGGCGCGTACTCCTACCTGCTCCAGGACGAATGGGGCCAGGTGCTCGGCACGCACTCTATCTCCGCTGGCCTCGACTACCCGGGCGTTGGCCCTGAGCACGCCTACCTGCGGGATAGCGGGCGCGCCAGCTACGTCGCCGTCACAGACGGAGAAGCCTTGGACGGGTTCCAGCTTCTTGCGCGCACCGAGGGCATCCTGCCCGCCCTCGAGCCGGCTCACGCAATCGCCTACGCCGCACGTCTGGCGGCCGACCTACCCAAGGACGCCATCGTCCTCATCGGCCTCAGCGGCCGCGGCGACAAGGACCTGGAGACGGTGACAAAGGCACTGGGCGCCTAAAAGCTACTCGGCGAATCGCCGGCGCGCGTGCTGCAGACGCAAGGCCTCGCCGATCGCCTCACCTGGCAGCAGCCCCTGCTCGACGATGATCTCGCCAAGTCGCGGGGCGAGCTCGCGGTCCCCCCATGTGGCCTGCAGGGCCAGCAGGCGGTCGAGCTCCTCCTGGCTGATCAGGCGCTGCTCCAACAGTATCTCTCCTAGCCGACTTCCCATTCCCTCACCTCCAGCCTTCTCTCGGCTCCCGCGCCAACCGGCCCGAGGTGCTACGAGCCTCTCTGAGGCACGTAGATGACATTGACGACGACCGCCGCTTGGCGGCCGCTCCGGTCGCTGGCAACGACGTCCAAGCTATTAGGTCCCTCGTCTAGAAGGACGGTTGTGCGGAAGCAGCCGGCCGCGTCCAACGAGACCACATCGGCGTCGACGCTCACGAAGGCGTCCGCAACCGTGCAACCCGCGACAACCAGCCGCGCGGACGCGACGACGCTCTCCTGGGCCGGCTCCGTGACGTTGAGGAAGAATGGGCTCCATGGCGGCTGGGTCGGCGCAGCGCTTGCCGGCGTCCCCGTCGCCTGTGGCGCCACGGGCGCCGTTGGCGTCGACGGGGTCGGAGTTGGCGTCGCGCTCACGTTGCTGCCCTGCATCACGTCAGAGGCTGACGCGGGGCCGCTTGCGGCCGGCGCCGCTCCCCCACTCTGGCACGCGAGCAGAAGGAGGCCCGCCAGCCACGGCAGGCCCCCTCCGTTTGTTCGAAGCTTTCGCGGGGTCAATGTCCCGACCCTAGTCCGCCACCTTGTGCACGACCTTGGCGTCATAAGTCGTCTCGCCGAGGCTGCGCATCCCTACCACCATGACCTCGCCCGTCAAGTCACTCGGTTCGTCGATATCTTTTGAAAGCTTCGTTGAGGCATCCACGTGGAACGTGCGGACGAATACGTCGTCAGGTCCGCCATCTGTGCGGCACGCCACTGTCAGCGTTCCGTCCGCCAACGTACCAGAAAACGATTGAACCTCACCGACGCAGTGCTCATGCAGCGAGCGCCCGCGGTTGAGCTGAATCTTATTCGCGGCTATGCCACCGTCTTCTGGTGTGCCTTGCACCGAGACGTAGTTGCCATTGACCACCACGTCAGTGCACTCATCACTGCCACCCGGCCCGGGAACCTTACACTTGGTGCTGCCGTCGTACGTTACCTCGATCTTCCCCTGCTTGGTCAGAAGGTCGAAGCTCTCGCTATCCTTGTTGTCCACGACCCCAAATGCCCCGTGCCGCCCTTCGCCGGCGCCCTGCTCGTTCTGCACGCCTTGGCCCGCAGCACCCGCTGGAGGCGTTCCGTCCTTGCCCGGCGGACACGGACGGTCGGCTGGCGAACAGGGTGGATCGGCGAAGGCCACGCTCCCGCCGCCGAGGGACAACCCCACTAAGGCCACCGCCGCTATCGCGGCCCACAGTGATGTCTTCTTCAGCATAGTGCTCCTCCAGAAACCTGTATCACCTTGCACAACGCACCAAGCGCCGCTCTGTTACAGGACTTTCGTCCCCGCCGGCAACAATGTAGCGCTTCCGGTGGCCCCGCGGCCAATCCCCGCCACAACCGTCCCTAGATGGCCCGTCGTAGTAAGGCGTCTCATCGTCTTTTTATCGCTCCAAAACGCTTTTGCACCACATTTATTGAGACTTCTCCACCACTCGGCCACGGCGAACGCGAATCGCCTCGCCGCGTTCCTTGACGCCCCGCCACCCCGCCACTAGAGTGACGCCAAATTCCCATCGGCGCACACTCGTGCTTCAGGAGGCAGGCGATGGCGGACGCCACGCAAGCGATAGAGGCGCTCTTACAAGAGACACGCTCCTTCCCTCCCCCCGACGAATTCCGGCGCCGCGCCGCCGCCAGCGACCCGACCATCTACGATAAGGCGCGCGCCGACCTCGAGGGCTTCTGGGCCTCCTTCGCCGAGGACCTCCACTGGTTCCGCAAATGGGACAAGGTGCTTGAATGGGACGTGCCCTGGGCGAAGTGGTTCGTCGGCGGCAAGACCAACATCGCCTACAACTGCCTCGACCGCCACCTCGCGACGCACCGGCGCAACAAGGCCGCCATCATCTGGGAAGGGGAGCGCGGCGAGGAGCGCGTCATCACGTACCGTGAGCTGCACCGCGAGGTCTGCAAGTTCGCCAACGTCCTCAAGGGGCTGGGCGTCCGCAAGGGCGACCGTGTCACCATCTACATGCCCACCATCCCGGAGCTGCCCATCGCCATGCTCGCCTGCGCCCGCCTCGGCGCCCCCCACAGTGTCGTCCTCGGCGGTTTCAGCGCCGAGGCCCTGCGCGACCGCATCCAGGACGCCGAGGCCAAGCTCCTCATCACCGCCGACGCCGGCTATCGCGGCCCTGGCACCGTCTACTTGAAGCGCGCCGCCGACGAGGCCGTGGCCCAGTGCCCCACCATCGAGAAGGTCGTCGTGGTGCGCTACGTCGGCGAGGCGAGCGGCGTCACGATGCAGGAGGGGCGCGACGTTTGGTGGCACGAGCAGATGCGCAGCGCCTCGCCGAAGTGCGACGCGGAGGAGATGGACGCCGAGGACCTCCTGTACCTCCTCTACACGTCGGGCACCACCGGTAAGCCGAAGGGGATTGTCCACACCACCGGTGGCTACATGGTGGGCACGTACGCCACGACCAAGTACGTCTTCGACATCCGCGACGAGGACGTCTTCTGGTGTACAGCCGACCTCGGCTGGGTGACCGGCCACAGCTACAACGTCTACGGCCCGCTGTTGAACGGGGCCACAAGCGTGCTCTCCAACCCGCAGATCGGCCGCGAGCGGTACTGGGCCATCATCGAGAAGCTGGGCGTCAACATCTTCTACACCGCTCCCACGGCCATCCGCACGTTCATGCGCTGGGGACCTGACTGGCCGAAGCGCTTCGACCTATCCTCCCTGCGCCTCCTCGGCACCGTCGGCGAGCCCATCAATCCCGAGGCCTGGATGTGGTACTGGGAGAACATCGGCGGCGGGCGCTGCCCTGTCGTCGATACCTGGTGGCAGACCGAGACCGGCCAGATCCTGATCACCCCGCTTCCTGGCATCACGACGCTCAAACCGGGCTCCGCCACTTTCCCCTTCCCCGGCCTTGAAGCGGATGTCGTCGACGAGCAGGGCAACTCAGTCCCACTCGGAGGCGGCGGGTACCTGGTGCTAAAGACCCCGTGGCCAGCGATGCTCCGCACCCTCTACAAGGACCCCGACCGCTACGTGGAAACGTACTGGA
>Ga0209641_10005017_pt1 | contig 10863 bp, 17 predicted proteins | sample RifCSP16_1_FD_184022 | JGI IMG/M metagenome (GOLD analysis project Ga0209641, IMG submission 184022) | Soil microbial communities from Rifle, Colorado - Rifle CSP2_sed 16_1 (SPAdes) (version 2) | ecosystem: Environmental > Terrestrial > Deep subsurface > Rock core/Sediment | place: Rifle...
GGTAAGAAACCCTGTAACCAGGAGGAAGCCCTCTTTAATTCCTTTGATTCCTTTTGCCACTGGAAGACCGTGTTTAGCTACCCCTAGCGCTATCTAGAATGTTAAGGTTCACTTACACCTTGTTTCCTTTCTTTTCTCTTCCACCACCCATAAAATGCCAAAATCAAGAAGAATCCTAAAAGAGGGAGAAGAACATAATCCAGATAGGGAGTTATCACTGCGAGGCCCACAAATCCCAGAGCGATAATAAGCACAGGAGTAAAGCAGCAAATAGCCGCCACAATCGAGCCCCAGAGTCCTGTCTTAAAACACTTATTCTCCAAGGATGGCTGGTTGGCCACTCGCTTTCCTCACTTTCTAGCCATCTCGGTTGCCCGAAATCCTGCTCGCTTAACTGCTTGAATCATTTCATCCACGCTTACTCTATCAGGATCGTAGGTGACAACGGCCTCCTTCGCACTGAAACTCACCTCTGCCTTATTGACTCCTTTGAGCCCCTCCAGGGCCCGCCTCACGGTGAGGGGTCAAGCCCCTCAGGTCATTCCCTCCACGCGCAGGATCACTTCCTTAAGGCCAGCCGCTTCAAGAGTCTCGCTGGAAAAACCGGAGGCCGCTAGCCACCAGACAAACAGAATAATAAAAAGAGCGATGATAGCAGTGAGTCTATTTTTCATATTGACCCTCGACGATGTCACATGGCCCCTTGCAATATCTCCGAGGTGAGTTCCGGGAAAAAGTCTAAAACAAGAGCCGCCACTACCGTGACAGTAGCAAATAACAGAAATGCCAAATTAATCCTTCCGCCAACAAAAGCGCAGCCGATGCTATCGCACCGGCGCCTTTCGCGAAAGTAAAGATAGTATCCCATAGCAACTCCGATCACGCCTATGGGCAGAAAGATCGTCCGGTACTGCATGGTTACCATCATAAACGCCCCGCTGCCCAAGCCCAAAAGCACGACCGTAAGCGGCAAAAGGCAGCAAAGTGACGAAATGATAGCAGACGAAACACCCACTAGCCCGGCTTTGAAGCTACCTAGATTCATTCTCTACCTTTAATCTTTGATCCGCGTGCAGGCGTATAGATTTTCCGCATGGTCAGCAATAATCTCCCGCGCGAGTCCCACGATCTTTCTCACCCGCTCATCCGTAATCTGATAATAAATGCTGGTCCCATCTTTACGCGAAGCAATGTACCCACACCATTTCAGGCAAGCTAGGTGATTGGAGATGTTGCTCTGCGGCACCCCAAGCAGCCTGATCAGCTCCGATACATTGCGTTCCTTTTCCAAAAGGGCCTCTACAATCCGGAGCCTGGTCAGGTCTCCCAGCCCTTTAAAAAACTTCATCAAAATTTCGTCTGATTCTGCCAGAGCAACTGGCTTTTGCTTTAGTCTAGCCAAACTGTCCTCCTGCTCTTCTTGGGATTGACCTTATTACTTATTATATTGAAATCTTTTAATATAACAATTGTCTGTTGTCAAGAGGTATCAGCTTTACCCGCTACTGCAACCGTCTATGAATGGCCCCTTGACAGGAATACCCCTAGGGGGTATAGGTACAAAGAGGTCCGAGACGGAGGTGATTCATGGCTAATGGAAAAGAGCTGATCATGCCTGCTGCCAGGAGAGAGGCCTCCCAAAGGTTGAGCCGGATTGAGGGGCAGATCAAAGGGATCAGAAAGATGGTAGAGGAAGGACGCTACTGCGTGGAGGTCTTGGGGCAAATATCGGCGGTGCAGGAGGCGCTGCGTGGAGTAGGAAAGCTCATCATGCGGAACTACTTGGAAAACTGTGTAACCAGCTCCCTCAGGTCCGGGAGCAGAAAAAAGGCGCAGGAAACCTACGGCGAGCTCATGGATGTAGTCTACAAATTCGCCAAATGAGTGATGAGGCCCATTGTGGAAAAAGTCCAATTTAAAATCGGCGGGATGTCGTGCTCCTTTTGTGCTGAGACGATCCGGAAGGCGCTTACCCGAATGGAAGGAGTGAACGCGGTCCATGTCAGCCTCGCCCATGAGGAGACCCTTATTGAGTATGACCCTGCCAAGGTCGCTCCCCAATCTCTGAAGGATACCCTCACTGCCGTAGGATACACGGTGCGAGACCCGGAAAAAGTGCGGAGCTTTGAGGAAGAAGAGGAGGAAATGAGCCGCGAAAGGGACCGTCTAATCATCGCCGGCTCCCTTACTGGCATTACCTTTCTCCTAATGCTCCTCATGTGGCTCAAGCGCATGTTCCCCTATGCTCACTGGATGACACCCATCTTGGCTTTTCTCATGGTCCTCGTCGTAGGCTGGCCGATCCTGAAAATGGCCTGGGGCTCCCTCAGGCGTGGGATCCTTAATCAGCATGTGCTCCTTGAATTTGCTGCTTTCGCCGGCTTAACTGGGGGAGTCCTCGGGCTCTTCTTACCTCAGTTCCCCTCCCATGACTTTTTCGCTGTTGCGGTCTTTGTTACCGCCTATCATATTCTTGCCCAATATACCTCATTGCATGTCCGCACCCGTAGCTCCCAAGCGGTGCGTAAGCTTTTAAGCCTTCAGCCAGCCACCGCTCGCGTCATCCGTGACGGAAAAGAGGAGGAAGCCCCCGTTGAGGAGGTGCGGCCTGGCGACCTGGTCAGGATCAGACCTGGAGCGCAGGTCCCTGTAGACGGTCTTGTCGTTGAGGGATTTTCAGCCGTCAACGAAAGCCTAGTAACTGGCGAACCTCTGCCCAAGAAGAAAGCTAAGGGAGATGAAGTCATTGGCGGTTCGGTCAACCAGACAGGAACCTTAGTGGTCCAAGTAACTAAAGTAGGACAGGAGAGCTTTCTCCAGCAAGTTGCAAGGCATATCCAAGAAGCCCGTGCAATGAAACCGAGCATCCTCCTGCTCGTGGACCGGATCCTTAAGTATTTTGTGCCCGGTGTCTTGGCGTTTGCTGGAGCAGCGATTTTAATTTGGACTTTTGGGGCATGGGTGTTCACAGGCAAAGCAGACATCATCCGGGCGACATTCGCGGCTCTGGCGGTGCTGGTAATGGGTTATCCTTGCGCCCTGGGGATGGCAACTCCACTAGCGATGATCCGAGGGGGAGGAGAGGCCGCGCTTAAAGGGATCCTCATGCGCAGCGGCGAGGCCTTTCAGGTTTTTAAAGATGTCCAAAGGGTCATTCTAGATAAGACCGGCACCATCACAGAAGGTAAACCAAAGGTAGTAGACATTATTCCCCTTAACACTCATAGTCCTGAGGATTGCCTCCAGCTTGCCGCAAGCGCTGAGAAGCCCTCGGAACATCCCCTGGCACAGGCCATTGTTGAAAATTGCGAGGAGAGAGGTCTGAAGCTTAAAGAGACGAGGGAGTTTCAAGCTGTGCCGGGCCTGGGAGTTCGCGCCGTAGTCAACGAACATAGAGTCCTTGTCGGCAGCCTCCGCTTCCTCCAGCAAGAAGGGGTTGAAATTAGTCCCGCCAGACAGGAAGCGGCAAAACTTGAGGCTCAGGCCAAAACGGTCATAGGGGTGGTGGATGACGAGAAACTAATTGGCATTCTGAGCGTTGCGGATGTGGTCAAAAAGGACGCAGCGGAGGCTATACGAGAAATGGAGGAAGCCGGCCTAACCCCGGTCATGCTGACGGGTGATAATGAGCAAACTGCGAAAGCTGTTGCTGCCATGGTGGGTATAAAGGAGGTTTACGCGCAGGTACTGCCCCAGGATAAGGCTGCCAAAGTGCGTGAATTCCAACGCAACGGTTTTCGAGTCGCTATGGTCGGTGATGGTATCAACGATGCCCCGGCTCTCATGCAAGCCGACGTGGGAGTCGCCATCGGCGCAGGGAGCGACATCGCCATCGAGTCTTCTGATGTGATTCTCGTTGGCGAACGGTTGACTGCGTTCGTGGATGCCTACCACATCGCGAAACGGAGCTTCCGTAAGACGGTTCAAAACCTGGCACTAGCCTTTTCCTTTAATGGTATTGGTGTCCCACTTGCCATGACCGGTTGGGTTCATCCGGTGTGGGCCATGATCGCGATGGTCGCAAGCGTCAGCACGGTGCTTGTCAACTCTTTCGCCGGGAGGCTTATCCCTAAACGCGCCCGCAAAGAGGTGACAGAGGTTGCCGAGCGGAAAGAGACAATGGACACTTTAGCTTTTAAAGTCCCCACCATTCACTGCGAGGGATGCGTGCAGATCATTCGGGATGCCCTAGGGCGCTTACCCGCAGTTACAGGAGTAGAAGGACAGCCAAAAGCGAAGCGCATTCAGGTAGCGGTCCAGAGGGGCGCACTTTCCAGGGATGAAATTGCGAGTGAGATTTCCAAGCTCGGCCATATCGTGGAATAGAATCGTGCGACGGAGGGTGTCCATATGCGGAAATGGGCGATAGCAGCCGTGCTTTTGTTAGCGGCGTTTGTTGGAATCGCTATTGGCTACTTTTTGAACCCTGCCGGCATCCCGCCGGTCAAAGGCTACATAGAGGGCAAGGAAATTCGCTTTATTCATACCGAGGCATCGGATGCAAAAGTTGCGGGGCTTTTGACTGAGATGATGGGTTCACCGGTCCTTGTGGTTCCCTCGCTTGCCCAGGCTCCTGAATCTACCCTTGCAACCGTCTATGTTTTCACTAACGGCGTGAAAAGAGGCGAGGGCCCGTTCAAGTTTCAATCGGATGTCTTTGACAACCCGCCTGGCACGGCTGGATACACGCCACTGCGGGTGGTCCATTTGGTCGCCTGGAAAAATGAGCGGGCCGCGCGCGAGCTAAGGACGGCGGCTGAGGTCAAGGCGGCCGAAACTGCAGGGGAGCTTAAGATCGAGCGGTCAGGTATCGTCGTGAATATGCCAATGCTCACCTGGCCAGGAGGACGAAGGTAGAAGGGAACCAACCATCCAGGAAATCAGTTCCTATACCATGAAAGACAGAATCAAAAAGTGGGGCTTGTTGGCTCTCGGACTCGCGATGATCGCAGCGGGCTATATCTGGTCAGATACGCCTCCAACCGCTCAAGTTAGCGGTTCGACCGCTTATTCGAGCGCAAACGTCCCGGCCCCAGCACCAGGTCAGAAGAAAGTTGTTCTTCAAAGTCTGGGAATGACCTGAGTGTTCTGTAAGGCTGCAGTTGCGGCTAAATTGAAGCAAGTGCCGGGGATCATTGCCTACGATGTGGATTTGAAAAGTGACAGCGCGATCGTACTCTATAATTCCACCAAACTGACTATCGATGATCTTAAAAAGGCCATCGCCGACACAGGCTACCAGGTAAGAGGCGTCCAGGAGATCGACAAGTAATGGACGTAATTTTTGTTTGGATGCAGCAGCTTTATGAAGCGCTAGGATCTGCTCGGCGGCTTTCGCCTTGGATTTATCTTCTGGTTTTTTTGGGAGGCGCAACAAGCGCCATCAGCCCGTGCTACTTTCCCGTCCTCGCCATGTTTGGCGGCTATGTCGGCGGCTACGCCAAGCGAAATAAGAGCGGCGGCCTCCACCTAGCTCTTCCCTTTGTTTTGGGTAACGCGCTGACTCTTGCAATTGTCGGCGCAGCGACTTCGCTTGTTGGCAACTCGGCTTTGCGGATTTTTAGCGGCTATCATCTCGACCGCTGGATCCCCGGCATCGTGGGCCTATTGATGGGGCTCCATCTTCTGGGCGTCTTACAGCTTAAAATGCCTGTCATGCCGATCTTCCGCTGGGCGCGGCAACAGCCCGACACTGCGTGGAATTCATTTGCCCTCGGCTTGCCTTTCGGTCTCGTGGTGACTCCCTGCACGATGCCGATCTTTTTCGCGATTGTTGCCTTTGTGGCCTTTCAGGCGAGCCTCCTTCATGGGAGCCTGTTGATGATAGCCTATGCGCTCGGTCGCGGGACCATTCTAACTGCCGTCGCAGTCTCGGTCAGCCTCCTCAAAGCGCTAGATATCGCCCGCTCTTCGCAACTCATCGAACGGATCAGCGGCATTTTGATCCTGGTCGCCGGCGTCGGACTGCTTCTGTTCTATAATGCCTTTGCCCAGTTTACCGGCCAATGGATGCCGATGGCGAAGTGATCATCCGCAACCTGCTTTCTTTCCGATGCACTATTATGGAACTTTCTAGGGATCAGGGAGGTTATTAGATGAGAAGACTTTCAAACGATAAAAAGGAGGGCCTGCCATGGTCAAAGAGGTCGATCCTATAAGCGTTCCAAAGGCTGGGATTTTAGGGACCTTTCTTATGACTGTTGTCATCTGGTCTATGGAGGAGTCGTAGGCGCCTTCTATCGGCCACGCGCATAATTTGTCTGTTGGGTGAGCCTATGTTCTTACTCAAGGAGAGTTTCTATTCCCTTCTCTCTGTTTGGCTTGTGTTCAACGCCCAAACTCTCAGGGCAGCTGATCTCCGTCCGGAGGAGATCGTTACTGTCCTTCCCAAGGACGCCATCCCAGCTATCCTTTCTCCCTCATTTGAGGAAGGAAACAAGGCATCCTGGCTCGGAGGGAAGGATCTTGTAGTCGGTGTTGAAATTGGCGGAGATAGCCGCGCCTATCCTGTTCCGACCTTGAGCCGCCATGAGATTGTCAACGACAAAGTCGGGGGGATACCGATTGCAGTAACTTGGTGACCTCTTTGCTATACGGCCATCGTGTATGACCGTAGGATCGCAGCCAGGGAGCTGACCTTCGGCGTGTCGGGAAAACTTCACGCGAACTCTTTGATCATGTATGACCATCAGACAGATAGCCTCTGGAGCCATCTAGTCGGCGCTGCCGTAAGCGGACCCATGAAGGGAGAAAAACTCAATCCCTTGCAGTCCATGTTTACCCAATGGAATACGTGGAGAAGGCTCTATCCCGGCTCGAAGGTTCTAAACAGTGGAAGAAGCTCCTTCTTTGCGTCACTACGCGATCCCTACGAGTCCTATTATCGCTCTTCTGATACTGGAATCATTCCCACCCGTATGTCCGACAAAAGGATCTACCCGAAGGAATACGTCCTAGGGCTGGTCCTGAATGAAAAAACCAAAGCCTATCCTTTCTCTGTCTTAAGCCGCCAGCCAGTCGCCAACGATACCTTTCAAGCAGTGCCTCTACTCGTAGTCTTTGACTCAGAGAGCACCACAGGTGTGATCTTTAAAAGAAAAATGAAGGGGAAAACCCTCTCTTTCAAACAGACCCAAAGGTCTGATAAAAAAGGCCTGTTCCTGGTCGATGATGCCACGAGTTCGCTTTGGGAAGGACTCACAGGCAGGGCAGTTCAAGGCCCATTCAAAAGCAAGAGGCTTGAGCCTTTGCCTATGACACCCTCCTTCTGGTTTGGTTGGGTGGACCATTATCCCGACACAGAGCTTTTTTCTCTCCAAAGATGAGTCTGTCTCACTCGGGTCGTTTCGGAGGAACAATGAATTCACGGGAGGTTTTTAATATGCTTAGAGCGTTAGCAACGTCGGCGGCGATAATCCCGCAGGACAAATCATTCAGAAGGAGAGCCTCTCTCAAAGGCCAATTGGTCTTGGCTGTTGTACTCTCTGGAGTCGCCTTTACTAGATTCGGGTGGGCGGAACCGCTAGATGTCAAGGCAATCATGAGGCCGAAAGAGCAAATCTACGCGGACCTCCCTACTCCGCAGAAGCACTTTGTGCTGTTCGTCAAGCGCGAGGGCAAGGCAGCAGGAACGGGGATTCTAAACGGTGCAGAATTGACTGAATACGGGATGCACGATATACGCCCAGGCCTCGACGGCTCACCTCGAGGATATGTGATCGCCAAGCTGCCAAACGGGGAGCAGGCGGTAATCCAGTGGGAGGTCCAGGCAGTCTTCGTTCCTGGTGCGGATGGGAAGCCCAAGCTGCTTGACAATGGAGTGTGGCGCTTCATTGGCGGCACTGGCGGCCTAGAAAAGAGCAAGGGTGCCGGCACCATGCACATCAAGGCTGTTTCTCCAACTGATCGGGAGTTCACTTTTACCGGAGAGGTTGTTGTCTCGAAATAGTCTTCCTTTTGACGTGAAAACCATCATGTCTACGGACCTGAAAGGAGGCTTTCCCCGCTCGCTTATTTTGGGCTCTCTCTGGCTTTCTGACTTCTCGCTCAACTTTCCCGGTACGGGGAGATGATGAAAACGAAAATCAATAAGGCCCGAGTCTTCGTCAAAGCCAAGTTTAAAAGCGAAGGTTCCGTTTTACGAGAGACCGTAAGAGCTCAAAGCCTGGGCTTTGAGACGAGACTGGAAATCGACTCCCAGGAGCCGGCAGAGCGGGTCGCAGTAGTCGTCCGCAACGCCGAGAATGCCTGCTACGTCCTACAAAGCATTCTCAATCCGGTGCCCGTGGAGCCCAAGTTCACGCTGAACGGGGTCGAGTTCGATCCACTTGCTGCAAGATTACGTGGAAAGAACAGCTACTCGTGAGGCGTACCAACCTGCCTAGGCGTCCAACCAGATCACCTGGACGGCGGATTCAGACACAGAGGAACGCCTTGACTGAAGGCCGCTCGCCAACTAAAGTAAGCTCAATTTCGTAGCATAGGAAGGTGGAGAAGATATGGCTACTCCAGATACCCGGATTATTATAGATGCTTACAACTACGAGTCTTTCTCGCGTTCCGAAAGCGCAGGCAAATCCAATGAATTCAAGGGCTCCCTGCGTGCTGGCGAAGAGGCTCCTGACTTCGAGTTGCCCACCCTTGACGGAGACCGGGTTCGCCTCTCGGCGTTTCGTGGCAAAAAGCATGTCCTGCTCGAGTTCGGCAGCATCACCTGACCACCTTTTGTGGGCGAGGTCTCGCCCCTAAACGAACTCTACCAGCGCTACCAAGATCAGGGTTTTGAGTTTTTCACCATTTACGTGCGCGAGCCGCACCCGGGCGAACATTATGGCCCTCACAGAACCTGGGCGCAGAAACTCAAGTTCGCGCGGGATTGCCGAAAGCAGGACGGCATCCAGAACCCGATGCTCGTGGACGACCTCGAAGGCACTGTGCACCGTTGTTACGGGTCAATGCCAAACATGATCTACATTATCGACAGGAACGGAAAAATCGCTTACAAGGCCATGTGGACGGACCACGAGGAAATCGCCTCAGTACTAAAGAACCTCGTCCTAGCCGATCAGCTTCAGGCCCAAGGCGTGAGGGTTAAACCGTCCTACACGGAAAGAATCAATTACATTCCAGCCCAGTATGCCGGGGGGCTTCGTGAGAAGGTCTTCGACCGCGCCGGTCCCAAGGCATGGGCAGACTATCAGAACGTATTTACTAATCCTAAATAGAGGCGGCGAAAGACTGGAGACGCGTTAATTGGCCTGCAGGGACGGCTGACGGGCAAAGCTATAGTTGACCAAAATCTGGGAGGATTAAAAACTATGGACGAGATCATCAAGAAGGTCGTCTCTCGAGCGGCCAAACCAGGCCCTGGCAGCGTACCGGGGAGTTTGCAGCCTCATCAAGATCGGGAGTTGAGAGTTTCTCTGGAAGCGGAGAGCCTCGATGGAATGAAGAAGCGAGCCATCGTGACGCTCGAGCAACCGGAGGGCAGCACCTTTTCCATCATTTGCGATGAAGGGGCGTATCTTGGCGGCGAAGACACAGCGCCGCCCCCGCTGGCCTATTTCAGTGCCGGCATCGCCTTCTGAATGCTCACGCAGCTTTCCCGGTTCGGGAAAGTCACGAAGCTCAACGTCAAGTCTATCCGGATCAAACAAGTCACGCGGTTTTTCATGAAGGGATCGGCTCTGGCTGGCACGTTGCGAGGCGGCTCTCTGGGGCTTGAATCGGAAATCGAAGTTGAATCGGATGAGCCGGAGGAGAAGATCCGCCATTTGATCAAAATGGGAGAGCAAACTTGTTTCACACTTCAGTCGCTGGTCAATCCGGTGCCGGTAACAACCACTGTAAAGTTGAACGGCAGGCCGCTCAACCTGGATTGACCTTTTCTTTCTTTTCTCTCTTTCCGGCTCGCTCGTCTCGCGCCGATGATCCTCGTGATTTCTTCATGACCCCTTGTCTCTTTTTGAGTGTCACTCGATCATCGTACTGGGGAGGAAGAGCGCAATCTGGGGGAACAACACCAGAATGAGCAGCCCCACGCCCATCGCGACCCAGAAGGGGAGGATGCCCATGAAAATCTGGCTCATGGGGACGTCCTCTGCGACGCCCTTTACCACGTACACGTTCACGCCTACCGGCGGGCTGATCAAACCCATCTCGAGAAGGATCACAATCAGAACACCGAACCAGATTGGGTCAAAGCCCAGTGTTAGAATGAGCGGATGCACAATAGGAATGGTCAGCACTAGCATGGCGAAACCCTCGAGGAACATTCCGAGGATGATGTAGATGAGAACGATCAGAAACAGGATCATATAACGGGAGAGATTCAAACCGGTCAGCAGCTCGATCAGATCGGAAGAGATATGGGTCAGGGCCAAGAAGGGGCTGAAAATGAAAGCCCCGATGAGGATGAGAAAAACGAGCGCCGTGGTGCGAACGCTCTGGAGGAGAACCGAGGAGAGGGAATCCGAAGTTAGCTTTCGGCGGAACAAGGCGAGCAGGAGAGCGAGGAAAGCGCCGATCCCGGCTGCTTCCGTGGGCGTAAACAGGCCGGCATACATGCCGCCGATCGTGATGACGACGATGCCGATCATGAAGCTTGCCTGCGCGGTCGCCTTGAGCTTGACGCTCCACTCCATCTTCGGCCCTGCTGGTCCAAGCTCGGGTTTGATCCGTGTCTGAATATAGATCGCTATAATGAAGAGGGCAGTGAGGAGCAGGCCCGGAAAGACGCCCGCAAGGAAGAGCCGGCCAATCGATTCCTGGGTCAAAATGGCGTAGATGACGAACCCGGTGCTGGGTGGGATGAGGATACCCAGAGTGCCGCCGGCCGCGATGCAGCCCGTGGCCAATCGCGGG
>Ga0209641_10005019_pt1 | contig 10861 bp, 22 predicted proteins | sample RifCSP16_1_FD_184022 | JGI IMG/M metagenome (GOLD analysis project Ga0209641, IMG submission 184022) | Soil microbial communities from Rifle, Colorado - Rifle CSP2_sed 16_1 (SPAdes) (version 2) | ecosystem: Environmental > Terrestrial > Deep subsurface > Rock core/Sediment | place: Rifle...
CCGTACTCGGCCTCCACGGTGAGGCACACGTAGTTGTTGTCGATGAACTCGCGGGCCAGCTCGAGGCTGGGGGCGAGATGGAATCGAGCCATAGATCCTCCGCAGGAGGGGAAAAGAAGGTCCCTCCAGCACGGTACTTATGCCGGGGATCCTGGTGGACTTGCCTTCCCCCCTTGAGTCGGCGCGAAGGCGTGGTGATCGCGCACCAGGGACAGGGCCGACTCCCCGCTCCACCGCCAGCACCACCCAGTCCAGCACCCACGGCATGGACCGGCCCACCTTGGCGCGGCCGAACACGAGGAACAACCGCATTACGCACCTCCAGTTCACGGTCCTTATGCCACCGTCCAGAGCGGCTTCCACCATGATTTATGTAACAATGGTGCTGTTTCCCATGGTTTATTACCTGGAGAAGCCCCCTCACCCACCCTGCAGAATAGTTATGGCTTCTACCACGATCTACCTTACCGTGGTGATGTTTCCAGTGGTTTATTACCTGGAGAAGCCCTCCTCACTCACTCGAACTCAAACCTCCCTCACCCTGTTTCCCCCCGCTCGTCCTCACTCGCCCCCCCTACTCGCCCCTTCCCCGTGTTCCTGCAACGAGGAGGCGGCCTGACACAGGAGTGCTACAGGTTGACGAAGAGGGAGGGCCGGGCTACCTTCTCGCCTCGACTGCTACATCGCTGCTACATGACCACAACACCCTTGACACAGGAGTGCTACAGATGCCTGGAAAGGTAGGGATAGACTACACTCTCAGGGTCCGATTGGACCGCACAACACTGCAAAATCTGGATTCCCTGTGCAGGAGGCACAGCCTCGACCAAAGCAGCATGATTCGCCTGCTTATTCGAGTAGCAAGCCGGATGGACCTGGACCTTGTGGAAGTCAAGGAGAAGGAGAAGCCCCCGAGTACAGCGTTCGAGCGTATGAGGGCCGAGCTGCAGGCTGGCAGGCCGAAGAACTGACCAGAATCCTGCGCTCTATATAGAGGGAGCCCTCTCTGCACTGCCTGTCCCCGCGTGGCACTGATGAACAAGCAAGGAAGCAGAGGGGAGCGGCGGCGCAGGGAGGGCCCTGGGGAGAGGGTAGCACGGTGCATGGGGGCTAAGTGAGACGAGGCGAGAGGTCTCATCTCGTCATACTTATGCCATGAATCATGGCCTCTATTAACTTAGCTCGGCATGAAGGGGATGGAAGGGGGTGGTGCGGGTCCCAGTGAGAAGAAAGTCTGGGGACCAGATCCGGTGACTTGGAGTGGAACGAGAATCTGGGGGTTGGAATTCAGGATCCGGGTCCACGCGCCATTTATTTGTGGGGACCGGGATTCACCGATCGGCCTGGACACCTGTCTGGGAAAGGGTCCGCGAGGAGGAGTGTGCTCTATCGCTTGGTCTTTCTGCGCCGTTTATCTCTCGGGCAGGATTTTCTGAGGCGGAGGTGCCCGCTCGGTGTGGGGTGGGTATACTCGTCCCTCGTGGACCTCCCCGTGCTGCGCGCCTTCTCCCTCGAGCTTCAGAAGCTGGCCGTCCGGGTGCCGGTGGCCCACGGTACGAACAGCAGGTGGGAGGTCCTTCGCCCCGGCGTCGGGGAGACGATCGCGTCGCGGGACCCGAATCCCCGCGCCGTCTACGTGGGGACGAGTACTCGGGGACTGCGGGGCGGGGGCCTCGCCGCCTTCGCGCGGCAGGCGGTGCGCAAGAGGGGTGGGGAGGCCGTCCTGGCCCTCGCCAGGATCGACACCGAGAAGGGTTGGAGGCCCCGTGGATTGACCGAGTGGGGCCGGAAGAACATCGGCAGTCTGGAGGACGCGGAGGACCTGGTCGCGCAGCTGGACGAGGGGCTAAGGGGGGCCGAGAGGGCCCGTGCCTGGAAGGCCATCTCCCGCGGTGTCGGAGCCTGGGTGAACGAGGACCTGGCCACGGTCCTCCGCCCCATCAGGTACACCAGGAAGCTGGCCTATGTCTTGGGGTCGGGGAGCACCTGCGCCCCGTCGGAGTGGAACGCCACCAGGCCGTAGGGGTCCCAGTGCAACACCTGGCCCGGGAGGTGCATGTACTGGAGGTGCTCGCCCCCCGCGATGGGCGTCCAGTTCTCGCTCAGGAATCCCGCGTCGTCGCGCCAGAACATCCACGGGCCCTCGACCTCGACCGTCTCCATCTCCGCGCTCCCGACTCGCTGAAATCGCAGGAAGTAGTTGGGGGTACGCATGTTTGCCTCCAGGCTACTTATGCCAGAGAAGGGGGCTAATGAGGGGGCGCGCGACCCGCCCCCCGTGGTCTAGTCCACGTACGGCCGGCGGTTGTAGACCACCTCCTCCATGCTCATCTCCACCAGCGGGTAGCCGGAGAACATGATGTGGTTGCGCCGGTAGTAGCCCCGGCACGCGCGCCTGCCGTCGCGGCGGACCTTCCGGTTCCACTCGCGCTTGTACCCGACCCAGGAGTCCCTGGGCACCTTCGTCACCTTCCACCGGGAGACGCAGAACCGCGACTCCCTGCTCTTGCCGCTGGCCATACACGGAGCCCCTCCTTCGGAGCTTAGGTGTGGCCCTCCTTGGCGATCAGGTACTTGTTCTGCACCGTCTATTCCTCCTGGGTCTCGGTGGGTGCGTTCGGCCAACCCCAACCCAACGCGAGGAGGCTGGCACCCCAGTTGTCCCACGCGGAGAAGGGGCTGAGGGGGGTGTCGGGACGGACGAGGACCTCGGCCGTCTGGTCGTCTGATAGCTTGCAGCGCGTGCAGACCCGCACCTCGCGGCCCTCTCTGACAACCAGCAGCGCGGCGGGGCCGGGAACGATCCCGCAGGTATGGCAGCTCGGGTGCGCGCACTCGCAGGGGCCGCACGGGTAGCGGCCCAACAGGTAGGTGCGGGCCCGGCACCGCTGGTCTTGGAGGACCGGGTCCTCGTCTGGCTCGCAGCCGCAGTAGCCCTCCGGGGCAATGCTGCAGTCGCAGGAACAACAGCGGCCGTCCGACCGGAGGCCGGCGAGGGCAAATAGGTAGGTCATTCGGCTCCTTCTTTCTTGATTGCGGTGACGGCCGCGGTCGCCCCCTCCTCGGCCTGCAGGGCGGCCAGCACCTCTCGGGCGGCCTGGAGCGCCAGGACTCCCCGGGGCGTGAGGGTCACGACTTCCTCCAGTGTGGAAACAGCGCCGCGAGGAGGACGAGCAGGGCGAGCGCGGCCCAGTAGGGCACCTCTCCCGGGGTGGGGACCCACCGGTCGCCGGGGTACCCGCGCTCGTTGTAGACGCCCAGGTAGTAGGCGGCCAGGATGAGCAGGACCAGCACCGCGTTCCCGCGGGGCATGGCGGGCAGGGTCACACTGCCTCCTCTGCGACCTTCACGGCGCTGGCGAAGTCTGCGGCCTCGAACAAGCGGAAGCGCGCCTCGATCTCGTCCTCGTCGTCGAGGGGGAGCCAGCACTTTGGCGTGTAGTTGTACGGCGCCTGACCGCCCAGGATGCGACCTCCGACTTCGGTGAGGTCGAGCCGGAAGGTGACTCCCTCGCCGTCTGCGTCGTCGTACTCCTTCTCCTCGCAGACGATGAAGGTCACGTCGACCGCGTCGTCCGGAGGGCGTCCGCTCTCCTCGTCTTGCTCGGTGCCGGGGCGGAGTAGCGTGACCTGCCAGCGATACTCCTCGTCTGCCTCGGCCCAGATTTCTCCGTCCCAGCCGTATCCGGCCGCGCGAAATGCCTCCCCGTAGCGCGCGAGCAGCGCGCGGATGCGGGGCTCGTACTTCTCCGTCAGTGTCTTGACCTTTTCGTTGTAGGTCACTTCTCCTCCACCGCGGGGTAGAACTCGCCGTCCATCCGGCGCGCCTCCGGTTCGGCGGGCGGCGGCAACCCAACGCGGCAGAGGGGCGCGTCCTCTGCCGGGTCACCGGCCCCACCCTGGTAGACGTGCACGTCCTGGGAGTCCCCGCCGGTCGACGGGTTCAGGTAGACGTAGCTGGTCTGCCCGTTGACCGCGCACCTGAAGCCGACGGCGTGGCCGTTCGTCCAGGGCTCGAACCGGGCCGTCGAGCCGTCGTTCCAGGGCCCGGTCTTGACGGTCACCGGCTGCCCCTTCTCCAGCGCGGTCGCGACGCGCTCCAGCGCGCGGGCGAACCGCGGCAGTGTCCCGTCGAAGAACCGCCGGCCCAGCTGCGTGAAGGGCCACTCGACTGCCATTACTTCCTCCCTGGCGGAATGATCCGCACGTAGTAGTTCGGGACCAGCCAGTGCCGGAACCGGTGGACCTCGGACCCCTCGCGGTCCGGCAGGTCCTTCTGGCTCATGGCGACGACCAGCCAATCCAGCCGCTCGGGCAGGTGTACCCCGAGCGGTGGGTCGAACTGGGTGATGCGGAAGTCCCGCACCTGGGGTCTGGTTAGGGTCACGCCTTCGCTCCCTGCAGGATGCGGCGCGCCTGGCGGACCTGCTTGATGATCGCCTCCGTCCCGGCCGGGTGCAGCAGGATGTGCTCCAGGGTTGCGAGTGCGAACAGGATCTCCTCGCGCTCGTCGGCCGTCAGCGGCTGCTCGTGCCACCTGATCCGGGAGTACAGCTCTCCGAGTCCGCGCGGATCGTGCCAGCTTGCGTTCCCGTCGAGCTTGAGGCGGCGGCTCACCACCCCCTCCGCAGATCGATGTAGCCGTAGACCGCGCGCAAACTCGCGACCGAGGCGATCCAGTCCAGCCAGGGCCAAGCCCGGTCCTGGAGGCGCAGGCGCACCGACCCGTGCGGCGCCCAGGCCAGAAGTTCGGCCGTGGTCAGCTCATAGGGACGATCTCGTCCTCCATGGCGGGGGGTCACGGTGCTGTTCGCCATCAGTGTCTCTCCTGCAGAATCTGGTAGCGCGCCTCGAGGTCGGCCGGTGAGTCCCCCGGCAGGACCTCCAGCGGTCCGGCGCTCAATGCCAGGACGACGGGGTGGCCGAGTATGCGCGCCAGCTCCGGCGCCTCGCGCAGCGCGAGGTGGGTGCGGCAGCCGGCGCGCAGGTGCCAGTGCTCGGCGTCGTAGACCAGCGTCTCCCACGGCGTGGCCCGCACGAACGCCAGGCCGGCGCCGTCCGGCGCCGCACGGGCGACCAGTGCCACAGTGCGGGTGCGCCGCTCCATGGCCTCCCGGCTCGCCTGGACTGCCTGCTCTGCCTCGAGGATCGAAGCCTGGGCCTCCGCGTCCGCTACCCGGTAGCGGGAGAGTGCCTCGTGCAGATCCCGTACCCAGGCCGTCGCGCAGACGGGTGTCCCGCGGTCCGCGTTCTCACGGACGTAGGAGTCCGGGTCCACCACGTCGTCGGGGACCTGCAGGATTTTGCAGCCCTCGATCTCGGTGTAAGTCTCGCCGTCGGCGAGGACCACTACCAGCATCACACCTCCTTTCTGGGTCAGTTATGCCAGGAAGGCCGGTGAAGTTGGGCTAAAAGATGCCCCTCGAGGCACCCGATCTCGCGCGGGGTGCGGCCCCGATGTAGTCACCCGGCAGGACTACGCGCGGTCTCTCCTCCTTCCCCGTACTTGTGCCATGGAAAGAACACGTTATTCGCCCTGGAGGAGGTGAGCATGGCCGTTTCATTGGACACCGAGGAAGACCGTCGGCTGCTGGAGGCGACTCTGTCCACCCGGCTCGGCCGGGAGGTCGTAGTGAACAAGGTGGCGAATCTGGTGAGCGTCCACGCAGTGGTGCGGACCGCGCAGGTGCTGGCCGAAGTGTCGGAGCTGGAGATACTGGTCGCCCATGATCCCATAGGCCTACTGGTTGAGAAGGCCTCGCGAGAGGAAACGCTGCCGGTCCCGGTCTGCCTGAGGCGTGACCAGCTGCTTCGGCCGGGCCCGGCCCTGTACGCGGTGCCTGGTGCCCCGAGTAGCCTGGCGCACCCGTCCATGTACGTGATGACGGAGGAGGGGGTGGTGCAACTGGCGACCTATAGTTCCGCGAAGGTGCTGGACCTTCGAGTGGCCAGAAATCAACTGTCGGACCTGCTGCGGGGAATGGACGGCGGGGGGGTGACAGTGGTGGCGATGGGGGAGGGTTTCCGCGAGTACCAGGACGAGGTGACCAGCGCGGCTCAGGTCTGGTTCGACGGCGTGGTCCTGCCGGGCCGGTGGGCCTGGGACGAGGTGCGCTCGATGATGGTGCGGAGGGGCTGAGAGGCGACTCTCAGGCACCACGCCTGCGGGCGGCGTTCGCTTCTCGCACGCGCTGGACCTCGCGCACGACCAGGCGGTCCCCGTGAAGCTCCGCGGGCAGCAGGGTCATGGGGTCGCACCCGTCCCCGCCGTCCCCGCCGTCCCCGCCGTCCTCGTCCTCGCAGACCTGGGCCCCGTGCGCGGCGATCCGGGCGATGGTCACCCTGAGTTCTTCAGTCGGCATCTCTCACCTCCGGTGCTGGCGCTTCCGGCGCGGATGAGGTCGTCTTGCAGCTGGCGGCCGTCGGGTAGAAGCTGCACACCAGGTCCTGCCACGTGAGCGCGCCGGTGATGAGCGCGACGGTGGCCACCTGGGCCGCCAGGAACTTGAGGGGATTGGCCACGACAGCTCCGACCACGGCGTCCACCTTGCCCCGCCACCAGGACCGCTGCTCCGCCTCTGCGGCGGTCTGGGCGCGCACTGACTGCTCGAGCGACTCCAGTCGCGCCAGGACCGTGACGTTGTGGGTGGTCAGCTCGCCACGGACCTCGCGCACCGACTCCTTCGCCTCGTAGGCCGCCTTCCGCGTAGAGGCCGAGTCGTCGGTTACCTTGGCGAGTCCGGCGGAGACCTCCCCCAGCCCCTTCGACACGCTGGTGAGGGCTGAGAGGGTCTCCCGGAGGAGGTCCCTGGTCGGCTCGGACTCTGGCAACGGCACCTCCTGCGCTGCCCTCAGGGTAGCACGGGGCCCCGAGAGCGGCCCGAGCCCCGCTACGATGAGGCCCACCCGAAGAACAGCCATTCACCCTCGCCGATTCGGACGCACCCCGCGGGACCCCACTTGTCATTGACCCTCGGGTCCGCGGCCTCCACCAGCCGCTCTGCGAAGTCCTCCGGGACCTCGCCCTCGGGTACCGCGATCAGCGTGAAGTTGCCCTTCTCCGCGATGGTGCCGGTGTAGCCCCCGTGCCCGTGCTCGTACTGCGCATCATCTACCTCGTTCTGGAACGCCTCTCGCGCGGTCTTCCCGCGCGCCCTCGTGTAGAAGGCCTGTGCACCCATATCCTCTCCTGATGTTGTGTCTGGCTACGACACCCCCGGCTTTAGAGCCAGAGCTGCATTCCCGTCGCGGCGCGACAAATACTGGGCCACCGCGTCGTTCGAGTACAGTTCCGACTGCCGGCGCACGCGCTCCACCTCGACCTCGAAGAGGTCGACACCGATCATGGCGCAGACCTGGATGACCTCCCGGATCTCCGCCGGGGTGAGGCCCTCCATGGCTTTGGCGGCTCCCTCCGGGAGCCTGGTACCGAAGACAGTCTCGTAGTGGGCCGCGATGACGGCGACCCACTCCGGGGTTGGGGTGCCGACCTCGATGACCTCGTCGAAGCGACCGGGGCGCAGCAGTGCGGGGTCGAGCTGGCCCAGGGCGTTTACCGTGCCGACGGTGATCGTATCGCCCTGCTCGTCCGCGAGGAAGCTGAGGAGGCCGTTCGCGCCGGACGCGCGGTCCATGTCGTCCAGCAGGACGACGGTGGGCTCGAGGAGGTCGATCATCCGGTACATGACGTTGTTGCTGGCGGAGGAGACCGCCTTCGGGTCCATCCGCAGCACTCGGCCGTCCGCGATGCGGATCGCTGTGGTGCGGGCCAGCGTGCTCTTCCCGCAGCCTGGCGGCCCGTGGAAGAGTACCCGGCGACTGATCCCGGCATTCCGGAAACGCTTGCACCTCTGCGCGAGGCTCTCGAGCGGGCCGATCCCGTCGTCTGAGGGGCGATCCACGTAGTTCCCGGCCGGTGCGAGCTGCACCAGCGAGAAGAGGTTCTCCCCACCCCAGGCCGTACCGTTCTGGACGAGGTCCAGGCCTGCCTGGCTGCCGCGCCAGATAACCTCCCTCGCGGTGGTCACGGCAGTCTCTTTCTCTGCCGTCCGCACCAGCAGCATGCCCTGGAAGTAGCCCGATCGGCCACTGACCTCCCGCACGTCCTCCTCGCGGTAGAAGAAGAAGCTGAGGTTCCCGTCGAAGTGCTGGAAGACCGCGTCCCCTACCTTCTCGTCCCGGTGGGGGTGCCCTGACGCGCAGAGCCTCTTCCAGAGCATCTGCCCCAGCTCGTCCAGCCGTGACTCGGAGCCCAGGCCGCGCGCCGCGATGGCGCGGGCGATGGGATCCTGCCGTTCTTCCCCTCGCTCCGGGTGCTTCGACTTCCAGTAGGCTCGGAAGATGCCGGCCGAGAGCAGGGCGTTGCGCCCGTGGCGTAGCCAGGCGGGGCCCGACCTCTCATCCGTCCAGACCGTCGCCAGCGCCTGCGCCACCCCCAAGACTCCGGGCAGCGGCGCCCCACCAGCAGCTTGGATCAGTCCGTCCAGCACCTTCTCTGCGGCCGGTGTGGGACGGTCGTTCGACCCGCTGAATGTGAAGTTCTCCATCTCTCTCCCTATTCCAGTTTGGCGAGGAAGGCGTCAACCTCCTCGCACGTCATGCCCTCGTTCCAGCACTCGTACGCGTAGTCCCCGCCCTCGGCGAGCCTGGGGCTGCTGCAGTCACCCCGGAAGACGGCCCTGAGGACTCGCATCTCCGCCGCGCTGAAGACCACGTCGCCCGACTCGTTGGGGACGTTGTTCGGTCGTGTCGAGATCACAGTCACTTCCTACATGCTATAGCTCGTGTGTGCAGTTGGACCGCCAGATCGCAGCCTACGTCGTCGGGGCCATCGGCATACTCGCCGGGGCGGCTGGTGGCTACGTCAAGATCACCACTCCCGAGGCCAAGGCCGCCATCGAGGCCGCGAAGCAGGGTCCGCCGACCGTCAAGGAGTAGGCCGGGCTCGGAACTCGGTGCACTCGCACTCCTCGGCCTCTCGCCCCCGGCAGCCGAAATCCCCGTACCTCCGCCGCAGGCTCTCCGTCGGCCGCAGGTAGTGGTCGTCCTCGTGGTGGCCGCACACGCAGGTGGGGCCGAGATCTTGCGGCGCTTGCTGGTACTCCTGCGCGAAACGCTCCGTGAACGGGTTCAGTTCTGCGGAGAGGGTGCTCTCGATGACGACCCTCTTCACTTCGGGCAGCTCACCGAAGTCGAAGTCCTCCCAGAACTTCAGGTTCTCCTTCTTGAGTTCATCGCTGTTGCAGAGGAGGTAGACCGTGTCCTCCTCGACCGCCGGGTGCTCGACGACGTTGATGCCGTAGGCCTTGAGTATGTGCGGGTTCACGACTGCCTTGCCCTCCTGGATTACGACATCCTCGGGTTCGCGGCTCAGCTCCAGCTTCGTGATGCCCTCGATGTTCCCGACCCCGTCGCCGATCACGGTGGCCGGAGGCACCCACGTGATCTCCCCCACCGACGCCTCCTTGAAGATGCGCATGGACGGTGCGACGAGGGGCTCCGGCACCACCTCCCCGATCTCGAAGAGCTGGTCTCTGGCGCGCTCGAACTTGAAGGGCAGGGGGAACGTCCTGCCGCTCGGTGCAGGTGGTGTCGGCGACTTCCCGCAGGACGGGCATGCGTCGACGGACCCGAACACGCCGCTCGGGCCGGAGAGCCGCTTCAGGAACTCGTGCCCACAGAACTCGCAGGGGTGTCGCCGGACGACGCTCACGGGTCCTCGAGACCCAGACAGTCGTAGACGCGTTGTGGCGTCCAGTTCCAGTGCATTTCGTCTCCTACGGCATGATCGTGAAGTTGATGCGCTTTGCGCTCGCTGCTGTTGGTGTCGTCCATGGGGGTCATAGGCCCTCTCTGTGAGACTCGGTGCTCGATGGGAACGCCCTGCTGTAGCGGACCTTACCCCGCCAAGGCCCCATCTGCTCCGTCCACCGCTCGTGCGCCGGTTCCGGTCCAAAGAGGACCTCGACCACGACGTACGTCTCTCCCGCCTCGCCGAACGCATTGCCGGCGCGGAACCACCGCTGGGCAGCCCGCCAGTCGCAGTCGTAGAGGTAGAAGCACGCGGTCCACCCCATCACGCGCCCCACACGAGGTAGGTCGGGATGCCCTCCCGCTCTGCCCGCGTCGAGCAATGCACGGTGCCGCGGCTCCCCGGCACCGGGAAGGCGAGGCACATCTCCGCGCCGAGGTTCACCATCTCCTGGTTCCTCTGGAACCCGGCTCCCCGGCCGCGCCGTTCCCAGTCCGCGGGGTGGGACTCGACCTGTAGCCCGAGTCTCTCCGCGGCCTCGGCGGCGATGGAGTCCAGACCCCGCGCCGCGCCGTGGACCAGCACGGCGTCGTCCGGCAGCCGGGACAGCAGGAGCGAGACCGGGTGGGAGTCCGTCCAGTCCCTGGACCCAGTGACCAGGAGGCGAGCGGGCGGGGCAGCTTCGACCGCGCGCAGGGCCGCCGCGAGGCCCTCGTACTCGGCGCAGAGCCGGAACCCCACCTCCTCCCGCACCCGCTCCAGGATCGCGCCGAGGGAGTTCTGCCCGGGGGCGTCGCACGCGGGGCGACCGCACTCGCAGTCGCCCCAGACCTGGTCGTGCCAGTTGTTGCCCTCGACCAGCTCTGCGCGGCCGGTCTCCAACAGCAGGCTGGCGATGTCCCGGTGCTGGGTGAACTTCGCCAGGACGATCTCGTACATCGCGTCGTACTTCAGGCCCTCCTCCCAGCCGGGGCGAAGACGGATGGAGCGACCCCGCCGCTTCGCCTCCTGCCAGCGATCGGCGGAGGTGACCCAGTCGCGGTCCTCCGGGTCGGCGAAGACCAGGTGCGAGAGCACCATCGCCGCCCAGCGGTACTCGCCGCGCTCGAGG